>UOFL01000116.1_pt1 | contig 60169 bp, 46 predicted proteins | sample 1990081 | NCBI WGS metagenome assembly UOFL01 (sample SAMEA4728526, study PRJEB27164) | hydrothermal vent metagenome | biome: marine basaltic hydrothermal vent biome; feature: marine hydrothermal vent; material: mineral | place: Pacific Ocean | collected 2011-06-14/2011-07-23 | depth 1741 m | reverse complement strand
GCCATATCATCAGGGCCCTCATCATCATGCTGGTAATTGGGATCGGCATCTGCCGCAATACGGCTCATGAAATATTCCAAATCCATGCGAACTTCTGGAGCCGCATTTTCACAGACTATTAAAGAAGCACTGGTATGTTGAATAAACAAATTACACATACCCGCCTCAATCTGTGAATCAGCGACTATAGACTGCACTTGTTGAGTGATATCAGTCAAACCACGACCGGAAGTGTGCAAGCGAATAGTGGTTTGAAGCATATTATTTTATCTACTTTTTGTTCTATCTATTTTTCAGCGACTATATAAGAAACAAAAGTATCTTGATTTTCAACTTCATTCACTTCGATATATTCACCGGTAGTATCAAGTTCCTCTTCTTCCTCTTCACCCTCAGAAAACTCTACACGACCACTTTCATATAGACGCATATTGCTAATGCCTTCTTCATTTTTGGCATCAATATCTATTTCAATATAATCCTCTACGTTAACCACTTCATCCGACTTTTTGATATCAAATTTCAATGACCCATCTTGATATAAACGTAGAGTTTTATACCCTATGTCACTGATCGATTCAATATCAACATCAGTATAAGCTTCATCATCCTCTTGAGATTGTTCCGCATTAAATTCATCCCAATAACAACGTACTTTACTGAATCCCGCTTCATATAAAGATTCAACAATTTCAGGAATCGTACGTAAACGCCATTCGTAAGTAAAAGCTTTCTCCATTTTAGATCCATCTTTAAATTGAAAGTGGATATAACACACCATCTCATGTGTAATAGGATTAAATTTTGCTTGTTCCCAAATGTATTCGAAGTCTTCATCTTCCACTTCACGTGGTTCATCTAACGCTTCCTGATAGGCCTCTGTTCCGCCTAAGACATCAAGAAAAAAAACACCATCATCCACCAAACCTTCACGAACATTTTCAAAATAACTCACTAATTCTTCACGCCGCCTGAGAATGTTATAACTAAAATTAAATGCGCAAGCAGTATCTACCTTTTTCGACGTATCCTCATAATCAAGGACATTTTCATTAATTAACTCTACTTGGGATTCCATAGTACTCCCTGCAGGCTTAACATTATTTTTTCTGCCCCATTCAAGAGTCTCAGTATCCAAATCTACGGCAACCGCTGTATAGTCATCACCTTGCTTACACCATTCAACAGCAAACAGAGCGGTACCAGCAAAATCTTCGCGAATAGATTTTGCATCACGTCCCTTTAACTTATTGAATGTCTTAGTAATAAATTCAATTTCACTTTCAGGGTTTTGAACGGACTTTTGATATAAAACATGGCGATCCATTAAATCGGCGATTGTTTGTGCATTTTTTGTCATTGCTGTCTCTTTTTACATAAAAGGTTAATATGCATTAGTGCCTGGAACTAATCAGTAGATCGGTAAGTCTAACAATAATATTAAGGAACCCTGATTTCGTGATTAACATCCTACACAAAAACCAGAGAGATCTTGATTTTACAGGATTATAGCAGCAGATACACCTGATATACTTTCTTCTCTGCCTTTTTCACCGTTACTGACTGTTAACACTTTATGTTATATTATCCAAAACACAGGTGTTAATAACGGCTATAAAAATACGACCACCATTGATATTTGAGGAATATACTATGAAAAAACTCGCACTAATTGCATTGATCGCCATATTCCTGAGCGCATGCCAAGCCAACGTCCGCTCCCCGCTCCCGACAGGGACTACGTTTCATTTAAATGAAGACATTGAATTCCATCCATTACAAGTCGCCGTCTATTTTCAATATGGAAAAATAGTCGAGGCAAACTCAATTGACGATTATAAATCCAATTGTACTCTGGAAGTAAAACATAAACTCAAGCGCACACAAATCTTTACACCTGATAGCTTCAGCATTACTAGAATCCACCGTGAAATTACTGATCAATATAAACTTGGATCTTTACGTTCTCAAGCATTTGCTTTTGGTGGTGCATCCCGTTACCCAGAATACATCACAGAAATTTATTTATACTCTAAACGACAATCAAATATTTATAAGCTTACTTGTCAACATCTTGAGGAACCTGAATCTCCGCGTCACCTCACGCCTAAGGATATCCAAAACACGCTTGGAGGAATTATCACCATCACATATCCACACTAAATTTTTATTGTCACTGCTTAATCCAGTAACATTGAATATAGTGACTTCAAATAAATAGATTACTTAATCTCTGGCCAGTGTAAACGCCAGAGATTAAGCTTCAACAACGCTTAACAGCAATCAAATACTGTTAGATAATTTCGACATAAAAATGCATTATTTAGAAAGTCCCCGGACGTGAAAAATACTAGTAGTTAAGTGCTATTAGCGAGATATTCAATACAATAATTGACCATTAGGGGTAATTTAAGCGCTGTCTAAAATGGAAGATGGAATATTAATATATTTAGGTTTATATTTTTCTTAACGCTATCTTTTCAATATTAAAAAGGCAGATTTTAAGGCTATATCACAGTAAGGTTTTACCTGTAATATCAATGTTTTCAATAGCTTACTGAGGTCCGACCCCAAAAAAGTCGACCCCAAAAAAGTAACCCAAAAAAAGTTTCAATAACTTACTGAGGTCCCACCCCAACAAAAGCGAGGCTGCTAATGAAGTCTTGTATTTGCTTTTCATCTGCAAGTTCAAATAGTGGCTTTAGCTTAATCAGCATTTGCGGCAAACAGGCTATTACTTTATCTTTTTCACCACGAGCAAGCAGTTTAAGCGCCTCATCAAAACCGGGTAGTTGACATGCTTGCACAAGGGCTTGTTGCTGAGCCATCGTCCAGGCATCTTCATAAACAATCTCACTTGATGCTGGACCATTATTTTCGGTGCGATCAATACTATATAGAACAAGCTTATCCAGTTTTGTTAACAAGTCATTAATATTAAAATCACTAGTTAAAAATGGGGTAAACACTGCTGTTAGTAATGTGACCGAAATTAATTGCTCTCCCAGTTTAAAAATAGTACTTTGTACTTGTTCGCGGATTTGGCTAGCCGCCACCACACTCGCTTCAGTGTCCGAACCTGGGCGAACAACAATAAACGTTGATAAGCCAATTCTTGCAGCAGTATCTTCACTGCGCAGGTTGAGTGATATTATAGAGGCTATTTTTTTAATGACTTCATTGGCAAAAGATTTTCCATGCTGAACAAAGTATTGATTAAATGCATCAATATCCATACGCAATAAAGACACTGGTTTATCATGTCGAATCGAGTAAGAACAATCCTGCCAAAGTTTTTCCATTAAATAACTACGATTATTCAGCCCTGTTAGGGCATCACGATGTGCATTGTGTTCAAGTAAATCCGCCTTGCGCTTAAGTTCTCGTGTAATTTCTTCAGAGGTTACATGTGCCTTAGCTCTAGCTTTGAGATCGATAGAGTTAAAAGGCTTGGATATAAAGTCTGTTGCCCCTAACTGTAAGGCTGTTTCACGTCGATTTTCATCATCAGTCTCGGTGGTCATGATAATCAGCGGTATATTTTTTAAACGTTGATCACTTGATTGACGAATACGTTTTAATAGAGCAAAGCCGTCGAGCCGTGGCATAGTCAAATCAGAAAAAACAATTTGAAAACTATCGTCTTGATTTATTTCTTGCCACCCTTGTTCACCATCTTCCGCTAGTACCACATCATAATCTTGAGCCAATATCTTTTGAGCAGCCATTCTGATTAAACGTGAATCATCAATGACAAGGATTTTGGGGCGGCGACTACTCACTGCTCTTGAAGAATTTGCTAGGGTCATCGGGTATTTACTCTATTTGCCATACTCTTAACAAAGATTAATTATAACTTAACTTAAGGAGACCATATTGTATATGCACATTGTAAATTGCGTGTATTTGAATTGCTATATTTTTATTGCTGGAAATGTTGATTGCTACTACTCACAATATTAATGGCTACAAATCATGACCTTGTTTACTACAGTTTTTGTGGTTAATGACTACCACTCATAATTTTGATTATTAAAGTTAATGATTTTGCTTGTTAAATCTTATTGACTAAAATAAAACTTATTGACTAAAATAAAATAAGTATAGCGCAAAATATAGACACCGACACCAGCAAGAGACCTAATCTCAATCAGTCTAATCTGCTATAAATGAGCTGAAAACATCTTAATATTTAAGGAACTTGAAGGGAGATTTGTTAACTATTAATAAAAATAGACTACTAAGCCAGTCCTAATTATTTATTGTGACACAGTCACTAAGCATATCAACTAAATAAAAATCGTTAATAGCAAGGCACTATGTACACATTTTTACATAGTGCCAAAACAAGTAACAATTACTTTGTCGATTCTTTTACAGTAGAGGCTTTGATGTTATTCATGAAATTTTTCGCTTGGGTTGCTTGTGCGCTATATTTATAAAGATACGAACGATAGTTCTCATAAGTATTTGAAATTTGAATATCTCGCAACAACACCAGCACACCAATGATAATCAAACCATAAAAACAAGCCTTCTTTTCGAAGCCCTGAGTATCACTCAGCTGTCGATACAAAATAAATGCTGCTGCGCCAGCCAGAGGTAACATCAGCCACCATTTATACTTTGTGCCGTCGAAAAACATTAGAAACATAAAAAATATCACAATCCCTAAACCTACCAAGGACATCATGTTAAACTTTTTCACATCAGCGATAATTTTATCCGCCACTCCATTGCTTGAACTTGTAGGACCTTTGTTACCCGATGACGCAGTGCTTTTATTAGCTGATGCGGTAGAACTTTTATCATCTGCCACTGGTGATGACCCAGAACCATTGTCGCCCTGACTAGTTTCATTTTTCTCTTCCATTGTATCCTCATGCTCTTAAGGTTAATTAAGTAATATCTGCTGTAATCCATTAGATAGAACTGTCTAAATATTGGACATTTAATAGGGGGATTTTATCACATTTCAGCTACGGAGAAAGCAGTAAAACTCAACAATATAACGTCGTAGCAATCATAATTCACAGATTTATTTAAAGAGCAGCAAGTAATCTCCTGCAAATTCTTCACTACTACATCGCAAGCCCTTATTTTTATGATAAACTATTTTTTTGATTGATTACATTTATCAGGTTCACAGTGCTCCAACTATTACAGCAATATCCAGTCTACGCAATTGTCGGTTTTACCGAACCTTTCAGCTCAATAACACATTTACTTGCAGCAATTGTGTTTTTGATCATGGCTATTTTCCTGATTCGACGTGGTCGAGGCAAACTATCAAGAATGATATTCTTGTCAATATTTTCATTTGCTTGTTTTTTTCAGTTTTCAATGAGCGGCGTTTACCACCTTCTGGATATAGGCACTGCACGGGATATATTACAACGCCTTGATCATGCAGCTATATTTACATTAATTGCTGGCTCATTCACATCAATTCATGGAATACTATTCACCGGAATAAGGCGCTGGGGAATTTTATTACTGGTATGGTCTATTGCGATAGGCGGCATTATTTTAAAAAGTATTTTCTTCACTGCAGTCCCTGAGTGGTTAAGCTTATCCCTTTACCTCGGCCTAGGATGGATAGGACTCGCTTCTGCTATAATGCTGTATCAACAATATGGCTTGCGTTATGTTACACCACTAGTGTTTAGTGGTGTTGCCTATACTACCGGTGCAGTTTTAGAATTTTTACGTGCACCAATACTGGTCACTGGTATAATTGGGCCACATGAACTATTTCATATAGCAGTCATTGTTGGCGTTTTTCTTCACTGGCGATTTACTTGGCATTTTGCAGATGGCTCAGCACAAAAAGATCAGAAAATCTAAAGTACAATGGGCTTCCTAAGGTATGTGCTAAGCCTGTAATATTATTTAAACTACTATCGATATGACTTAATTAGTCTTAGATTTTAACACTCTAATGACTATCACTTAAAAAAAGGATGCTATGATTCAATTTTATCGTTGTGAAAATTTACTTGAAGCACAACAATTGTTAGAGGCGTTACAACAACAAAATATTAAGGCTGAAATTGTTAACCCGAACCTTTCCAGCCTTACTGGAGAAGTCCCCTTTACTGAAACATGGCCTACCGTCTGGTTAGTGAATGCTGAAGATCAACACCTTGCACGCAGTATTTTGGAAGACTTAAAGAAACTCCGCCAGAAAGCTCATCTGGATATACTCTGTAGTCAATGCGGAGAGAAAAACCCAGGGAATTTTTCTAGTTGCTGGAACTGCAATTCAGATCTCAACTCAACAAATGAATAAACACTCGCAAGTAACTACACAGTTATTACGATAGTTGACTTTAAAGAAAAGAAGTACCTGATAAATAATCAAGTGAACGATAGATAATAAACGATAAAAAAACATCTATCCCCGCTGAGTGTTAACTATCACTCATTAAACTCTGTTTGTTAAATGCTGCGGTATTTCAGAATAAACTTAAAAGTCATTATTAAACCAGACCTAATCACTGATCAAATCAGTTTATAAATAAAGCCTGGCAAAACATCTCACTTAGTGAAAAATGACACTTTCAGCTATATCAATTTTTATGATAAATCTGACCACCCTCTTCACGAAATTCACGTGCTTTTTTTGCCAAGCCCTCTTCTAATACAACATCCACTTCCAATGCATTACTGGCTGCATACTCACGCACATCCTGGGTAATTTTCATGGAACAAAAATTAGGCCCACACATAGAACAAAAATGTGCAGATTTATGAGCATCTTTTGGCATCGTTTCATCATGATATCCTCGTGCACGGTCAGGATCTAAACCTAAGTTAAACTGATCTTCCCAGCGAAATTCAAATCGTGCCTTTGACATAGCATTGTCACGAATTTGAGCATTTGGAAAACCCTTGGCTAAATCTGCGGCATGCGCGGCTATTTTATAGGTAATTATTCCTTCTTTAACATCTTCTTTATTCGGCAAACCGAGATGTTCTTTTGGCGTCACATAACATAACATCGCAGTGCCAAACCAACCAATCATCGCAGCACCAATACCAGAAGTAATATGGTCGTAACCTGGTGCTATATCTGTTGTCAATGGACCCAAAGTATAAAAAGGTGCCTCATCACAATCGGCTAACTGCTTATCCATATTTTCTTTAATCATTTGCATGGGGACATGACCTGGACCTTCAATCATTACTTGCACATCATGTTTCCAGGCAATCTGAGTTAATTCGCCTAGAGTTTCTAGCTCACCAAATTGTGCCGCATCATTAGCATCTGCAATTGAGCCTGGACGCAGACCGTCGCCTAATGAAAAAGACACATCATAGGCTTTCATGATTTCACAAATATCATCAAAGTGGGTATATAGGAAATTTTCCTGATGATGAGCCAAACACCACTTTGCCATAATAGAGCCGCCACGAGATACAATTCCCGTTACTCGTTTGGCTGTCAGCGGAACGTAACGTAATAATACGCCTGCATGAATCGTAAAATAATCCACACCTTGTTCAGCTTGTTCAATTAAAGTGTCACGAAAAAGTTCCCACGTTAAATCTTCTGCCTTACCATTCACTTTCTCTAGCGCCTGATAAATAGGCACTGTACCAATAGGAACAGGTGAATTACGAATAATCCATTCACGAGTTTCATGAATATTTTTGCCTGTTGATAAATCCATAATTGTATCTGAGCCCCAACGAATGCCCCAGGTCATCTTATCCACTTCTTCTGAGATTGATGAGGTGACTGCTGAATTACCTAAGTTACCATTGACCTTCACCAGAAAATTTCGGCCAATAATCATTGGCTCCAATTCAGGGTGGTTTATATTGGCTGGGATAATGGCACGTCCCCGAGCAATTTCTTCGCGTACAAACTCAGCAGTAATCTCTTTTGGAATTGATGCACCAAATGACTCCCCTGGATGTTGCCCAGGAACACTTTCCTGCTCAGTAGCGGATTGTAACTGTTGATTTTCGCGAATAGCCACATATTCCATTTCAGGAGTAATAATACCTTGTCGTGCATAGTGCATTTGCGATACATTTTTACCACTCAACGCTTTACGAGGTAATGGGATACGCGGAAAACGTAATCCATCAATGTCAGATTTTTCTGCACGTATAGCCGCATAATCAGAACTTTGGGCTGTTAATAGTTCAGTATCTTTACGCTCAGATATCCAGTGTTGCCGCACAGCAGTCAAACCCTCTCTAATATCTATAGTGACATCAGGGTCTGAATAAGGACCAGAAGTATCATAAACAGCGACTGGCGCATTGGATTCAAAACCACCCTCGACTATTGGTGTATCCGACAAACTAATTTTACGCATAGGCACACGTACATCGCTACGCGATCCTGTGACATATACTTTTTGGGAGTTAGGAAATGGCTCAATCGATGCCTTATCGACAATGGCCGTTTGACTAAGGAATTCTTTGACATTTGCGCTCATGGTAAACCTCATTTCGCTGATTAGCTCAGCATGAAAGTATAAAGTATGGCTGAATCTATTTTAGCCGCAGTTTGAAAATTTAACTAGAGTACCCTGATAAAGGATAATGAGATAAAGGATAATGAGAGTGGCTGTTCAGCAAAATCTGTGTAACACGATTAACGTAATCACTGACTTAGCCTGTATGATCGCATCACTAAGACAACTCTCAAACAATCAAAAACAAGACCTAAAGAGGCTCTGATCAAGTAGTGACTCACTTCGTTGTCAATATCAGAGACATTAACATTTATGACACACCCAACAAATGGCCACAAATTATGTCTTGCCCTGAAAATTTGGACAATAACTTCATCACATCAACTTAATCAGAGACTCCTTAACATGAGGGTAAATAGCGAAGGCAAGCTTCCCTACGCCGGTATTACCCAGGTCAGGTTCAAAGGGTTTCTCTCAGCCTCAGTAAAAAAGGCACCCCTAGCAATATTTTATTATATCGTAAATAATAGTTAACTAATCAACTTTTACGACTAATCGTTAAAAAAGTCAGTCGTTTTGTACAATAAACAATCGAAAAAAAGGTAGGCTTTTCCTTAATTAAGGTCGATTAAATGACTGCTTATCACCACAACAATACTTATATACAAAGCTTAATTTTGATTTTTATCTTGTTTTATCATCAAATTTTATGTAAAAACGACAAATTCAATGTAATTATGCGAAAAAATAGGCAGTTAGGTCCATATTTTCTCATTATACAAGGGTAAAGTATTCCTAATAGATAAAGCTATCTTGTCCCCCTATTAAAGCGACAAACTTGCGACATTCTTATAAACCCCTTACTCTAGCAAGCAGGCGATGACTCAAACTAGCCTATTAATCTGAATAAACGAGAGTTTACCTGTACAGACTAGAGTTTACCTATTGACTATTAATACGGAGTATCAGAATGACCAACATGAACATTGACCAGGCCAGATTTAATATGATCGAACAACAAGTTCGCCCCTGGGAAGTACTTGATCACAATGTATTACAAGTCATGTCTGATATTCCACGCGAAGCCTTTGTACCACAGCAATACCGTGAGTTAGCGTTTTCTGACGTGGAAATCCCGCTTACTGATGGACAAGTAATACTTCAACCGAGAATTGAAGGCCGCATTATGCAGTCGCTTGATATAAAAGCAGATGACAGAATTTTGGAAATTGGGACTGGCTGCGGTTATATGACGGCATGCTTATCTCGCTTAGGTGATAGTGTTGTTACTATTGAATGTATTCAAAAGTTATCTGATCAAGCTAAGAAAAATATAGAAGCACAAAATATCTCAAACGTTAATTTTCGTGTTGGAGATGCTGCCGATGGCTGGGATCAAGACGGTCCTTTTGATGTAATTGCAGTGACAGGTTCTATGCCTGTCGTTCCAAAAAAGCTTAAATCAGTTTTACATAAACGTGGGCGTTTGTTTGTTATTGAGGGAGTCGCTCCGGTCATGCATGCAAAATTAATTACACGTTCCTCTAGCGAAGGATTTCAGGAAGAAACATTATTTGAAATTTCAATTCCTACATTATCGGGTGTCAATACTGAAAAAGAATTTGTATTTTAGAGAGCCTCTAACGAATACAGACGCGATTAGCTCTCAGGAATTGAATTAGAGACTAGACTAAACACAAAATCGACGACCTTCGCTTCGCCTCGAAACCGTTGAAAGTAGCCTCATCCAGCAGAATCGATTCGAGTTTCTCTGACAGGCTGCTGGAGATAATTGCAAAAAAGTGAAACCTCATGCTGATTAATAGTAAGGCTCGTCACACCTAGCTTAAATTTAAAAGTCATGATATTTAATATTAATGATAATGACGGTTATATTTAATATTAATAATCTTAATATCTTATTTTTAATACTGATTCACACCACATAAGAATCTCACCTGCATACCAAAAATAAACAATGTGCAATTAGTCGTGACAACTAGCCACTACAAAGTGCTACTCACTATAGTATCTTCATAGATTCATAGAATTTTTTCACTTTTTAAATTAGGGGCTTTTAACTGATATAGTCGTTTAATCCTCATTAAGCAGTGATTAAAAATTACCGCAAGCGTCCTCAACAGCTGTACAAAAAATCGTGCCTGATAATTGCATTATTTTCACTATGATACGCTTAAGATGATAAACTAATATCAGTTATCATTAATATATTGGAAAGCAGCTTATATAACCATGGGTCAAACAGGGAATTCACTCCTAAAGCCCTCATTGCCTGAAAGTCAGATTTAGATTTTTTGCTCTTGATTTTTAAGCTTGCTTTAGTTCGTCATAAGGTTCATTAAGGGTTCTACCACATATGCACAAAACACTCATCACTTGCCTGCTATTTTTTAGTGGCACAACATCAGCCGAAAATCTTAAAACCGTGCTTGATTCCGCTTTACGCAATGATCCAGTATTAAGTGCTGCACGCTCCAATTTCCGTGCGATAGCACAAAACTCTCCACAAGCCAGAGCATTATTGCTTCCGAATATTATTTTAAATATAAACTCTTCAAACACTACACAAACAGGGACTATTGCTTTTAAAAACGAAACTGATAATATCTCGCTTAGCATTACCCAGCCCTTATTTAACTATGCCTTATTCATGAAGTTAAAACAGGCTAAAGTCACCGTACGCAAGGCAGGAGTTAATTTAAACGTTGCATATCAATCACTGCTCTTGCGCGTTACCGAACGATATTTTGCAGTTCTGACAGCAGAAGACAAACTTGCATTTGCTCGCGCAGAAAAACGTGCTATCACTCGTCAATTAGAACAAGCCCGAAAACGCTTTGATGTCGGACTCATTGCCATCACTAATGTCCATGAGGCGCAAGCTGCTTTTGATCTCGCAACGGCTGAAGTAATCTCGGCTCGAAATTCACTCGCCAGTCAACAAGAAGCATTACGCGAAATTACTAATCGCCAGCATTTAGGTTTACATCGCTTAAAGTCACAAGTACCTTTGCTGAGCCCTAAGCCTGCTAACTTAGAAAAGTGGACTCAAGCAGCGTTACGTCAAAACCTAAAACTCAAAGCGATTGCGCTTGATGCCACTCTGGCACGCGTTGAAATAAAAGTACAAAAATCAGGACATTTTCCTACTCTTGACATCGTGGCCAACAAAACAAAAAATGAAGGAACCGGTGGATTTTTTGGTGCCTTAAACACTGATAACGAGTCAATCGAACTACGATTAAAAATACCACTGTATACTGGTGGCCTTGCTCGCTCAAAAACAAAACAAGCTCGTCATCAATATAGACAAGCACAATATAACCTAGAAAGACAAAGGCGAGAAACTTTACGCCAAACTCGTGAAGCCTACCGTGGGGTGATCGCAGGCATTAGCCGAGTTCGCGCACTCAAACAAGCCATTGTTTCATCACAAAGTGCGATCAAAGCGACTAAAGCAGGTTACCGAGTAGGCACACGCACAGTAGTTGATGTACTAAATTCTCAACGTGAATTATTTAAAGCTCGCAGCAATTATTCTGAAGCAAGACACAATTACGTTTTAAATTTACTAAAATTAAAGCAGGCCGCTGGTACTTTATCCATTAAAGATATCCTTAGCATTAATGGCTGGCTAGTCACTGCCTCAATCTCTGGCAACTAGAAAACCGCTATTGAGCTTTTGATCAAAATATTGAGTATATTGTTATGATTAGTATTGATGAACCAGGTCAGACAAGCCTAGCCCCTGATTTTACTGACCCATTGGGTTTACTTAAAGCCTGCCACACACGCATATTATCTCATTGTGATTTACTTGAAAAAATAATGCGTTACCTTGATGAGCAGGAAATGGATCAACAAGTCACTGATGCCTCACGAAGAGTTCACCGATATTTTAGCACTGCTGGAAAATTACATCACATGGATGAAGAGCAGGACATATTTCCACGCTTATCTCCTATCTCTATAGCACTGGCTGATACTATAGACACCTTACAACAGGATCATATTGCCATTGAAGGTTTGTGGGATAAAATCAGTCCCGCATTAAACAACCCCCATACTATTACTGCTCAGCAACTCCCAATACTCACAACTATATCCACAAAGTTTTGCACTCTCATCCGTAAACATATTCAATTAGAAGAGCAAGAGTTACTCCCAATAGCCATACAATCAATCAGTGATAGCGAACTTGAAATCATAGGAGATTCCATGAAATACAGGCGAAATTTACCCACTTAAAAATATCACTAATATCAACCATTGCCCTTTTTACCCTAACAAACTAACAATTTTTCAGCTTGAAATGTATACCCATTACGTTTAAGTTTTCGGGTCACGCATTAATGATCTGAAAATTTTCAGTCAGCAATGATTTTAGTTCTATTTGATACTTTTTCTTCACATAATTAATGATGGACCGTATCGTCATCCATAAACAACACTTCTGCTACTTGCCTCGCTGTCCAGCCAGTCACCACAAAACAATCGCCTTAAGTCGACCTGCATCACGTTTCTTTTTCACGAGTCTATGCTCAACTCGTCAGTGAGAAATTTCTGCAGCTGATAACTTGAATTTATTTTCTGTGATCTCAATATCTTAACGCTAAAACATATTTTTTAAACTGCTTTTATCACGAAAACTTAAACACGATGAGTATACCTAATCCTTTCTCGACTATCGTAAATGCCTACTATAAAGATTTTCACTATCGAAGTGTTGAGAAAATAATGTGGGGCATGAAATGAGAACAATATTGATGAGCAATAGTCTTACAACGTCCGCTGGGTACTTTCGTATTAAATTTTCATTTTTTCAAGCTGACTACTCTACTGCCCCTTTCCATTCTAAACAACGTTTATGGTATTGAGAATTCAAAGCACATTAAAATATACATGGGTAATATCGGTTCAGAAAGACGAATAAAACCGGTAACATCGTGCAGCAAGAATTATCATTTTGTTGGTCTAGAGCGCGGAGGATATGCGCTACAATTTATTATTCAATCGTGGAGACCTCTAATCGCTATAACATTAATTCGTTGGAATATTTAGCTGATATTTTAATTCAGTTATCACTTTGCAAGACTGAATCAATTTATGCAACATTACTTCCGAGTAACGGTAAAAAAATGGTGTTGGTCACTTAAAAGGTAATTTAATGGAAGCAATCGAGCAAGAGTTTGTGCAACAACTGACAAGCGAATCAATTGATCATGAGTTTTTATTGGTCTATAGCGACTGGTTACAAGAGCGAGGAGACCCTCGTGGCGAAATTATAGCTCTGGAATATGCGCTAGAGTTAGATAATAAAACGAATAGAGATAGACTAGATTTGCAAAAGCGCCTGGATTACTTAATGCAAGCGCAGGAAAGTGCTTTGCAGTTGTCAACAGAAAATTTAAATGATATTACTTTAACCTGGACTGCGGGGGCAGTGACCAAGATTGATGTTAATAGGGATTGTTTGGAGGCACTTGGTTGTTCAATCGCTGAGACAGTGCAATTCAAATTTTTGACCACTATTAATCTCTCAGGCCATGAGCTTGATGAAGTACCTGTATGGTTGGGGCAGCTTACTCAATTGACCGCGCTCTATCTTTACGATAACAATATTAGCGAGTTGCCAGAGTGGTTGGGGCAACTTACTCAATTGACACGTCTTCACTTATATTTAAATGACATTAGCGAACTGCCAGAGTGGTTGGGACAGTTTACTCAATTGACCCAGCTTTATCTTAGCGATAATAATATTAGCGAGTTGCCAGAGTCGTTGACGCAGCTTACTCAATTAACCGAGCTTGGTCTTGGCAGTAATAATGTTAGCGAATTGCCAAAGTCGTTGGGGCAGCTTACTCAACTGACCGAGCTCTATCTTTATGATAACAATATTAGTGAGTTGCCAGAGTCGTTGGGGCAGCTTACTCAATTGACCGAGCTCTATCTTTACGGTAATGATATTAGCGAACTACCAGAGTCACTGGGACAGCTTACTCAATTGACCGATCTTGATCTTAGCAATAATAATATTAGCGAACTGCCAGAGTCGTTGGGGCAGCTTACTCAATTGACCGGGCTTAATCTTTACGATAATAATATTAACGAGTTGCCAGATTGGTTGGGGCAGCTTACTCAATTGACCGGGCTTTATCTTAGAGATAATAATATTAGCGAACTGCCAGAGTCGTTGGGACAGTTTACTCAATTGACCCAGCTTAGTCTTGGCAAGAATAATATTAGCGAACTGCCTGAGTCATTTGGACAGCTCACTCAATTGACCTGGCTTGATCTGCGTGAGAATAATATAGGTAAATTATCCGACACTCTAAAAAAGCGATTTGAAGAAGAAGACTGGCTTTATTAAGAATGCTTTCATTAATTTTTGTATTGAGGACTTCGGCTCCAGAATACTTGTTAAATAACAAGCAACAACCTTTAAAGCCGACTTATGTACCACCTACTACCTATTATTCAAGCTGGGAATAAAATATCAAATATGCGTTAGCATATTAACTTGTAAAGTAAAAAGGGCGAGTTGGTGGTGCTCGATATGCATTTAGAGTTTATCGTGATAATGGAGAGTGTACAGACTATGAACTGACTCATGACGATTTGTCAGTCACTATAGGCTCAGATGCCCTGGCTTCTTTCTATACAAGTGGTGAGAAACATGTGCTTGATCATTCACCTGAAGTGTTGTGTTTAAAGTTGGTTAATTTAAGTAAAGTAAAGTAAAGTAAAGGTAATTAAATAGAAGCAATCGAGCAAAAAAATTTCAACAACTGAAAAGCGAATCAATTGACCAGGAATTTTTATTAGTCTATAGCGACTAGTTACAAGAACGAGGAGATCCGCGTGGCGAAATTATCGCTTTGGAATATGCGCTGGAGCGAGGGTATAAAGAGAATAGAGATAGACTAGATTTGCAAAATCGTCTAAATCACTTAATGCAAGCACAGGAAAGTGCTTTGCAGTTGTCAGTAGGAAATTTAAATGATATTACTTTAACCTGGACTTCAGGGGCGGTGAGCAAGATTGATGTTAATAGGGATTGATTGGAGGCACTTGGTTGTTCAATCGCTGAGACAGTGCATTTCAAATTTTTGACCACTATTAATCTCTCTAGCCTTCATCTTGAGGAGGTACCTGTATGGGTGGGGTAGCTTACTCAATGGAGGCATACCCATCGTGTTTAAGTTTTCGGGATAAACACATTTCAAAAGATATGTTTTAGCGTTAAGATATTGAAATGACAGAAAATAAAATCAAGTTATCAACTGTAGAAACTTCTCACTGGCGAGTTGAGCATAGACTCGCGAAAAAGAAACGTAGTGCAGACCGAATTAAGGCGGTTGTGTTACTCACGACTGGTTGGACAGCGAGGAAAGTAGCAGAAGTGTTGTTTATGGATGACGATACGGTTCAAAATTACCGTATTTAATATGAGGCGGGTGGATTAAAAAGTTGATTGAAGAACCATTAAAGGATATTGATAAAGTGCTTTATTAGAAAAAAGATAAAGCATCAAACAGAGCTAAAATCATTGCTGACTGAAAATTTTCAGAGCATTAACACATGCCCCGAAAACTCAAACGTAATAGGTATACCACAGACACTTTTACTGATCATACTCTTATTAATCAATCGTGTTTATTCCTGATATTATTCCAAAACTCACCATTATCACTTAAACAACTATTTGCTAAGGGTTGTGCTCACCCACTTTTCGTCCCGTAGTTTTTTAAAGGTTTAGCGCTAAACACCGCTAACAAGAGAGCGAGATCATTACTAACAAAAAGTGAACAGGTAATTTAGTGGAATTGTGGAGCTTAAAAAATCGAAAGGCATTAGTCGTCGACGACTGTGTTGATATCCGAGCGATGATTCGCGATATGCTGCTTAATCTAGGGGCTACAGAAATTACTACTGCTCGTAATGCCGACGAAGCGTTAAGTCATATTAACAACATAAATTTTGATGTCATCCTATGCGACTACAATTTAGGAGAAGGAAAAGACGGCCAACAAATATTGGAAGAAATCAGATTTCGAAATTTGATCACAGCAAGCTGTTTATTTATTATGATCACCGCAGAAAATCAATCACATATGGTAATGGGGGCTATGGAGTACTACCCTGACTTATATCTCTCCAAACCTTTTACGAAACCCACTTTGCAAACACGCCTACAAAAACTGACTAATGAAAAAGATATCACCGCTAATATTTTAGGTGCGATTGAGCGTGAAAGCTTTAAGTCGGCCTTGAGTCAGTGTGATAAGGCGATCCGTTACCACCCACGCCATCGTATGTTATTGCTCAAACTTAAGGCAGATATACTACTAAAACTTGGCGACAATTCTGACGCGGAAATGTTGTTCCAGGATATATTGCAAGAACGCGAGCTTGCTTGGGCACTATTGGGCTTAGGTAAAGTATATTTCAGTCAAAAAAAGTATGAGCTGGCCAAACAACAGTTTAAGCAGATCGTTGACTTAAACCCAAACTACATGGAAGCTTACGACTGGTTGGCGCAATGCATGGAACACTTGGGTGAACACAATGATGCTCAAGTAATACTGCAAACTGCTAGTGAAAAATCGCCCAAAGCGCTTTTACGACAACGACGGCTCGGCGAAATCAGTATGGACCTGGAAGATTTTTCAGCCTCGAAAGCAGCCTATAAACAGGCCATTGAAAATGGGAAATTTTCTTGTTTTAAAGAAGTAGAAGACTATAGCAACCTAGCTCAATCTGTTTCTGTTGTCGGTGAAAAAAAAGAAGCGTTACGAGTAATCGAAAAATTAAGAAAAGATTTTCTAGGCGATAGCAAGGCTGGGTTCTATGCTAATATAGTTGAAAGCGATGTTCATTATGCTTATGGAGATGATGAGAAAGGAGAGTTGCTAATTGATCAAGCGATTCAGCACTTTGATGAACACCCTGAAACACTTTCCACGTCAAGTGTAATGCTAATGGCACAAGTTTGCTTATCACAAGGAAATGTGAGTAAGGGGCAAGAACTGATTAAACATATAGTACGAAATAACCACGACAATCAACAAATATTAAAGAACGCGAGTAAGGCTTTTAAAAAAGCAGGCATGGAAGATGCCGGAGATGACCTTATTAGTTCAACATGCAACGAAATTTATGAGATTAACAACAAAGGCATTCAATTAGCACAGAAAGGTCACTTACTCGAATCAATAACCTTGTTCGATAAGGCCGTTAAGGCTATGCCTGAAAATATCGCGATTTTAATGAATGCGACTCAATGTATTTTACTCTATTTGGATAAACACCCAGACAACGACAGCTTAACAATAACTGCACGTCGCTATTTGGATCGAGCCTTTAATATTAATCCCGAAAATATTAAATATAAGGCATTAATGGTGTCTTATGATTCATTGAAATGCAAAGCTCATTCGGGAACAAAATGACTTCGGGTAAAACATCAAATCTTTTCGAACTAATTCTAGCCAGCTCGATTCACGATATAAAAAATTCTATTAGTCTACTGCTCAATAAAGTGGACTCATTAACCACTGGTTTACAGGTCGGCTGCCCTCTCAATAGCGAACAGCAATTAATACAGCAACAGGGCACTGAAATTCAACAAAACCTTATCCGCCTATTAGCAATTTACCGTATTCAAAATAAGCAATATTTTTTAAATGTAGAAGAGCATTATCTCAATGACTATCTAAATGAGATATTGGAGCCGCAAATAGCTGCTTGTCTTGCAAATAATATTATCGTAAAACTCTTTTGTGATAATAATCTATATGCCTATTTTGACCGCGAACTAATCACAGGATTGATGTACAACATTATTGGCAATGCTTCTCGTTATGCACACTCAAAAATTGATATACAGGTGAATGTGAATAAAAATAAACAATTATTCATTACTATCAGTGACGACGGTCCGGGTTATCCGTCACAGTTACTTGATACTACTCTCTCGGAAAATTCTATTATTTCATTCGATTCAGGAAACACCGGTCTTGGCTTAACTTTTTGTTCGATGATTGCCGAGATGCATACCAACAAAAATAGTCACGGTTATATTCAACTCAGTAATCAGGGAATACGACAAGGCGCTTGCTTTACGCTTTTTTTACCTTAACGCCATACATTTGCAGACTTAACTGCCGTTAGAGCTAGTATCCAGCTGTGTATGCTCTTCAATAAACTCACCCAATATAATTAATAATTTTTCAAGTGCTCCACGGTTGTCCTTTATTAGCTGCCGACCATTTTGCCCCACATTATGTCTTAAGTTAGCATCTTTAAGATAGCGCAGCACCACCTCAATCAATTCTTCTGTTGTCTCTATTTGTTCTGCGGCATTTACTTTTAACATCATTGCAGATATTTCTGCGAAGTTAAAAGTATGCGGACCTGTCACCACGGGCACGCCAAGTGCAGCAGGCTCTAGCATATTATGTCCACCGGTTTTAACCAGACTTCCCCCGACAAAGGCAATATCTGATATTGCATATAACAGAGACATTTCACCCAAAGTATCGCCTATGTAGACTTGCACCAAATTTTCAATTTGCTCTGACTGACTACGTCTACCACTTTTAAAACCCGCTTTCTTACACAGATGGGCAATTTTTGAAGCACGTTCTGGATGACGCGGCACAAGAATTAATAAAGCCTGGGGTAAGGTTTTAATGATTTCCCCAAAAGCTGTTAGAACTTTTTCATCTTCGCCTTCATGTGTACTGGCGGCAATCCATATTGGACGATGCATACCAAATTGAAATCGCAACACTTCAGCATGTTCATATAGGCTAGCAGGTAATTTTAAATCAAACTTTAAGCTCCCTGTCACAACAATGTCCAATTGACTCTCTGTTCCAAGCTTACTTGATAACTTCTTAAACCGTTCAGCGTCAAAATTTCCTTGCGCGGCTACTAATGTTATATTTTTTAATATACTACGAGTAAAACTTGGAAATCGACTATAACGCCGAAATGATCTCTCTGACATTCGAGCATTGGCCACCACCACTGGAATATTACGCTTGCCTAATTGATGGAATAAATTAGGCCATAATTCCGTTTCAACAATAATAGCAACTTCAGGATCAATCGTATCAAGAAATCTTCTTACTGAACCAGGCAAGTCATAGGGTAAATAGAAATGGGTGACTTTTTTACCAAATAGCTCATGCACTCGTTGTTCCCCGGTAGGGGTGACGGTCGACACAACAAAGGAATGGCCTGGATATTTATTGAGTAGTTTATTAATCAGTGGCGCTGCTGCCTGTACTTCACCCACTGATACGGCATGAACCCAAATAGAGTTTTCAGGTGACTTGAATAATGAGTATTTTCCAAAACGTTCAGGGAACCGAGAAAAGTATGATGGCATACGAATCCCACGCCGCACTAATCGTATAACCACCCAAGGTACTAGTAGATACAAAATCAGGGTGTATAGATAACGCATTTAAATATCCTGTGAAATTAAAAGCGACTCAATCAAAAGCCGTTAAACTAAAACTTAAAATTTTTATTCTTAAGCGACAGTCACAAGTTGAAGTCATGATCAATGCTAAACAAAAAGTTCTTCATTATGGCGCACCTTACTTAGACTGTTTCTCCTTGAGCCATTGAATATATTGACTCACACCCTGCTCAACAGTCAAAAACTCATCAGTATAACCAACACTTCTTAAAGTACTAATATCTGCTTCAGTAAAGCTTTGATAACAATTCTTTAGCGTTTCTGGGAAATCAATATATTCCACCTCGCCTTCACCCAGTTCTTTGACCACGGCATTAGCGACGTCATTAAATGATTGACTACGCCCAGTGCCTAAATTAAAAATACCTGAATGTTGAGGATTATCCATAAACCACATATTGACTTTGACTGCATCACTCACATGCACAAAATCTCTACGTTGTTCACCATTGTCATACCCATCATTTCCTTCAAACAAACGACAATAGCCAGAAGCATTGATTTGGTCGAAACAATGAGAAGCAACACTTGCCATACGCCCCTTATGTCCCTCTCTTGGGCCATACACATTAAAATAGCGAAAGCCTACGACCTGGCTATCACCAGGTTTTACTATTTTACGAGCATACTGATCAAATTGAAACTTAGAATAGCCGTACATATTGATCGGGCACTCATTATCAACACCTTCACTAAACACATTACCTGCACCATACACTGAAGCAGATGATGCATACAAATAAGGGACTTTATTGTCCAAACAATAGTGCAAGAGTGCTTTGGAATATTCATAGTTAATTTTCATAATATAAGAGCCATCCCACTCAGTAGTGGATGAACAGGCCCCCTCATGAAAAATAGCATCAATACTGCCAGCACGAAATCCGCCGCATTGTATTCGCTGTAAGAAGTCGTCTTTATCCAGATAGTCGGAAATCTGACAATCAACTATATTGACAAACTTATGCCCATCAGTCAGATCATCAACAACAACGATATCGTTATACCCTCGCTCATTGAGCGTTTTTACAATATTACTGCCGATAAAGCCGGCACCGCCTGTCACAATTATCACTTATCTTTCCTTATTTTTTTAACTAAATTTGTAGTTGATAAACCCTTAAAATGATCCACGACTTTAACGTCTCCCCCATTTTTTACCACACAATCATACCCCGCGATGTCTTTTGGCTGATAGTCTCCCCCCTTTATTAATACATCAGGCAGCAGGTGGCATATTAATTCTTCTGGCGTGTCATTTGAAAATGGAACCACCCAATCGACACAAGCTAGCGCAGCTAACATTGTCATTCTATTATCAAGATTATTCAAAGGTCGCTCAGAACCTTTAAGGCGGGACACTGACTCGTCATCATTCACCGCGATAATTAAGCGTGACCCATATTCTCTAGCCTGCTGTAAATATTTTATATGACCTGCATGTAAAATATCAAAACAACCATTTGTCATCACGACACGCTCACCTAATTGCTGTACTGCTACGACCTTTTCTTTTAATCGATCCATTGTTAATATTTTGGAACTCAACTCACTATGACCCGCAATAGCCACCTCTAACTCTGAAATACTCGCGGTCGCTGTCCCTACTTTTGCTACCACTATTCCCGCAGCAATATTCGCTAGACTTGCTGCCTGTTTCATATTTTTATTGATTGCGAGCGCTGCTGCAAAGACCGAAATAACAGTATCCCCAGCACCCGTCACATCAAACACTTCTTTGGCTCGTGTGGGGAGCTGATAAGCTGCGTCATCTTGTGACAGCAAACACATGCCCTTCTCACTGCGGGTGACTAACAATGCTTGTAAATCGAGTTCTCTCAGTAATGATGTCCCTTTAGTAATTAATTCGTCATCAGTATCACATAAGCCAACCACTGCTTCCAACTCAGATAAATTAGGCGTAATCAAGTGAGCACCACGATAGGCTGAAAAATCGCTTCCTTTTGGATCAACCAATACAGGTATATTCTTTTCACGTGCTCTTCCAATCATTTTTTGAATATGCACTAACACACCCTTACCATAATCAGATAACACGACTACATCAATATTAGATAACAGGCCTTCATAAGTCTCTTGTAATTGTTGCAGAACATCAGCATCAAAACCTGATTCAAAATCAAGACGAATTAATTGTTGGTTTTTACTCATCACACGAAGTTTGTTTACTGTCGGGAAATCTTTAAGTCGATGAAAGTGGCACAGAACATTGCGCTCTTGCAACAATTTTTCTAATTTACCTGCTGCTTCGTCATCTCCAGTCAAACCTAACAAGGTTACCGATGCGCCAAGCTCTGAGATATTGAGTGCTACGTTGCCCGCACCGCCAGGTCTTTCTTCGACCCTTGCCACATGCACCACCGGAACCGGTGCCTCAGGGGAAATACGAGACGTTTGACCAAACCAATAGCTATCAAGCATCACATCTCCCACCACTAATATGCGGGCCTTAGAAAAATCTGGAATAGAGTGAGTCATTTGTTTGCTGCTGTCCTAATAGTGTATTTTGGTCTTTATTCGTAAGCGATATGTCGCCCATTATACTATCAATCATGGTTTCAGGGTATAATCTGGAGATATTCCTTCAATAATCAGAATGATCCTGTTTTTTGTGTGGCTAAAAGTGCTTCTTGCCATAATGCCGTTATAAAAACATGTGAGTATCAAAAATTGTCAACGCCTACTATGCCTATTAAACAATCTAAATTCCCTTTTTATCGCTACCTTGCCCCTCGCTATTGGGCGACTTGGATCATGCTGACATGCTTAAGGCTAGCAATCATCCTCCCTTTTCCAGTCGCCATTAGCATTGGTCGAAATATAGGTCGCTTATTATCGTGGATTCCTGGGAAAGCCAAAAAAATAGCCATTATCAATGTGACTCGCTGCTTTCCTGAGTTAACGTCAAAGCAAGTTAAACATCGCGTCAATCAACATTTTCAATCAATGGGCATAGGATTAATAGAAATGGTTATGTGTTGGTGGGCAGCAGAAAAAAAACTATTGCCTCGCACACAAATTGAGGGCTTGCAGCATTTACAAAAAGTACTGGATGGACAACAAGGTGCTATTTTGCTCACCGCACACTTAACCACCATTGAAATAGGCGGCACCCTTATCAATCATTATATTCCTACCGGTGTCATGTATCGCGATCAAAAAAATGCATTATTTAATGCCTTGATGGTTCGCGCCCGTGAACGCAATTGTCCTGATTTGATTCATCGCAATAATATTAAATTAGTCCTGCGCTATCTTCGAAGACACCAACCCGTATGGTATGCCCCTGACCAAAATTACTCAGGCAGTCAATCTGTTTTTGCAGATTTTTTTGGGATTCCAGCAGCCACCACTTCGGCCACTGCTAGACTCGCCAGTAAAACCGGCTCGCGAGTCTTACCTTTTTACCAAATTCGATTAGCCGATAACAAAGGGTACAAAATTATTATCAAGCCTCCGCTGGAGAACTTTCCACAAGGCAATATTCAACAGGACACTGCAACGGTCAATCTCGCGCTTGAAAATATCGTCCGCGCAGCGCCAGATCAATACTTATGGTCACACCGAAGATTTAAAAATCGCCCCGATAATGATAAGTCTTTTTATTAAAGTTATTTTTATGGATCAAATCTTACGTATTGGGGTCAGGTCTTGTAATCACGCATCTGCGTATTGGGTCAGGCCTTGTAATCACCCGCCACTAGAAACAAGCTAATACGGTGACTCGCTATAAAAGAACACAGAGCCATCAGAAAAAGAGTTAGGGAAATAGATAGATAGATAGATAGATAGATAGATAGATATTACAAAATATTAAAATAAACCTACGCTTAAAGTAACCGTTAAAACGCAAGCATACTATTACATTTTTTTAATTTGATACTTTCACTACACCAATCCAAGCCACTTTAAAAATTTTATTATCTTTACTCTGGACTAAATTACCAATCGCTAAAATAAATTTGTCACCTGACTTTAAGCCACTAAACTCCTGAAACCCATCTCGATACGTCAAAGTTTTTGAGTATAAGTGCTGTACAGTTTTATTATCAGTGATTTTATAAAAATATTGGCGTTTATTATCAATAATCACACTCATAGTATCAGGTTTAATTTTTACCCCGTTCTTTCCCGATAGAAATCTATACTGACTATAATCAATCAGTAAATGTTCCGTAGGTTTAATGTGGTATAACTTATCTTCTGTATTTTCTTTGCCTACCATTAAATGTCCATTGTCAATCACCAACGTTTGTGTGCTACTGGCATACGTAGTGAATCCCAGTAAAATCAAAACTCCACTGAATACTATTTTGAGTGCTCGTAACATGTTTCAAATTCTCCTACTACATCCAATACAAGTGACATCATTTTTTTTCGATGTGATACACACAATGACATTAGTCATTCACCAAACCCATTCGTGTAATGTAAGGCATAAGTGCACTGGTCTCTATAGCGGCTAACGCTTGATATATTTAAGCTTCTAAATTTAAGGTTTTACGGTTTATTCTTTTACTCAACCTTCTCACATGCTTGCTACACAGAAATTTCACGCTTCGATTAACAAGCTATCACTGCAAGCCAGGAGGTGACGGGCCACCTCCTGCAGGAACTATTGGGTGCTACCAGCTAAAATAACTTAAAGGCGTAGTTGAACCAAATAAATCAAAGGAATGCTCACTAGTGGCTGCAGCTACATTTAAAACCTCGGTATCGTTACCAATACAGACGTCACACAGCGATAATAACAATGCCAGTTCTTCATGAGGGAACCTATCAACACACAAACAAATTAGCGTTAGATTTCGCAGACGCTACTATTTTTTGAATCAGATTTTGTTCAGCGGGGTCCTACAATAAGCAAAATTTGTGCACTATATTTTAGTATCAAATGATCGGCAAGCTGGGCAAAAATTTGGCAAGCCCATTACTTACAGACCACTGAACTACCCATCGTCTCTGGAATTCCGGTCAGATAAGCTATCTATGCATAACGACTACTGCCAGATAAAATTCAAGCTTGCGCATAGTTCCTTTTAATTTTATATAAGTTCTTTATCCATTCAAGAGTGACAAAGTTCATGGTAAACAGCCAGCGTTCTGCTTAACATATTTTCAAGCGTAAAGGGATGCTCATCTTCAATTTCAGGTGCCTGTTGATACCACTGTACCAACAGTGCTGTCATAGCAGCAGTATCACCAATGGCAATCGCACCGCTGGGCAATACTTTTGCAAGTTGCTCCTTAACACCGCCATGATCATAACCTGCAGTCGGAATTCCAAGACTGAGCGACTCTATAGTCACTCGCCCAAACGCTTCTGGGTCAAGTGCCAGCGACAACACCACATCAGACACAGCCATAATATTTTTTAAATCGTTACGATGACCCGTAAAAATAATATCATGTTCTACATTCGCAACACTCATAAGCTGCTTTAACTCTTGCACGAAATGCTGTTTATGTTTATGGGCTTCTCCCACAATAAGTCCCACCACATCAATGCCTTGTGCTTTAAGACCGGCAATTACCTGAATAAAATCAACATGGCCTTTTCTTCGCGTAATTCTACCAGGTAAGGCCACCACATATTTATTTTTGAGTTGTGGATAAGTCTGATGCCATTGATTTAACCATTCCTCATCAGGTCTATAACCTTTATAATATTGCTCACGACTCGCCCCACGATAAATAATGCGAATTAGATCTTTATCCACATTTTTGTAATGAGTGGTGATATATTCTAAAATCATTTCAGAGATAGCAATTACACGCTCACCCCGAGTCATTACTGAGCTATACCAGCCAGGGGAATAAGGTCCATGCACTGTCGTGACCAAATGAGGTCGATCATTTTTGGGGAGCTTTTTCCATGCCTGATATCCTATCCAGGCAGGTAGGCGTGACCGTACATGCACTATATCCGGCTTTATTTCCTGGAAAAGTTGACGCACCTTTCTAATCCAGCGCAAAGTACGCAAACGCTTATTGCCTACATCCCAACAATAATGCGTTGATCCCTGCGCAATTAAGTCTGGTAACATGCGCCCCCCATCTGAAATGACAATGGAATGATGCCCTAACTCGGTCAGGTACTTACCTAATTCCAAAGTGCCACGCTCTACACCACCAGCATCAAGTGCTGGGAGCATTTGTACTACAGTTAATTTTTTATCAGCCATTTCTCTGCTATTATTTTTGCACATCGTGATGATTCAGCCAGTAATTCAGGCGCAGGTTCTAATGTTGCGCCTTTTGCCCAATCAGCAAATGCTAGTATAAAATTTTCTCGTTTCAACCTGTCAAGCCCCGTCAAGACCCGGCTCGACTTAGCCGGACGCTTATTACTTGACTGCAATACACCACAAGCAACTCCCGCTGATAATGCTTCATATACCATTGAAACACTATCCTCAGTCACCCATGCCTGCTCACATTGCGGCAATTGTTGCGCAAGCCAATCCGAGCCCGTCTCTTCTGCCAACACAATATTTAGATTGGCCATGTTACGATACTTTATCGCCTCAACAAAACTGGGAGGCGTTCTGCGTGAGGTCGCAATGGTAAAATAAACATCACTATTGTTGATTATTTTCTCAATTTGATTGACCACATGCTGATCTGACCAATGGCTATGTTTTGATCGTCCTCCTATCAACAACATACCACTGCCTGCTACTCGATTAGGGTCAGGCTTAATACGATTCAAGACACCATCGGTAATTAATATGCTCGCACTTGCCTTCACTTTATCATGCACAGGAATTATACACATATCAAAAAAATGACGCGGTAAATCTGGTTTCATTAATACGATCACTGGACATTTCCAGCGACGTCTTGCCGCCAACAATGATAGATGCGTTCGATGTCCTGCTCCAATAATCAAGTCTGGTGGGCTCTCAAATAATGGAAAAGACTTCCATAACAAACTTGAGGCAGCCTTTATAAATGTTTGACAAGGAACCTCTATTGATTGAACAGGCACATAATCACACAGTGCTTCCACCAAACCTTGCGTTTGATTTTCATGGCCCGGCTTGCCATCCAGTATCCGCCAAACAATTATTGACTTGGCAGTCATGCCTGACAATTAGCCTGTTTAGGACTAATCATCCAATAATACAAATTCAGCACTACAATAAGGGCAACGAGCATGACCGCTTTCTTCAATGGGTAAATACACCCGTGGATGAGAGTTCCATTTACTCATATTCGGTAAGGGACAGTGCAATGGTAACTCATTTTTTTTCACCTGATACTTACTCACTGCATTAGGTTCCATTAAAGGTAATCGAATTTTATCGGGCACTTTTTACTCCTCACAATGGTACTTGAAATATTCTGAATAGTCTTGGCAGATTGCACCTGCACATTCAGCTTTTATTAACATAACTCAGCCACTCTGGATATTGGCTACGACGACCATGAACTTGATCAAAATATAGAGCTTGTAGTTTTTGGGTAATAGGACCACGAGTGCCTGACCCTATTGTACGATGATCCAACTCCCTGATAGGAGTGACTTCTGCTGCTGTACCCGTAAAAAAAGCTTCATCTGCACCATAAACTTCATCGCGAGTAATACGTTTTTCAACGACTTTCAAGCCTTCATCATGGGCCAGTGTAAAAATAGTATTACGAGTAATGCCATCTAGCGCTGAGGTAAGATCAGGTGTATACAACACCCCTTTATAAACGATAAAAATATTTTCACCGCTCCCTTCCATCACAAAACCATCAGTGTCTAGCAACAACGCCTCGTCATAACCATCGACCAGTGCTTCTTGCAATGCCATCATTGAATTAATGTAATGCCCATTGGCTTTCGCTCGGCACATAGTCACATTAACATGGTGCCTTGAAAACGATGAAGTACGAATGCGAATTCCTTTTTCAAGACCATCAGTTCCTAGATAAGCGCCCCATTCCCAAGCAGCCACTATCACATGTGTTTTAAGATTATCTGCTCGCAAGCCCATCCCCTCAGCGCCGTAAAAACACATAGGACGGATATACGCAGACCCTAATTCATTTTTTTGAATAACAGTAGTGACTGCATCATTAATTTCTTCATGACTAAAGGGCATATCCATCGCCATAATATGCGCCGAACGAAATAAACGATCAGTATGTTCCTGTTGACGAAATACAGCAGGGCCCTTGTCGGTTTCATAAGCACGCACGCCTTCAAACACTCCCATGCCATAATGCAAAGTATGTGTTAATACATGTATTTTTGCGTCACGCCACTCTACTAGTTTGCCATCAAACCAGATAAGGCCGTCACGATCAGACATCGACATAGTTAAACCCCTTCGAACATATTAGAAACAATAGCACTGTGCTGCAGCACTTTTTGTAGTATTTTAGAAATTAAATAAAAACTGCTTACATTTCATTAAGCTGCTTACCTTTAAACATTCCACTCAAATCACATTCCTCTCAAATCACCAATAACGGAACAACCGTTTAACTAAGAGTGACAGCATCACAACAGTAACCGACCAGAGTTTCCTTTAATATTGAGCGCTATAATTTCGCTTAGTATTGAACCTGCTAATTCTAGCAAATTATCACGATTGAGAAACGAGCTGTTTGATATTTTTTTACGCGTAGTCTATTTTTCACTCCATCATTGTCTGAGCTAATACCTATATTAAGCATCCATAATCATCTAAGCGCCTGTATCAGTAGACGCTTTGGCTAAACGTCGCGCATGCAGTCGTCCCATAAATGACTTACCTGCTCACGAGTGTCGGCAAATTGATTGATATCCACCATGGTTGGTTTTTGTTGCAAGGTCAAACGATGAGCAGTAGAACGGTAAAGTTGGTACGCCTCAATCAAACCATTCGCATCCTCAGTAGTGACTAGGCCCACTGCTGTCATTGCTTGAATTTGACGAATATTATCTGTAAATTCAATCAATTCTGGAAAATCATGAGCCCAACGCAATAACGCATACTGAACAATAAACTCAATATCAGCAATCCCTCCACGATCTTGCTTAAGGTGAAACTGCGACTTATCTTTATTGCCTAGCTCAGATCGCATTCTCTCCCGCATATCGCACACTTCTTGACGGAGTTTTTCCGATTCTCGGGGCTGGCACAAAATATCTCGCCTTAAGGTATTAAAACGTTCCACGATTTTTGGGTCACCCGCCACAGCACGCGCTCTCACCAAAGCCTGATGCTCCCAAGTCCATGCTTGTGTCTGCTGATATTCCTCGAATGCCTCAATATTACTCACCAGTAACCCTGAAGAGCCATTCGGTCTTAATCGAGTATCGACCTCATATAACATCCCGGAAGGGGTGCGAGTATTGATAATATGAATCACACGTTGCGCCAGACGTGAAAAAAACAGACTGGTGTCTACTGCACGTGGTCCATCTGTCATACACGTTAAATGACTCGAATCATGTAAAAATACTAAATCCAAGTCTGAACCATACCCCATTTCTATTCCCCCCATTTTACCATAGGCGATAATCGAAAATCCGGATAAGCCTGTGACTGCTTGACCCAATACTCGAGGTTTACCGTAACGAGCACTGACTTGATACCAGGCAATATTCAATGCAGCGTTTAAAGTAATCTCTGCGATGGAGGTTAAATGAGCACTAACCTCCATTAGAGGCATTAATTCGGCAATATCAGTAGTGGCCACTTTCAGAACTCGTGACTGCTTAAAGTGGCGTAAGGTTTCCATTTGCTGTTCAAGGTCATCAACATCAAGCGAGGCTAACCGTAAGGTCAATTCTTGTCCTAGAGCTTGTTGATTTAAAAAACCATATAAATTTTGTATATCTAACAGCTCATCTAACAATATAGGATGAAGCGTTAGAAAGTCGGCAATCCATGGAATGGCACAAAGCGTGACTACTTGGGCTCGCGCACCGGGATTTTCGGTTAACAAGGCAAGGTACGCTGAACGTCCAGCAATCGCTTCTAGTAAGCGAATCACTCGTAGCAAAGTGCTGCTAAAATCATATTTTTCGCTATCAATTTCCGTACTCTCAACCAGCACTAGAGGCATGAGTTTATCTAACCTTGCGCGCCCACGATTGCTAATGGAATGATAAACACGACCGTTGCGCAGGCCTTGTAACATGTTTAATACAGTATCAAGGTCATCAAACCCCATATCATTCAACATTTTCCGGGCATGCGCTACACCATTCGCTGAAGGCTGGTCAAAACTATTATTCTTATCAAGATCACTCATCCACATAAATGAAAGCTTGTCACGAATGGATGTTGCAACTTGCTGAGTGTCTTGTTCTTCCTTTAATGTAAACACTCGTTTAAATATTTCATGCACCGCATCACGATGTTGTTGTAACAACTGTTGATATAGTTCAAGCGATTTTTGTTGCAACAAAAAAGCCATACGCTGCCAAGCTTCTTCAGTGTCGGGCACGGCATGAATTTGCTTGTCGTCGTATTCTTGTAAAAAATTTTCATTTTTGCGTAGAAATAAATACGACTCAATTAGTTGCTGTGCCGCACCTGGTTCAAGGTATTCTGTTTGGGCCAGCTTTTGAAGTACATCAAGAATACTCACAGATTGAAACAATGTCTCACGTCCGCCGCGTAATAGTTGAAACGTTTGACCAATAAACTCGACTTCACGAATACCGCCTGCACCCAACTTTAAATTGTGCTGCAAGCCTTTACGAGAGACCTCACCTTTAATCATTGCATGCATATCACGTAATGACTCAAACGAGTCGTAGTCCAGATAACGTCGATAAACAAACGGCTGTATCATTTTCACAAAACACTGTCCTGCTTCACGATCCCCTGCAATGATTCGTGCTTTTATTAAGGCATAACGCTCCCAATGTCTCCCTTGATTTTGGTAATACTCCTCCATTGAGTCAAGCGTCATTACCAGTGGTCCGCTATCACCATAGGGCCGAAGACGCATATCTACCCGAAACACAAATCCCTGTGCCGTAGCGGTGTGTAAACATTTAATTAAGGCCTGAGCCAAACGTTCGAAATATACTGCATAAGACAGCGACTTTTTACCGTTAAATGATCCTGTTTCTGAGTAGGCAAAAATCAAATCAATGTCAGACGAAAAATTAAGTTCTCGGCCGCCTAACTTACCCATCGCCACCACAATTAACGATTGCGGATTACCTTCCTTAGTCAGGGGAATACCGTAACGTGTATGAAAGACTAACTCCAGACTGGTCAGTGCGAGCTGCACACTTTGGTCTGCCAATGATGACAAAGCTAACAATGTTTGTTCAACAGTCGCAGAGCCACTAATATCATTCCACGCAATCTCCAGCATTTTACGACGCCTTATAACACGTAAGGCGTGCATAAGATGTTCAAGCTTAGCTTGCTCAGACGATATATTCGAGATCTCAGTTGTTACTGTTTTTTCCTGTAAGTCAAAGTAGTCATCAGTAGTGGCAGGATATGATGCCACATATTTTATCTCGACATTATTATGTGATTCTAACCATAACAACAATAACTCGGGTTGCTGTATTATCGCGTTGGCGATAAATTCACTGCCAGTTAGTATTCTAATAAAAATATCACGTGATTGACTAGACCAAAAATTTTCGTCTATTGTTGACACTGCTTGCAATACTCGCTCAAGACGTAGCTGCACTGCATGACGCAGTAACACAGGAACACTATTAATTTGATTTAACCAAGATTCCACAAGTTACCTTTTTAACAAAATAAACTACATAAAAATATTAAAAACACTTTACTTAAGTAAGTCGATAACATTCCCGCACAACACAATCCAGGACGTGAAAAGTGATACTCATAATGCGCTATTAGTGCGATTTTCAACGCCGTCATTAACTCTGAAAAGCTGCATAATTACTTACCACTTGAGCAAAGTTTCTCTAGTAGGCTTCAATACAGTCTCAGCCAAATACTGACAAGATGCAAGATCAAATAAATCTGTGACCTACTTGTGAAGCACTGATTTATTTGCGCTTAAGGCTCTTATTAAGTCAGCCGATATAGTGTTGATCACTTATATCTGCTAATTGACGACATCACTGAGAGAACCCATGGAATTTAAAGACTATCTAAAAATAATGGTAATGAAAGAAGCCTCAGATTTATACCTCACCACAGGCGCACCGCCTAGCGCCAAAGTTAATGGCGATATCAAACCCCTTGAAAATGCCACCATTCCTGCTGGGGTGGTCAAAGACATTGCTTATGACATGATGGACGAAGATCAAATTGCAGATTTCAAGAAGCGACCTGAAATGAACCTCGCGTTATCCGAACCTGGTATTGGCCGATTTCGAGTCAATATATTTAAACAACGCAATCAAGTCAGCATGGTGATTCGACACATTAAAACCGAAATCCCTGATATGCATGCACTTGGTCTTCCTCCTGTACTCAGTAAAATTATCATGTCCAAGCGAGGCCTGGTCTTATTTGTGGGTGCTACTGGGTCAGGTAAATCAACATCGCTTGCCAGTCTAATAGACTTTAGGAATACCAATAGCGCTGGGCATATTATTACTATCGAAGACCCTATCGAGTTTGTGCATATGCACAAAAAATCGATTGTTAATCAACGTGAAGTGGGGGTCGATACCGAAAGCTACGAAGATGCGCTAAAAAACACACTGCGCCAGGCACCTGATGTCATATTGATTGGGGAGATTCGAGACAGAGAGACCATGGAGCATGCTATTGCCTTTGCCGAAACAGGGCATTTATGCATTTCAACTTTACACGCAAACAACGCAAACCAAGCGATGGACAGAATCATTAACTTTTTTCCGGAAGAACGCCATAATCAATTACTGCTTGATTTGTCCCTTAACTTACGCTCATTCATTTCACAGCGACTTATTCCTACTGTCGACGGTAAACGTGCGGGGGCTTTTGAAATAATGATTGGCACGCCATTAATTTGCGACATGGTTAAACGTGGTGATGTAAGCAGTATCAAAGAAGTCATGGAGAAATCAGAAAATTTGGGTATGATTACCTTTGATATGGCCTTATTTCGGCTTTATGAGCAAGGAAAAATATCAGAAGAAGAGGCCTTAAAAAATGCTGACTCGGCTAATAATTTACGACTAAAAATCAGTCTTGCCGATGGCGATCCGGACCAAATTGCACGCGATACAAAACTGACAATTCTTGAAGAAGAACAAGATGACTATGTACCTGATTTTGATTTTACAGCAGGCAATATGAGCATTAAAAAATAATTTAAGCAGGGTCTAACTAAGGATTTATTTGTTAGGTATAAAATTCCTTTATAACTTTTTTACTAGAAGCATCTAGTAAAAGTTCTATACGACAATATTCAATAAAAAAACCCACCCGGCACTAGTACCAGAGTGGGTTCTTTTAAATTGAACGATGATCTGTTCGGCAATAATTACATCATGCCGCCCATTCCACCCATTCCACCCATGCCACCCATGTCAGGAGCACCACCACCACCAGCGCCTTCAGCGTCTGGCTTTTCAGCAATCATCGCTTCAGTGGTAATCATTAACCCAGCAACAGATGCAGCATGTTGTAATGCAGATCGAGTCACTTTAGTCGGATCAAGAATACCCATTTCAACCATATCACCATACTCACCAGTGGCTGCGTTGTAACCATAATTACCTTTACCAGCAAGCACTGCGTTTAAGACCACTGACGCTTCTTCACCTGCGTTAGTGACGATCTGACGCAAAGGCTCTTCCATAGCAGTCAGTAATATTCCAATACCAGCATCTTGATCAGCATTATCGCCTTTAAGATCGGAGATACTTGCTAGAGCACGTACCATTGCAACACCGCCTCCAGGAACAACCCCTTCTTCTACTGCTGCACGAGTTGCGTGTAAAGCATCTTCAACCCGAGCTTTTTTCTCTTTCATTTCCACTTCGGTTGCAGCGCCAACTTTAATCACGGCAACACCGCCGGCTAGTTTGGCAACACGTTCCTGAAGTTTTTCTTTATCGTAGTCAGAACTGGCTTCTTCAATTTGAACGCGTACTTGAGAGACACGATCTTCAATTTCTTTGCCATCACCAGCACCATCAATAATAATGCACACTTCTTTAGTCACATTGATTCGTTTAGCTGAACCTAAATCTTCAATAGTAGCTTTTTCAAGTGACATACCAATCTCTTCAGAGATAACTTGGCCACCTGTTAATACCGCAATATCCTGTAACATTGCTTTACGGCGATCGCCAAAACCAGGCGCTTTCACTGCACAAACTTTAACAATACCACGAATGGAGTTAACCACTAATGTAGCCAATGCTTCGCCTTCGATGTCTTCAGCAATAATTAGCAGTGGTTTACCTGCTTTTGCTACAGCTTCTAATGTCGGCAATAAATCACGAACGTTAGAGATTTTTTTGTCGTACAACAATACTAGAGGACTTTCCATTTCAGTCGTCATGTTCTGCTGGTTGTTGACAAAATAAGGTGACAAATAGCCGCGATCAAACTGCATGCCTTCAACCACATCCAGCTCATTTTCAAGACCAGAACCTTCTTCAACAGTAATAACACCCTCTTTACCAACCTTACCCATTGCTTCGGCAATAATATTGCCAATATCAGTATCAGAGTTGGCTGAAATTGTGCCTACTTGTGCAATTGATTTATTGTCATCACAAGGCTTAGAAGATTTTTTCAATCCCTCTACTGCCGACGTCACTGCTTTATCAATGCCGCGCTTTAAATCCATAGGATTCATGCCAGCAGCTACTGCGCGTAAACCTTCACGCATAATTGCTTGTGCTAACACAGTCGCTGTAGTAGTCCCGTCACCGGCAACATCAGAAGTTTGAGATGCGACTTCTTTTACCATTTGTGCGCCCATGTTTTCAAACTTATCATCCAACTCAATATCTTTGGCAACACTCACGCCATCTTTAGTGACTGTGGGAGCACCAAAACTTTTATCTAAAACAACGTTACGTCCTTTAGGGCCCAACGTTACTTTGACTGCATTGGCTAGTATATTTACACCAGTGACCATTCGCTGGCGAGCTTCGTCGCCGAATTTTACTTCTTTAGCTGTCATGTTCAAATTCCTCTATATATAAATTATTAAGTTCGGTGCCCGCATATTTTGCAACACTCTTATATGTAAGCTTCGATTACAGCGACTTTAAGCTTCGATTACAGCAACGATGTCTTCTTCGCGCATCACCAGATACTCTTCGCCTTCAATCTTGATTTCTGTCCCTGAAAACTTACCGAACAAAACTTTGTCTTTTACTTTGATATCCATGGGACGAACATCACCACTTTCTAAAATTTTGCCTTTGCCTGCTGCTATTACCTCACCTTTAATAGGCTTTTCTGCTGCTGCATCAGGAATTACAATGCCGCCTGGTGAAGTACGTTCTTCTTCCATACGTTTAATTAGAACCCGGTCATGTAGTGGACGAATATTCATGGATACTTTCTCCTTTGCGAAGATATAAAATTAAAAAATCAGAATCTTGTGTTTGTAGCAATAATGCACTTTTAGCACTCTTACCCATTGAGTGCTAATAATAGTGACGAAAATTTGAGAGTCAAGGTGGAATCACTATAGAAATTATCTATTGACTAATAAATATTTTTTTAATTTAAATTAAACTCATATAAAACAGACACTAAACTACACAACAAGACTATCAATCTTCACGCTTATACTCACCCTCAATGGGCTGCTTAGAAGACCCAGTGTCACTGTTGTCCAGCGAGACTTCATCAGGTGTTTCTGCTTGACTGTTTATATTTTGATCAAAATCTGGCTGCATGTTTGCCGTATTAATGGCACTTCCCATTTTCTGTATCACTTGATTAAGAATTCGACTCGCCATTACCTTACGAACAGGAGGCACTAGAGTCAAAATCCCCATCACATCAGTGATAAACCCTGGAATCATCAGTAAAACACCGCCAAACATCACAATTCCAGCCTCAATAACAGGAACCTTAGGGATTTGACCCTGCATTAATGATTTTTGAACATTAGCAAGCGTGTTCCCAGTTTGATATTTGATCAATAAATAACCTAATACGCTTGAAAAAACCACCAAAAATATAGTCATCAAACCGCCCAATAGTGAGCCCACCGAAATAATGATATAAATTTCAAGGAAAATTGCAAATAACAACATTAACAGGGTGGAAAGACCAACTCTCATAATTTTGTCCAACTCATTGAATCAAGGGGTTAAAAAATAAAATACTGCTAGTATAGAAACTAAAATGACTGCGAGCCAACTAACAAATGATCGATATCTTTATATATATGGCACAACTAGGTATTAAAATCAGGACTAAAATATTCTTTTAGTTCAAGTCACTGTGCTTTTTTCTTCATCTCGCCTTTTCCTAGGCTTAATCTTAAACCTACTATTAATTCTGCTCTTAATCTTAATCTTGAACTCACCTGAACAAATTTCTAGCAGCAGTAAGGCAGCTTCTGTCTAATCAAGTAGTCCTCTCAATCTTACAGCTCTTAAAATAATAATTCAAAACCTGTCTTGGCAACTCTATGATAATATAGAAAGAATTTTTTGACCCTACTAAAGTGCACATATGAGCAGCGACATTATCGCACTGACGCAGTGTAAAAACCAAGGGTTAAACTTATAATACAGACGATATTACTATTGTCTATTAGCCAGCCTATTGAAAGGTGATGAAATTGCTAACGAATAAACCCAAAAACACGAGCAAAATAATATGGCTATTGATAACACAAAGCTACTTGGCATCTTCAAAAGTTACTATGATAGATTGATTAAAACCCTTGTTAATTTATGAGATCGAGCAAACTTTAATAGCTAACATAGGAGTTTCATCCTTATGAACTTCCATAAATAATTGCGGTCTCAATGAGAACCCGCTATACAAAATTGACACTGGATTGATTAGAGTACAAGAGATTAAATATGAAATTACTGTCTAAAATAAGCTTATTATTTCTACTTTTTATGCCAGCCTCGCTACTATTAGCCGTTGAGGATGCTGATGATGATGGTGTACCATTACCCCCTGATGTCGCCTTCAAACAAAAGGTTAATTTAAAGGACCAACACACTATTCAAGCAAGCTGGTCAATTGAAAATAAGTACTATATGTACCGTAACAAATTTAAATTTGTGTCTAAAACAAAAGGGATAGAACTAGGCACTGCCAATATCCCGCCTGGTAAGAAAAAAAAGGATCCTTTATTTGGCATAGTTAATATTTTTAGAAACAATGTCAACATTCAAATCCCGATCAAACGTATTGATCAATCCATTACCGAATTTTCTGTTGAAGTACATTCACAAGGTTGTGCTGATATTGGGATTTGTTATCCCCCTCAAAAGAAAATTGTAAAGCTGACTCTTGCCGCCCTTGCGACGCCACTAGCCACCACTAGCATAACAACAAACACAACTAAATCTAGCAGCAGCAGTGATAAGAAACAAACCGACAAATCAGTAAAAGCGACTAAAGATATTAAAAACTTTGGCAATGCTCTAGGGCTGGGTCAAGCAGACGAATACTTAGAAGTCGACAAGGCTTTTCAACTCGACACTGAATACAACGGCAACGATATGATTATTGCTCGTTGGAAAGTAGCAGATGCCTACTACCTTTATAAAAAGCAATTTAAATTTACACTCGCAAATGCTCCACCAGGCGTGAGTCTTGGGACTCCTCAAATACCTGCAGGTAAACTTAAAAAAGATCCTGCCTTTGGTAATGTATACGTCTTTTACAAATATGTTGAAATAAAAATCCCTGTCAAAGGAGCAAGCAAAGGACAAAAACTTAACTTAATTATTCGATCTCAAGGTTGTGCAGATGCAGGACTTTGTTACCCACCGGTTACACAAATTGCGGCTTATACTTCTGGGCAAGCAATTTCTATAAAGAATTATTCTCCTTCATTAACAGCACAAACCACTAAACCTTCGATCAACATTAAAAAAGCTAACCCAGCAAATTCTACTGTCGAAGATGACCAAAGTCTTTTTGAAAAAATTGGTGACTGGTTTACTAAAGCATTAAATGGAGACAATATTTTTATTGCATTAATGTCAATGTTAGGATTAGGCCTACTGGTGGCATTCACTGCCTGTATGTACCCTATGATTCCCATCGTTTGCGCTTTAGTCATTGGCGAAGGAAAAACGGTTACTAAATATCGTGGCTTCGTTATGTCCACTACCTATGTACTTTCAATGGCACTTGTATTTGGAATACTGGGAGGAGTGGTAGGCTACCTAGGAAAATCTAGTGGCATCTCTTTTGCAGCAGCGGCTCAAGACCCTTTAATTATTGGAACAGTTGTTCTCATTATGATCTTTTTAGCACTAGCGATGTTTGGGGTCTTCAACATCCAAATGCCATCTTTCCTCCAAAATAAACTGGATGCTGCTAATCGTAACCAAAAAGGCGGTACCTTGATCGGTGCAGCAGCGACTGGCGCCATTTCGGCTCTTGTTGTAGGTCCTTGCGGAGGGCCTTTTCTACTGGCGGCATTAAGTTATGCCACGACCTCAGGCAATATGTTTAATGGTTTTCTTTACCTATTTCTATTTGGCTTAGGCATGGGCCTACCTCTCATCATAGTGGGTATTTATGGTAGTAGCATACTCCCTAGAGCCGGAAATTGGATGAGCATGGTCAAACATACTGGCGGCATTATTCTATTAGCTCTAGCACTGTATTTCGCAGAACGCCTAACAGACCAAATGCCAGGGCTATTTATGATGCTATGGGCCTTGTTGTTTATAATGGCAGGAATTTATTTTCGGGCGTTGGAACCTGTTCCAACAGGAGCCAGTGGTAAACGTTACATCCTAAAAGGTGGCGCAGTCATTATATTTTTATGGGGAATATTAGTTGCTATTGGTGGACTCACTGGCGGCATCATTGCTAGTGACCCATTTGAAGGATCTAGTTTAACTAACTCAGGGTCTACAACAGCGACTTTAAGCAATAACGCTAACCCAAGAAAGATAGCCTATTTAGCTGACAAAAAAGTAAAAACTAAAGGGAGTCTTAAATTTATAACCATTAAATCTAAAGCAGATCTTTTGCAAGAAATTAAACAAGCGAATGCGGCCGGGTTTAATGTTATGTTGGATTTTTACGCTACTTGGTGTACTTATTGTATTCAGTTTGATGTCTATGTTTTCAAAAAACCTGAAGTCGTTGCTGCTTTATCTAATACCATTTTATTAGAGGCAGATGTCACTGCTAATGACAAAGTAGACAAAGAGCTGATGAAGTATATTAAAATATTTGCTCCACCGGCGATTATATTTTATGGGAAGAACGGTCAGGAAGTAGGAAAACGAGTGTATAAATTCGTGAAGAAAAAACGTTTTTTAAAGAGAGTAAAAGGGGCTTTTGGAAGTCATCAATAAACAGATAAAACATTAAGTGTCAGTATTGCTAAACCCTGAAATCATATCAAAATAAATGATTTCAGGGCTTTGCACAGGATTAATATTAGAGAACTAAAGTCATGAACATACGTGTGATATCAATTGCCATACTAGCAGGCATCGCAGGCTCAGTGGTTTACTGGTCCATCAAAGAAAAACCTCAATCAAAGCCTGTCTCTGTAATTTCAGTCGAGGCTAAACCCGATCAATATTTTAGTTATCGTGAGATCAACAAGGGTGAAAATCCTTTGCGCCCAATATTCAGCATGCCTGATCGATACAATAAAATACGTAACATTACAGAGTGGGATGGTAAGGTAATATTACTAAATTTCTGGGCAACCTGGTGCCCTCCCTGCCGTAAAGAAATGCCAGCATTTATCCAATTACAAAAAAAATATGCAAGCCAAGGATTTCAGGTCATTGGTGTAGCACTTGATAAAATGTCGAAGGTTAATATTTTTGCTGATAAAATCGGTGTTAATTATCCCTTATTGGTAGGTGCACTTAACGCTGCAGAAATTTCACGTGCTTATGGCAATGCCGGCGGCCAACTCCCCTACACCGTATTTATTAACCGACAAGGAAAATTAGTGGCCGCCAAACTGGGCGAAATCAGTAAACAACAAGCAGAAAAAATTATTAAACAATTACTGAAGGTGAAATAATACTAATAATCCCCTGAAACGAAAGACACTAGAAAACAGCATCCACTACAAACTCTTTATTAGCGTCCTATATTACTGACAAGGAAAGAGGGTCCGGACTGTAACAACTGCACTAACGGTTCAGGCTTATGTATTCCCAGTCCCTGACCAAAGTCAACATTCAACTTTTTTAACTCTTCAATAATAGCATCATCTTCAGCAAATTCCGCGATAGTGCTAATTCCTAACACATGTCCTATTTCATTAATCGCTTTTATAATCGTACGACTAAGCGGATCAGTTAAAATATTCTTAATAAAATAACCATCAATTTTAATACTATCAAGTTCAAGGTTCGTAATATAACCAAAGGAACTCAAACCACTTCCAAAATCATCCAGTGCGAAATGACACCCCAAGTCTCGTAAATACTCGATAAAAATAACGGCTTGGTTCAAATTTGCAATCGCAGCAGTTTCAGTAATTTCAAAACATATATTTGAAGGCTTTGCTCCAAACTCTTCAATAGAGTCTTTGATGCACTCAAAAATTTCATTGTCACCTAGAGATTGCCCAGAAAGATTAATGGATAACACTATTTCACGTGATTCATTTAAGCAGTTAGCTTCGCCTAACAACCGCATAGACTGTTTAATCACCCACTGATCTATTTGTGACATTAAGTTATAACGCTCAGCGGCAGGAATAAACGCCATAGGTAACACTAATTTGCCATCATGCTCAATCAATCGTAACAAGACCTCACAATGAATAGAATCTGATTCTGACTCTGACACCTCATGCAAAGGTTTAATTAACTGTCCGTATAACTCAAAACGCCCTTCTTCCAATGCCTGTTTAATACGCCCCACCCATTGCATTTCTCCGTGTCGCTGCGCTAGCTCCTGATCATTTTCTTGATAAATATGCAGACGGTTACGCCCACTGTCTTTGGCAACATAACAAGCAGCATCGGCATTTTTTAGGACTTCTGACATATTAGGAGTGTCACGACTAATAGGCACCAAGCCAATACTAATCGTAATAACATACGTCTGACCATGCCAGACAAATCGATGCCCCATTATTTTTTCACGCATCCGTTCTGCAATTTCTATCGCAGTATCAAAGTTACAGTTTTCAAACAACACCCCAAATTCGTCACCGCCTAATCGTGCTAACAAATCTGCTTTATTGATTTCTCCTTCGAGTAAGGAGGCAATTTGTTTTAACAACTCATCCCCAGCGATATGACCACAAGTATCGTTCACCACTTTAAATTGATCAACATCCAAATAACAAAGTGCGTATTTTTGAATACCTAACTCGACTGCCTGCATCGCATGTTTTAATCGCCGCTCAAATGCTCGCCGGTTGGCACACCCTGTCAGAGGATCATGAAAAGTTAAGTGCATGAGTTCTTTATTAGTTTGCTCTAAGGTCACCACAGCTGATTGAAGTCGATCTTTATACTCGTTTAATGCATGGGTTACGTTTTCTAGTTCTGTGATTTTTAAAGGCCCACTGATACTGTCTGGCACTCTATCAACACTGCCCGACTCATCCGTCCGTAAATGTGCTGCTATCCGCGACAAAGGTTTGGCTATCAATACAGTAAACAGAATGCCACTCACTGATATAAGAACAAACATATAAGTCATATAGCCCCAAATACTGTTACGTACCAAACCTACTAGTTCTCGAACTTCAGTAGATTCAAAGACTGATATCACTATTGTTGAAATGGCAAAAGATAAAGGCACCGTTTTCTGGTCCTGGCTAGTCCACTGTAGTTTTTCGATCGAATACTGTTTTAATACGCCGTAAGCCTTAAACATTTTGTTGACGTTAATTCTAAGACCAATATATCCGATCACTTCAGACCCTGATTGGGAAGTTTTAGTCACCGCATGAAAATATACAAGAAATATATTTTTTCCTAAACGCTGAATGGAAGGTGCTTTTAGCGCTTTCTTATTCACTGTAGTGGATAAAGAAACTTCGCCCACTAACGCTTGCCCCTTATTATTATAAAGATCGATCGCATCAATCATTCCACGCTGGCTCGAGAGTTCCGAGACTCTCGTCTGCTTCCAATAGCCATAGTAAGTCGCATCAAAAAACAGCGATCGTGTTTCATCCCATTGCGATAACCGCTGTGCAATTGATGTAAGCTGTTTGCTATAAGTATGCATTATGCCCTTGATATCAATACGTGCTCGCTTTTGAGCCTGCATTGAAGTATGTAGCTGCAAATTGTCTGCTCTCTTAACTGATAGGTAAGTACTGAATAAAACGGGCACAATTGCCGTAACGAGCAATACCATTAAATACCAGCTAATGGAACGTGGGCTAAGTGTAGATAATACGGGTCTCATTAGAGTATTGCCATCCGACCTAAAATTTCTTCCAATTTATCAGCAAGCTCCAGTTCATGGATCGACGAAAAAAAATGATTAGCACCTGGAACCACAATCAGATGAGTATTTTTTTTCATCAATTTTACCCACCCTTTATTAATCCGACGGTCCTTGCTGCCCAGCACCACGTACACTGGAATTTTCCGGCGTCTCAATTTTCCTAAGCCTCTGACTAATTTTTTTTCAGTACATGCTGCATACGACAAGTAACTTACCGCAGTTGAAGTGTAGTTTTTACAAAAGGATAATTGGTATTTATGGAGTGCTTCTGGTTGTTTAATTAACTGCTGTTGTGCATAACGAACTTGCAGTGCTCTTTCTGCCGGAGAAATTTGTGGAGGAGTCAAGCTAATGGCTATTAACGCTTTAATTGGCAATGTTGGATAAGTATTGGCGAAGCTGATTCCATGCTGACTGCCCCAGCTATGGCCCACAATAATAAAAGACTTATACCCTTTTGCCTGTGCCCATTGAGTCCAAGCTAACATTTCCTTTAAATCACCACCAAAAGTATGTTGATGCGCTGCCTGACACTGCATGCTTTGTTGTCGATCCGATATTCCTAACGATAAGTTGGGCCCAAGAATAGCGTACCCTTGTGATGTTAGCGCATCTATAATGTTACTCGTTGCACGAAATGTTCTGGTTTGCAGAAAACCGTGCATCACAATAATGACAGGCTGATTAACATGGCCATGGTGCCAAGTTGCAGTCACGACTTTCGTTCCAGGCAGTAATAATTTGACTGTTTCAGCCATTACCTTTTGTGACAAAAGGCACATGATGAGAACACTAAAGCTCAAGATGAGTAATGGCCTGTGTCTTTTTACTAACGATTTGGGACTATGCATATATCCTAGACTCTCTTGGTACGAGTACTGAGTAACTGTAGTGCTACTATATATACGCCAAACTTATTATTTTCTTTTCCTAATTAAATAGTATGGTCGCTGTTTGTGAATTTCACAAGTCGCAACGTCACGGAATATCGACCCTATCGCCCAATGCACTGTTATTTTCCCATACCAAAGACTGCACTCGTCTTGCTTAAAGAGTCTTTGATATTAGTTATGTTTTAAATCGCAGCCTATAAACCATAGATAAGTCGTGGTTCTTACTCATTGCACTATCATTACTAATAGTTTAATACTAAGACTTAGGACTAGATTCAGTGTCTTCTGTATTCTCTGACACTGCTGTAGTAGTGCTTCCTTCTGGGGTCGTGGACTCTATCATATGAACATCTCGCTGAGGAAAAGGGATTTCGATTCCTGCTTCTCTTAATGCTATTTCGACTGCGATGTTTAATTCACTATGCACAGTCACTCGGCGGTCAATATCATTAATAAAACAGCGCAACTCAAAGTCCAACGCACTATCCCCAAAACCTAACATCAACACCCGTATCGGAAACATAGGATTTTCAGTAATCACTTGGTCTTGTTGTTCAGCAGCCTTACTTAATAAGGCAATGACCTGTTGCACATTAGAGCCATACGCAACACCGACTGAGACATCAACACGTCCGCGTCGATCACGGTACATCCAATTGGTCACTTTTGTGGTAATCAATTCAGCATTAGGCACAATAACGTCTGCGCGTTGAAAGGTTTGAATGATTGTTGAACGAATGCTAATGCGTTTAACATAACCTTCTACACCCCCTACTACAATCCAGTCGCCTGTTTTAATCGGGCGTTCAAACAATAAGATTAACCCTGATATAAAATTGTTAACAATATTTTGCAAACCAAAACCGATACCGACTGATAAGGCCCCCGCTATAATGGCAAGGTTGGTAAAAGATACTCCAACAATTCCCATAGCGACCAGACTAGCGATAATAACGCCGATATAACCACTCATGGTCACCAATGCTTCCTTTGCACTACGCTCCATCCCGATGTCACTTAACCAATTCGAGTCCAATTTTGCTTTTATCCATCCTGACAAAGAATGCAAACCTGCGAATACAAGAATAGAGAGTAATATTTTCGAAGGAACTATCTCTATAGATCCAATCGAGAGCCCTTTATATATCCAAATCTCTAGCTGTTTTTCCAATGTTTCATGAAAACCCAATAAATCAAGAATCGAATAGATCAAACTAATGAATAACGTGACACGCAGTAAAAACATTAACCAAAATCTTACTGCCTTTAAAATTATTACTTCAGAAGATTCATTAAATCGTTGCACTTGTTTTATAATTCGCGTATTAATAAAACTTAAAATATTATTCAGTTTGGAATAGACAATTAAAAATATAAACACCCCTAAGACGATTTGTAACAAGTAAAAGCTTAAGTTCCGATACCCATTAAAAGCAATAATAATTAATGTTAGAGCAAACAGCCCCACCAATATCCTAACCAAACCAGCCAATACATCATTGGCACTTCGTGCAAATAGAGAAAAACTAAAATAGTAAAATATCAGCATGCTTAACAACGTAAAATCATACATGATAAACAAAGTACTTGTTTCGAGGCCAGACTCTCTGACTAAGGAATTGACAAAAAAACCTACACCAGTCACGTACACCAATATTTTCATATAAAGATTTAAATGACGGCCATCGGCTGATTCCTTCGAAGTCTTAAAAGCGTTCACCATCGTCACTAAAAAAGGCAATACCAACAAGGTCGCCAACATCACCAAGATAAAACGAGAAACGAGATATAATTGTTGATTATAAGCACTAATATCGAGTATCAACAAAGCGCTTAATGCGACTGAAATACCTGGCAAATAAGTGATAATATTTTTAATCAGTAATAAAGAGTCGCCATCTTTAGCGTTATATCCTTGTTGTAGAAACTCGCTACGCAACATGCGCCAACGTATAAAAAACATTAACAAGTAAACCGACACAACCATAAACAAGGAATACATTAAGTGAATAAATGAAACTGACTTGCCTTTAGTTTTACTCGAAAAAAAATCTCCTAAACTTTTAAATACTTCCTTTTTATCTTTAGACTCACCCCACAGCAATACATGCAAAGGCTTACTTTGCGCAAAAAGATGCTCAGACTGCACTCGATTTAATACATTGACCAAATGTTTTTGGAGATCTTTGATTTTTATTAGATAAAATTTTGAGGCTTTGCTCCACCCTTCTAGTTGGACTTTTGTTCTCAACATTTTTTGACGTTTAATTTTAACATCACGAGGATCAGTCGATTTTTTTTCACCCAGTGACTTAATGTCAGTAGTCACTGACGTTAACTTTTCAAGTAAGGCTGCTTGTGTCTGTTCAATTTTACCACTCAATTTTATTAACCTTTCTGATAAAACAGAGATTTCGGAAGTCTTTATATGACGCCGATGACTTTTCACATCAAGTTGTTTCATTTCTTTTTTAATGGTTGTGATCGTTTTGGCGAAATTATTAGTTTCCGATGCGAGGCTAAACCCTGCAAAACAAAACAGTACGAGAAATAGAATAAAACCTGTGTACTTTACATTCATATTAATACTCGAAAGCCTCTACTAAAATTTTAAGTGGTGTCTGATAAGGAACGGTAAGCTTACTGATAAACTCATTTTCTATTTTACTAAGCCAAGACAACAAAATCTGCCAATAAGTGGACCAGAATTTAATAATTTTTTAGTCATTTTCCAAAACTATGTGTAATCTCACATTTTTAAGCAAACTTTGCGACTAAATGCTCCGATCATCTATAAAATCGAATTTATCTGGACTTTAGGCGCTAATTATTGCAGACTTCCTTCAATCAGGCATTAAAATCACTTATATTCTGCGATCTTGCCCTGAATGTGGTTAAATAATCACATAAAATTTACTCCAACACAAATGGTGAGACTGGCCACTATGCCATCAATATTATTACTTAACGGCCCTAATCTAAACTTATTAGGAAGCCGTGAGCCTGAAATATATGGGACTGCAACCCTAGCAACGATAGTAAGTGATTTGGAACAAACAGCAACACAAAATGATGTGATGTTTAGCGCGTTTCAAAGCAATGCCGAACATGAGTTAATTGGCAAGGTTCAGCAAGCAGCAAGTGATAAAACATCTTTTATTATTATAAATCCTGCCGCATTTACCCATACCAGTGTTGCTATGAGAGATGCATTTCAGGCGACAGGGACACCTTTTATCGAAATTCATATTTCAAATATCTATCAACGTGAAGAATTTAGAAAAAAATCATATTTCTCAGATCTTGCGCATGGCGTCATCGCAGGATTTGGTGTGCTGGGCTACCACCTAGCAATGCAAGCAGCATTAAAGCACCTCGAAAATTAAGGCACTTAAGCAATAGTATTATTGTTAAATGGCGTAGACCATTCAAAAACAAATTAACCCCAAGACAGTGAGCACAGGTAAAAACAATGGATATCCGAAAAGTTAAGAAACTTATTGAATTGCTCGAGGAATCAGGTATTGCTGAACTCGAAATTAAAGAAGGCGAAGAATCAGTCCGTATCAGTCGTTACGGTTCTGGAGCCGCCGCTGCCCCAGTGCTGATGCAACAAACAGCAGTGCCTATTTCTAACGAGCTAGCACCAGCCGAAACAGAGGCAGACACTGAAGAATCAGTGCCTAGTGGCCATCAATTATTATCCCCTATGGTAGGCACCTTTTATCGTTCGCCTAACCCAAGCAGCCCAACTTTTGTTGAGCTTGGTCAAAAAGTCAATGTGGGTGATACGCTTTGCATTATTGAAGCAATGAAAATGTTTAACCAGATTGAAGCTGATAAAGCAGGCACAATTGCTGCCATTCTGGTTGAAAATGGGCTGCCGGTTGAGTTCGACGAACCGCTATTTGTAATTCAATAACACTAAAACCGGGTATTCCAACATGTTTGATAAAGTTGTTATAGCCAATCGCGGTGAGATTGCACTACGAATCCTGCGCGCTTGTCATGAAATGGGAATTAAAACAGTGGCCGTTCACTCAACGGTAGATCGTGACCTTAAACACGTATTACTTGCTGACGAGTCTGTCTGTATAGGTCCCGCACCTTCAGCAGAAAGCTATTTAAATATTCCAGCACTCATTAGTGCTGCCGAAGTGACTGATGCCGTCGCTATCCATCCTGGATACGGCTTTTTATCCGAAAATGCTGATTTTGCAGAACGCGTTGAACAAAGCGGCTTTACCTTTATAGGCCCTCGTTCTGAGACCATTAGGATAATGGGCGATAAGGTTGCAGCTATTCAAACCATGCAAAAAACCGGAGTGCCTTGTGTTCCTGGCTCTGATGGTGCATTAGGGGAAGACCCCAAAGAAAATATTCGTATTGCACGCAATATTGGTTTTCCAATCATTATTAAAGCTTCTGGTGGCGGAGGTGGACGTGGAATGCGTGTGGTTCACACCGAATCTGCGTTGACTAATGCTATTGCACTCACCAAAGCCGAAGCGGGTGCAACTTTTGGTAATGATATGGTTTATATGGAGAAGTTCCTTGAGAAACCGCGCCATATTGAGTTTCAAGTAATGGCTGACTCTCAAGGTAATGCCATCCATCTTGGCGAACGTGATTGCTCTATGCAGCGTCGCCACCAAAAAGTTATTGAGGAGGCACCCGCCCCCGGAATTACCGAAGAACAACGTCAACGCATGGGAGGTATTTGTGCCCAGGCTTGTCGCGATATTGGTTATGTTGGGGCTGGTACGTTTGAATTTTTATTCCAGGATGATGAATTTTATTTCATCGAAATGAACACCCGAGTACAGGTGGAACACCCTGTTTCTGAATTTATTACGGGTGTTGATATTATAAAGGAACAAATCAAAGTGGCTGCCGGTGAGCCTTTATCTTATACCCAAGACGACATCAAAATCACGGGGCACTCTATTGAATGCAGAATTAATGCGGAAAACCCTGTTAATTTTATGCCTTCACCAGGACTCATCACCCAATTTCACGCCCCAGGCGGTCCCGGGGTGCGCATGGATACCCACCTGTATGATGATTATCGAGTGCCACCCAATTACGATTCGATGATTGGCAAACTCATCACCTATGGTTCTGACAGAGAAAGCGCCATTCGACGCATGAAAATGGCATTATTAGAAATGGTGATCGAAGGAATCCACACTAATATTCCGCTACAACAGGACTTGATGGCAGACCCGGTTTTTTGTGCGGGTGGATTTAATATTCATTACCTTGAACAAAAACTTGGCATCTCCTGATAGTTGGTGGCAAATCACCTTAACAATTCAGCCTAACAAGGCGGATGCCATTGCACTTGCTCTCGAAACCTTGGGGGCAATTGCCATTACCTACCGTGATGCTGAAGATACCCCTATTTTTGAACCGGAACTCAATACCACCCCTTTATGGCAAAACACACTAATCACAGGCCTCTTTCCTTGTTCAGGCAACAAAAAAACTGCTGACGCACTCGTTAATAATCTACGTCAACAACTCGATCTGGATAAATCAACAGCCATTGACCTAAGCGAGCTTGAAAATCAGGAGTGGACCCGTAGTTGGATGCAATATTTTCAACCCATGCAGTTTGGTGAAAATCTCTGGATTATTCCTGAGGGGTTTGATCCACCAGTGCCTGCAGCGACTAATCTATATCTTGACCCTGGGCTTGCCTTTGGTACTGGCACACATCCCACCACTGCCATGTGCTTAACTTGGCTAGCTGCTCATTCACCAGTCAATGACGATGTCCTCGATTTTGGCTGTGGATCAGGAATTTTGACTATAGCCTCTGCTAAATCAGGAGCTCATCATATTGATGCAATTGATATCGACCCTCAAGCCATTACTGCCACTGATGCTAATGCTAAAAAAAATAATTGCCAGAATAAAGTGCACGCTTGCTTGCCCGAAGAGCTTAAATTTCGAGAATATGATCTCGTTTTGGCAAATATTTTGGCTGGACCACTCATAAAACTATCATCCAGCCTTGCTCGCTATTGCCGAACAGGCGGCACACTGATATTGTCAGGGATACTTGCTGAGCAGGCAAGCGAACTTAAGTCAGCTTATTTGCCTTGGTTCAATATTACTAAAATGACACAACAAGACGAATGGATTTGTTTAGAATGCAGACGTCACTGAATCTTGCTATGATGAAAGAACTTCATTAATTCTTATAACAAACTTTGATTAGAGTTTATTAACTATTTTCTTATTTTATTAAATTCAGATGCTTACACGCTGCCCAAAATGTCAGACTTTGTTCCGTATATCGGAAAGCCAATTACAACGTGCGCGTGGTAAAACCCGCTGCGGACAATGTTTTACTGTGTTTGAAGCAAAACAGGCCACCGTTGAAGAAAACACAGCACGTGTTCCTCAACGCCGAACACAGCAAAAACCTCAAACCCAAGAAACGTCAGAATCGGGGATGAGTAATGCCGCTTCTTCTATATATAATGAAATGGTCATCAAGAATCAGACTGTCAAATATGACATTCCAGATGTGTTGGATGGCGATGATACGATAGTGGATGATTTTGGTATGTCTGGAGCACCTCAACCGCGCCCAGCAGCACCTAAGCCTAAGCCGCGCCCACCTGCTCCACAACGTACTCATATACCCAAGCCGCCTACAACACCGCCACCCACTGCACCAGTAGAACAGCATTCTGAAGAAGTGACTCGGCGAATTGAAGAACTTAGACGTAAAGCCAATCACACCGGTTTGGAGCCTGCGACTAATATTTTGATAGACCAGCAGCTTAATAACAATCCGCAGACACAACAGCGTGAAGCTCCCGACAACAACTTTATTCCAGAAGTATTACAAGATGACTTGTACGAAGAAGTCCATGTTCCAAGTGCACGTAAAAACTACTTCATGATATTGGGGATATTGGCGTTACTCTTTGTTTTATTGCTCCAATATATCTACTTTAGTCGTGAACGATTAGCAAGTAACCCAACTTTTCACCCTTCTATGGTGCAGTTTTGTAAGTTATTTAAGTGCAAGGTCCCTTATCGTAAAAATTTAAAACTACTGCATATGAAGTCGTTCAATCCCGATATCTTACGCAGTAATAATAAATTTATCGTGATTCACGGCCAATTTTTTAACCGGGCAAAATATGTGCAACCTTATCCTACTATTGAATTAATAGTTGAAAATAACCAGGGAGACCTGGTCGCAATGCGTCGCATATACCCTGAAGCTTATTTGCCTAAACATGAACACGCCAGTATTAAAAAGGGCCTGGCTCCCTTTAAAATAATAGAATTAAAGTTTATTTTTAAAATTCCGACCAAAGGGGATCCCTCGATAAGTTTTAAGTTTCGTTAACATTTTTTGTCCTGACTCCCAATTTCTCACTTAATTCGATCAACTCAGATATTATCAACAGGCTATTTTCCTATTCCCGTATGGGTGTAACCTCAAACAAGACCAACAGTCGAATATTGTCAATATATATTTTTTTTGTTCAGGGGTTTTAATCGTTGACCGGACGCGTTATTATCGCCTCTCAACTTTGCATTGAGGTGAAAATAAGCAAAATATTTTTGCAATGCGATCCTGTTTACATTATGCAGACTTAAAAGAACCTATAATCGTGAATGGCCGCTGTAATCATAAGGGTTACGGTATAGAGACTTTTTCTCTATCAATAAAATTTGTTAATAATTTAAGCAGTAAATGACAATTAAACCACTAAAAATTGGCCCTTATAAAGGGAACAATAATCTTATCCTAGCACCTATGGCTGGCGTTACGGATCGTCCATTCCGTCAGCTATGTAAACAGCTAGGTGCAGGATTTGCTTACTCTGAAATGGTCTCATCCAACTCATTATTATGGGGAAGTAAAAAGACCTTACGTCGTGCCAATCACGATGGGGAAGTTGATCCTCGCATTATTCAGATTGCAGGCGCTAATCCAGTTCACATGGCTGAAGCTGCACAGTATAATGCTGAAAAAGGCGCTCAAATTATTGATATTAATATGGGTTGTCCTGCCAAGAAAATCTGTAACGTAATGGCAGGCTCTGCCCTATTACAAAATGAACCTTTAGTAAAAGAAATTCTTACTGCGGTTGTTGATGCGGTTGATATCCCTGTGACCTTAAAAATTCGTACAGGATGGGATAAAGAAAACCGAAATGCAGTTCGCATAGCACAAATTGCTGAGCAAGCAGGTATTCAGGCACTGGCTATTCATGGCCGCACTCGTACTTGTTATTACAAAGGGGAAGCTGAGTACGATACAATTAAACAAGTAAAGAAATCCATCTCAATTCCTGTTATTGCCAATGGCGATATCAAGACACCGCAACAGGCTAAGTATGTTCTTGAATATACTGGCGCTGATGCAATTATGATTGGTCGCGCTGCACAAGGGCGACCATGGATATTTAGGGAGATCGAACACTATCTTATAACAGGGAATTTGTTGTCTGAGCCAGGTGTCACAGAAATTCGTGATATTTTGTTAGGCCATTTGAAAAATTTGTATGAATTCTATGGTGAATTCACCGGCGTACGTGTCGCCAGAAAACATATCTCATGGTATAGCAAGGGTCAGAAAGATGGTGCGGCGTTTCGTAATACGGTTAACCGCGTAGATACGAAACAGGAACAATTAACTTTGACCGAGCAGTTCTTTAAGCAACTTGCCAACGGGGAGGTATTAGCTGCATGACTTATACTGGAGAACCAACTTTCGTAACTACTGAAACGACTACACCTGACACAGCGTTCAATCGTCATGGTGTCACACTTTCAGAAAACGTTAAAACAGCAATGGACGCATACTTCGCAGACTTAAATGGTGAGACTCCTAACGATTTATATCGTTTGGTTATCAACGAAGTCGAGAAGCCTTTACTGCAAACTGTAATGAACAACTGCAATGGCAATCAATCAAGGGCTGCCAAAATTCTTGGAATCAACCGTAGTACTTTACGTAAGAAACTGCAACTGTTCAATATTACTTAAATAATTCTAGAGCTTTACCTATTTTATATCATCATCGTTTACGCAGAGCTAACCCCTCTGTGTACGATGATATTTTTTTGTTCTCACTAACCTTCAGACCTCATCATGACAAAAATCACTCGCGCACTTATCAGTGTTTCTGATAAAGCAGGTATTACCGAATTCGCACGTTTTTTAAATGAACAAAATATCGAAATCCTTTCAACCGGAGGGACAGCAAAATTACTAGCCGATAATGATATACCGGTGATAGAAGTCTCTGACTATACTCAGTTTCCTGAAATGATGGATGGTCGCGTCAAGACACTGCACCCGAAAATTCATGGTGGCATATTAGGCCGCCGAGGACAAGACGACGAAATAATGCAGCAACAGGGTATAGGCCCAATTGATTTAGTGATTGTTAATCTATATCCCTTCAAACAAATTACGGCTGATCCAGACTGCACTATTGATAATGCGATCGAAAATATCGATATTGGCGGCCCCACTATGATTCGTGCGGCAGCAAAAAATTATCGTCACGTGACTGTGGTGGTAGATTCAAATGATTACCAAAAAGTAATGACTGAGATGAGTACAGCCAATAATAGCGTCTCTGATAATACCCGCTTTCAATTAGCAGTAAAAACCTTTACCCATACTGCAGACTACGATGCTGCTGTCTCTCGTTATCTTACCAATGCCCTTGTTGAAAGTTCAGATAAATACTTTCCAGAACAATTAAGCTTTAGTTATAGCAAAGTCCAAGATTTACGGTATGGTGAAAATCCACATCAGCAAGCCGCTTTTTATAAAGACCCGGCCGATACAGAAGCCAGTATTGCTAATGCACAACAAATTCAAGGCAAGGAGTTATCATTTAATAATATTGCAGATGCGGACTCTGCTCTTGAATGCGTCAAACAGTTCAATACCCCCGCCTGTGTCATAGTCAAGCATGCTAATCCTTGCGGGGTAGCCATTAGTGATAATATTGGGGACGCTTATGAAAAAGCCTATAGCACTGACCCAACGTCTGCCTTTGGCGGCATTATCGCGTTTAACCAGACTCTTGATGCCGATACCGCTAAAAGTATTATAGATCGTCAATTTGTTGAAGTCATAATAGCCCCCGCCATTAGTCCTGCAGCATTAGCAGTCATAGCCGCAAAAAAAAATATTCGGCTCCTGCAAACAGGCGAATGGAATACTATCACTAACGACCGTATTGAGCTTAAACTCGTCACTGGTGGCATGTTAGTACAAGACCGTGATTATGGTATGGTGGAAGCAAGTGATCTTAAAATAGTCACTCAACGTAAACCTTCTGCTGAAGAAATTGCAGACTTATTATTTACTTGGAAAGTCGCCAAATTCGTGAAGTCCAATGCTATTGTTTATGGTAAAAATAAAATGACAATTGGTGTAGGAGCAGGTCAAATGAGCCGTGTTTACAGTGCTCGCATCGCAGCAATTAAAGCTGCCGATGCAGATCTGGAAGTGCAAGGTTCGGTGATGGCGTCAGATGCATTTTTCCCGTTTCGTGATGGCCTAGATTCAGCCGCTGAAGTAGGGATCACTGCCGTGATTCAACCAGGCGGCTCTATGCGTGATGATGAAGTCATTGCGGCAGCAGACGAACATAATATCGCAATGGTATTCACTGGCATGCGACATTTTCGGCATTAACCACTAGGCAATGGGCTAACAACCCATTGTACTTTTTCTTCTGAAAGATCTTATTGTGCTATCCTAAGTGGTACTCACTAGATTGCCCGTACTAGCACTTCTTTCCTTATGCCTTAAAATTTTGTCGTTTGAACCCCGTCTTCGCTTGTGGTATAAAGTCACCCTCTTTAAAGCTTTATTTTTATAATATCAAAGGATTAAAATGAAACTTTATCTTAAAAAGTCACTCAGTATACTTTCTTTTGGGTTTCTATTCGCATTTTTTCTGTCCGCTTGCTCACTACTCCCTAAACAAAATACAGTCCCTGATGCTGCAGATGGAACAAGAACATTAGTCCATAGTGGCACTCTCCATATCAGTGGTCGATCGTATGCCTTACTAGTGAATGGAGCATGGGGGACAGGTCTCCTACACTATAAAGGTAAGAAGTATCAAATTAAAGCCAAGTCAATTGGTCTAGGTTATGCGCTAGGAATTAAGCATATTAGTATAAAAGGCACCGTTTACAATTTAAAAACCCTTAATCATATTAATGGTAAGTATACCGGCCTTAAAGCAGGGATCACGATAGGAAAAGGAATTGCTGCTAGCAATATTACTAACTCCCATGATGTTGTTTTATCACTCTCAACAAAAAGTAAAGGTGTAGCGGTCGATGTGGGTGCTGGTCTGGCGTCACTTCAAATTCAGTTAACAAGTCCTAAGCCCGTTAAATAAAAATTAACACATCATATATTCTGACTGACTAAACTGAAGGCGCTATTCATAAGCCTTCAGTACTCCCTATTTATCTTAAATGTGAAACTCATAATTTAACAATCCATTATTTTAAAATTAACGATTTTACTGACCGATCAAATCCATTGTCTCGTAAAAAGATTCAGTGCGGCATAAATTGCGTATCAGTTTTGCGGCAAAAGTTAATCCCTACTCAATAGCCATTGAATTAATACTATGCCATCATTATTCGCTTGAAACCCAATATTTATATACAATAGCCTACTCATTATAAAACAAACAAGGCAATGATATGAAAGTCCTGATTATTGGCGGGGGTGGTCGAGAACATGCTCTAGCATGGCGATGTGCTGCTGCCAACAGTGTTGAAACGGTTTATGTCGCGCCAGGCAATGCTGGCACAGCTCTTGAATCAAAAGTCGAAAATATTGCAATAGCAGCAGATAATATAGAAGCGCTGCTTGAATTTGCTCAGTCCAATAAAATTGACCTCACCATTGTCGGACCAGAAGCTCCTTTAGTCCTTGGCATTGTTGATCAATTTACTGCTGCAAAACTTCACTGTTTTGGTCCTACTCAAGCAGCTGCACAACTTGAAGGTTCTAAAACATTTTGTAAAAATTTTTTACGCGACCATAATATCCCGACTGCCGACTACGATACCTTTACAGACATTGATCCCGCTATTGCCTATATTAAAAAAATGGGCGCACCTATTGTGGTAAAAGCAGATGGCTTGGCTGCTGGCAAAGGAGTCATACTTGCTGAAACTGAACAACAAGCCATAGATGCTGTACAAGACATGCTAGCAGGCAACAAATTTGGTGAGGCAGGAAATCGTGTGCTTATTGAGGAGTTTCTTAATGGTGAAGAAGCTAGTTTTATTGTAATGGCTGACGGTACAAACATTTTACCTCTTGCCACTTCGCAGGATCACAAAGCTGCTTATGATGGCGACACAGGCCCCAATACTGGTGGCATGGGTGCTTACTCCCCAGCCCCAGTGATCACTCCTGAATTACATCAACGTATTATGCGAGACGTCATTGAGCCTACTATCACTGGAATGTCTGCACAAGGACAGCCCTATAGTGGGTTTTTGTACGCCGGTATTATGGTCACAGCAGACGGCACGCCAAAAGTGCTTGAATACAATTGTCGCTTTGGAGACCCGGAAACGCAACCTGTATTGATGCGTCTTAAATCTGATCTGGCACAACTTTGTTTAGCGGCTTGCCAACAAAGTCTTCACTTGATGACTGCCGACTGGGACGAACGCACTGCATTAGGAGTAGTTCTTGCTGCTAAAGGTTATCCTGCTCAGTACCCTAAAGGCGATCTCATTGATGGGCTGGACAGCATACCTGAAGAACACTGCAAAATATTTCATGCTGGCACTGTAAACGATAACGGTAAAGTTCTTACTGCTGGAGGACGAGTATTATGCGCCACTGCACTAGGTGATGACATTGCACACGCTCAAGAACAAGCTTATCAACTGGTTAATAAAATAAGCTGGAATGGGATGCAATACCGTAGTGACATTGGTTATCGAGCTATTGCACGGAATTCTTAACAGGTTGACATTTGTTGGACACGCTCTTAACAGTCAACGACTGCGTTGGAAAATGAGCCATAGCTATAGCCATTAGCCATCAATAGGCCTATTTTTAATTTACGAACTCAATTGACACTCTAACAGCCTATGAAACAAAAATTTATATCGATATTAGCCACCGCTACAGTCCTACTCTTAGTAATGGGTATTTTATTGACTTCGGTCTTTGCAGAGAAAGTAGCTCAATCAGATTCTAGTCCCGCTTACTGGCTTTGGGCAGGCCATACCATAAAGTCCACCCACAAAAATTCAATATTATACCTCCACCAGGGACACGTCAGAAACAGTCAGGATAATACGCGTGTATTTTACAAAAAAGGCTTTGCGCCTCATAAAATAAATGCCAAGGCTATGTATATTGTTATTCGAATGCATAAACTATTATATGATCGAAATTATATCCATGCCTTGGTCAAACTTATTAAGCACTGGGAAAGCAAAGGTAATATAGTGAAAGGCTTACAGCTAGACTTTGACTCAGCCACTGCAAAACTGCTTAAGTATTCACATTACTTAAAGTTTGTACGCGCTATACTTCCAAAGCAATATCGACTGAGCATTACTGGCTTGGGTGATTGGCTAGTCAATGGACAACACAAACATTTAATCGCCATAAATAATTCTGCTGATGAAATTGTATTTCAACTTTACCAGCATAAAACTGCTTATAAAAATTTGGAATCTTATCTCTCAATATTAAAAAGCAATCAGCTACCGTTTAAACTGGGGTTAGTTCAACAAGGACAATATAATCAAATACAACTTAAGAAATTAACCCGTCTCCCCAATTATCAGGGATCAATAATTTTTACCATACGTTAACATGGAGTCATTAATGTCCAAATCCACAATAGTGAAAACCTTCTATTGTCTAGTCCTTGCCTGTTTAATACTAACCTCAAATTTCGGATTTTCCTGTGGAGGAGGACCTGAGTGTGAACTAAATTATTCTATCGATTTAAAGTCCTGCCCTCAAAATAGATTATTCAAGCAACAAAATGGTACGGTCAGGAATGCGGTGTATATGGTGTGGAAGTATCTTGGTGTGAAAAATTTAGAGTACCATTATCCTAAGAGTCCACAAATTAAGCGAAAGCAATATTTTGAAAAATTATCAGACATTACAGGTAAATCAATCACTGAGCTCGAATCTACGTTGCTATCAGCAAAGAAGCGAGAAATTACACATTGGTATAATGTTAATCCAATCGGTAGACATAATAGCTATCACAAAGTCATTACCTTTTTAAAGATTGTTAAAAAATCTACACCTGACTCAAAAGACTTCATGCTACTAGTGCGTGCACGCGATGCGGCCTTACACGGTGAAACTATTAGCATAAAAAGTGTAAAATCAAAAAATCTACGCTCATGGCTACAATATATAGAAGCTTCCAGACTTTTTTACCAAGATAAACTTATATCAGCATTAACAATGTATACTAATCTTAGTGCCTCTTTGAATCCATGGATAAAAGAAACCTCCTTGTACATGACTGCACGTGTCGTTTTAATAAGCTCTCAAGAAAAATTCGATGGTTATAATCAACAGTTGATCGATAGAAATTTACTCAATAAATCACAGTCACTATTTAGTCAATATTTAACACTCTATCCTAACGGCTTATACGCTAGTTCAGCCAATAATCTCAAAAGACGTTTTTTGTGGTTTAATCAACGCCGAGCAGCATTGAATGATGCCATCATCAACTATTTTATCCAGTCACTTAAAGACAAAAACACATTAGCCATCACGATGGCTTTACACGAAATATTTCAGCGTTTTGATTATAAATTACTGATATCGGGCAGAACGACTCTTCCTCTTCGCTCACCAATACTCTCCGCCCTACTATTAGCTAATACTGCACGATTAAAGAACTACAAAGCCAGTAGTGATGACCTTATTCGCCTTAAAAAAAATCAATTAAATTATATACCTTATCCTGGCCTGTATAACTATATCAATAGCCGACTGTTAAATGCCGCCGGCCTTTATAGCAGCACTGTTAAAGTGAAAGTTACTCCTGAAAATAGTATTTTTAAACATGCTTTTCTGCTTCAACAGCTCATTGCAAACAAAAAGCTTAAAAATAGTCGACAGACCCTTGAAAATTTACAAACATTATTGAAGCTCAATACTAAACATGACCATGAGCGCCAACTAATTATAGAAAAAATATACTTATATTACATTAATAATAATTTATCAGTCGCTTTATTGGCTAATCAATCTATTTTAGGAGCTAAAATTAATCTTTACTATTTTTTTAAACGTATAAAAAATAGCGATGCCATACACTTAAGCTTTCAGCAATCGGTCCCCGCTAAGAGAGCTTTCAAGCTTGGACAGTTTCTTTTAGCGGCACAATACAGCAAGAAAGATTACGCCCAATTTTTAATTTCCTTAAACAAGCTTAAAAGTAATCCCATCTATATGAAAGAACTTCGTCGACGAAGTGAGAAATCTTTACCTCCTGCACAACGCACCCCTGATTTTTTTAAAGTGGAGTCTGCCATCAAGGCCTTACTTAAAAACACCAAAGATCCCAAAGCATTATTTAATGTTGGTTATTTTAATAACTACTATTCCTTTTATAATCAAAAAAACGAAGGGTTTGCACCGCTCACATACGATCATGCGCCTTTAGATTACTTTGAAAAGTCTTTGGCGTTACTAAGCAACACTAAAAAATACGATTTCGAAGATCGCCTACTCTATTATCTTATTCGTTGCTTCAAAAATTCAAAGGAAGCTATTGTAAGCTGTGTGGCAGAACACACTCAAAATCTCAATATACGAAACGAACGTTATCATTCGAAAAAATGGATAACACGTTTAGTACGCAAATACCCAACATCAAAATGGATCAAAAAACTCCCTCCTCAAATGATTAAGGGCTTAAAGAAGTGACATTAATAATCCAAAATAGTTAGCTGCCAGCAAACCATCAGACTTTCTCCCCAGAAAGTCTGACGGTATATTTTTGCACTCTTTAATCTGATGTTGGGCGACGCTACTTTTACTTAAGCAATAGTAGTATACACAGTCATCGCTTAACCTATTTTTCAATTGTGGCAGCGCCCCCTGTGAGAAATTTTTGTTGCCACTATACTGAGCCTTGAAATCAAACACAAAGCCAGAAGCATCTTCGACCAAAGATTAAGGGATTAAACAGCATTGTTATAAAATAATGTACTACAACAATCAGCATCCAAGCTTATGCTAACTGTAATGCTTGTTCTCAGAATTAAAACAATATGTCTCCAATACGACTTTAATATTCCTTAAACAAAGTTGATATTCCATCCTGGCATACTCTTCTTTCGAAAAATAATGTTTTTTAAGTTCTAAACTCTTATAATTTGGCTCCCTAATTTATATATCAACGGTTATTAACACTTTCTGAATGAGGTACACATGGATTTGAAATCATCATTAACAATAAGCACTATCGTATTATCTGGGTTAATTTTTTCTGCATGCTCGGGGAAAAATACTCATGATATAAAGCATGACACAACAGTCAACAAAAAAACTCATAGCGCCAAATGGAGCTACTCTGGTAATACAGGACCTGCGCACTGGGGGACACTAAACCCTAACTACCATGCATGTAAAGCAGGTCAATCGCAGTCACCTGTCAATATTTATAAAACGCGAAAAGGGAAAATGCCAAACTTAAAATTTAATTATAAACCAACGACATTAAATGTTCACAATAATGGTCATACTCTTCAGTTGGATTATGCAGCA
>UOFL01000238.1_pt1 | contig 61318 bp, 60 predicted proteins | sample 1990081 | NCBI WGS metagenome assembly UOFL01 (sample SAMEA4728526, study PRJEB27164) | hydrothermal vent metagenome | biome: marine basaltic hydrothermal vent biome; feature: marine hydrothermal vent; material: mineral | place: Pacific Ocean | collected 2011-06-14/2011-07-23 | depth 1741 m | reverse complement strand
TATTGGTGATGGCGGTGGATTGATATCAGTAGAGGAAGTATGGAGTCATTGTTAGCATTGTACAACGTTATTTTAATGGTTATTAAGTGTTAATATTAAAATAACGTCGCTGTCTACCGCTAACTAGAATGACTTTAATCAAGTCGTAAATGCGTACTGCGGCAGATGCTGAGAAAGTGATACTAGTGATCGTAGTATTTCCAAAAAAATGCTGATAGTGTTAAATTTTAGGGTAATGCTAAAGTGTATGAGTGTGCTGAAAATCTGGCGAGTCATTGTTCAGTTAATGTGACTCTTAGTCGTCCCTCAAACTTTTTACACAGCAATCTAATGGTGCGTAATTAGGGGTCTATTGGATATGGTTACTCAAAAAAAATTGGAGTCTCTATTGTGGCATGGCTGGCAACTATTGTGTGTGTTGACGATATTATTATGTTTAACTTTGTCTTCAGTACTATGTGCCAAGAGCCCTTCCAAGCAGGTAATGGTAGTGGGGCTTTTTTCTGGAAAAGCAGTCGTCATTATAAATAATAAGCAGTTTCTATTACGCGCTAATGGGAAAATGATTAATGGAGTTCAGTTATTGTCATCCAATAGTGAACGGGCGGTATTATTGATTGATGGTCAGCGTGAAGTATTGACTGCTGATACAGCAGCGGGTTCGATAGGGCAGGCAGTGAAGCAAACCAAGAAGGTACAGATATGGGCTAATCAACAAGGGATGTATCTTGTGCAGGGTCGTATCAACGGTGCAGCAGCCTCTTTTATGGTCGATACAGGTGCCACTTATGTTGTGATGAGTTCAGTTGAGGCGCAACGTTTGAATATTAATTATAAACAATTTGGAAGACTGTCGCGTGCAGCCACTGCTTCAGGGATTGTAGCGACTTATAATCTTGAAATTGATAAATTGACGATTGGTAGTATTTATTTACGTCATGTTAAAGTGGCCATTATCGAAGGAAAGCATCCACAAAGAATTTTACTAGGGATGAGTTATTTAAGTAGAATTAGAATGGAAAGTAAAGGCCGGTCGTTAATGTTAATTCAGCACTAGAAAAAATAAATAGATTAAGCGCAAGTGCCCTGATTGAGCTGGGATGAAATTACTGATCAACGAAGCCAGGGTTAAGGTAAGAGAGACGCAATAGGGCTCTATTGGCTATATTTAGCGGACATATTAGTGATAAGGGCAACATGAGGGTTTCATGGCCTTCGTCAACATCCTTCAAGTCTCATTTAATCATTTTCAGAATGAGAAAATATCAACAGCTTGCTAAGTGGATAGGGGTGGGCTTATTCCTAGTGTTAAGATATGATGTGCAATAGTCACTATTCATTTTGGTTGTTAATTCATGCAAGACTACGACAAGCCTATCTTAATAGCTAAAAAAATTACATTCACCATTATGGCTGTGCTATTTGCAGTACCACTTTTGCTTCTACTTTTCTATCTGCTTGTGTCTCCTGCTGTTCTTAGTATTGACTGGACGATAAAGTCAAATGATTTCTATGAAAAATATTTCGTCGAAAATTCTCTACCAGAAAATACCCGACAAATTGCGCGTTGGCGAAAGGCAAATTGTGAGTTATTTTTTGGTGTGTTGTTAGAGTCAGATCTTGAACTGCATAAAATTCAAAAATACTATAATAATATCAAGTTAAAAAACTTTAAGCCTAGAATAGTATTGTTAAATCTGCGGCATTATTATTGGTTCGGAAAAAAAATAGCCAATAGTGATAGTCTCGCTGATGACATTGGGTTTCGGCCTTTAATGAACCGCTTGAATACGATTGGCAGAAAGCAGGGAAAGCATTATTTTATTTTATACATTGCTGATTTGCTTGATGGGGAATGGTACAGCGTTTGTGATTAATGCTGTTTAGGGAATGTTGTTTATTGTGCTTGTGTCCAAACTGTTGTCATAACGTTTGTCAAAACGTTTGGTATTGATAATATATTAGCCTAGATAAAAAAATTGAATTGCTAATTGATTGACATAGAAGTTTAAACATATATTATGTATACATGTTTAACTGTTAAGTCTACTCGCGAGTACTTATGCAAATCACACAGTTTACCGACTATTCTTTGCGTAGTTTAATTTATCTTGGGATGCACTCTGAACGGCTTTGTACGATTAGTGAAATTGCTGAATGGCATGGCATTTCGAAAGCACATTTGGTGAAAGTGGTGCATTACTTAACAAAACTTTCGTATGTTAAAAGTACCCAGGGAAGGGGGGGCGGAATTAGTTTAAATATGCCCGCATCAAAAATTAATATTGGTGATTTAGTCCGTGAGACAGAACCTAACTTTAATATTGCTGAATGCTTTAATAGTGAAACAAATCATTGTCGTATCACAAGCAAGTGTGTTTTAAAGAACCTTTTTAACGACGCTACTAACTCTTTCTTGGCAGTACTTGATAAGCACACTCTTGAGAGCATTCTGTTTACCTTTAAATAATTATCAAACCAAAGAAGAATCTTTTATGAGTACACTTTATGACGAACTTGGCGGAGCAGTAGCGATTGACGCAGCTGTAGATATTTTTTATCGAAAAATTTTAAGTGATGATCGGGTCAGTGAATTTTTTAGTGATGTTGATATGGATAATCAAATCAATAAGCAGCGTGGATTTTTGACCATGGTCTTTGGTGGACCCAATAATTATACTGGCAAAGATATGCGTAGCGGCCATAAGCACCTTGTAGAGCGAGGACTTGTGGGTACGCATGTGGATATCATCATTGAACACCTTAGTGCTACATTAAAAGATTTAGGCGTGGCGGATGAGAGCATTCGCAAAGTGGCTGCTACTGCGAATAGTGTACGTAGTGATATATTAAATCAATGATAGCAGTAGGTAGTACAGTAATGAATTATAGTCTAAAGTTTCAAGGGCGTGATTATCCACTCGAAAATAAAGAAACGGTATTAGACTGTTTATTAGCAAAGAAGGTAACGATTCCGCATTCTTGTAAGTCAGGTAGCTGTCAGTCTTGTCTTATGCAGGCAGTCGAAGGTGAAATACCAAGACAGGCCCAGCTTGGGCTTAAACCTTCTTATAAACGACAGAGACTATTTTTGGCTTGTCAATGTCGTCCTGTAGAGGATATGACAGTTAAGACCGTTGAGCAATCTGATGTCAATACCAGTACTACATTAGTAAAAAGAGAGTATCTCAATCATAATGTTTTAAAAATATGCTTACGGCCTCAGGCACTATTTGAATGTGAGCCTGGTCAATATATTTCTCTTTTCAGCTCAGCTGGGGACTTACGAAATTATTCTGTGGCTAATAACCCTCTGCGAGATGGCTTCATTGAATTACATATTCGTGTTGTAGAAAATGGTTTAGTGAGTGGTTGGTTAAAAGATCAAGTTGCGATTGATGATGAAGTAATCGTGCGTGGACCGGCGGGGGATTGTTTTTATTATTGTGAGGATGACAATGAATTTCCAATCAGTTTAGTGGGAACGGGTACTGGGCTTGCTCCTATCTATGGTATTGCAAAGGAAGCCATTGTCAAAAAACATAAAGGGTTAATTCAATTATTTCATGGTGTACTCGATAAAGATGACCTTTATTTGGCTGATAAGTTACAAGTATTAGATGATCAATATGAAAATTTTAATTATATCCCTTGTGTGTTAAACGGTGAGGAAGGAGAGTTTTATCAAACAGGGGATATTCAGAGTTTGGCGTATAGTCATATTACAGATAAAGCTATGACACGACTGTTTTTATGTGGTGCTCCAGAAATGGTGAAATCATTAAAAACTAATGCATTTATGGCGGGGCTAGCTTCAAAAAATATTTTTAGTGATTCGTTTATTCCAGCTTAGTATGGTAAAAAGTCGATGTATCAATCGTGGGTATTTTGCTTGCATGAATATTCCAAAATGCCCACGAGACTTGAAGAAAAATTATTGACCTTGTTATTTATTCGATCATTATTTCTGTTGTTTTTTATTATGTGAAATTAGTGCATACGCTGAGTGATTATGGATTGATTCAAAATTTTCTGATTCAATAGTATAGGCTACTACGCGCTCGTCGGCATTCAGTCGAGCGGCAACATCGCGGACCATATCTTCTACAAATTTAGGGTTATTGTAGGCACGTTCAGTCACATATTTTTCATCGGGTCGTTTTAATAATCCGTAGAGTTCACATGATGCTTCCTCTTCTACCAAAGTGATCAGCTCTTCAATCCACATAAATCCTTCAATTTGTGCATTGATGGTTACATGTGAACGTTGATTGTGCGCACCATACTGAGAAATCTTTTTAGAGCAAGGGCAGAGGCTGGTCACAGGAACTTGGACCTTTATATTGAGTATTACGTTCTGTTTGCTTATTTCACCAATTAGGGTGACTTCGTAATCGAGTAAGCTTTGTACGCCTGATACAGGTGCTGTCTTATTGATGAAATACGGGAAATTCATTTCAACATGACCTGACTCGGCTTCTAGTCGTTCGGTCATTTCACCAAGCATTTCTTTGAAAGATTGGGTTGTGATTTCTCGTTCATGGCAGTTGAGTATCTCGACAAAACGAGACATGTGTGTGCCTTTAAAATTATGCGGCAAGTTCACATACATATTAAAATTGGCAATAGTCGATTGTTCGCCATCAGAACGATCTTTAATTCGTACTGGGTGACGTATGTCCTTAATTCCGACTTTATCGATAGCAATATGTCGAACGTCAGGAGAGTTTTGCACGTCCTCGATTACTTCAGTTTTTTTCTCTGACATTTTTTTATCCGATGTATCGGGTTCTAACAAATCAGTATGGCTCATTGGTTGGGTCTCAGACTGTAAAATTTAATAATCAGTTTTCGGTGTAACGAACACAGGCACGATCCGTTTCCCATAATGTTACGGCACTGACTGATACCTGATCATTGTTTAATTTCACTTCCAGCTCTGAATATATCCAAGCGGCAATATTTTCTGCCGTTGGATTTAATATATCAAAAGGCTTTATTTCATTCAGATAACGATGATCAAGTTTGTCAGTCACTTCACGAGTGAAATCTTTTATTTCACGAAAATCAATCCCCATACCTGCTTTATCGAGAGTTAGGGCGATGACTTCAACTTCTACTTTCCAGTTGTGACCGTGCATTCTGCTACAGGCACCAGGGTACTCTCGCAAAGTATGTGCTGCTGCAAATTCCGTACAAATTTTAAGGGTATAACTTGCGCTCATAATGCTTGACTAAATAACTATGATATTACTTGAGTACATTCCTGAATACAATGTTTCTGCATATGATTTTTGATTGATTCAATCATGCCTGAACTGTCCAGACCTATCATTTCCAGTAATTTGCCTCGTGCACCTTGTTCAATGATGCGATCAGGAATTCCCAAATGCAGGCGGTTAACAATAATACCTTGTTGATCCAGGTATTCGCTTACAGCACTGCCAGCCCCGCCAGCAATACTGTTTTCTTCAATAGTGACCACTAAAGCGTGTTCTTGAGCAATATTACTAATAAGTTGCTCATCAAGTGGCTTAATAAAACGCATATCTACCAGAGTAGCATTAAGCTGCTTGGCAGCTTTAACCGCAGGTTCAACCATACTGCCAAAGGCCAATATCGCAATATTTAGGCCCTGACGTAAAGTTCGCGCCTTACCCAATGCTATATCTGTTTGATCACTACTTTTTCCAGTGATACTTTCTGGAGCTTGGTCACGCGGATAGCGGACCGCCGTTGGTCCCTCTATTTGCATCCCCAAGGATAACATTTGCCGACAATCGCCTGCATCAGCGGGAGACATTATAACTAAATTTGGCAAGCAGCGCAGAAAAGATATGTCGTAATTACCCGCATGTGTGGGGCCATCAGGTCCCACCAGTCCAGCGCGGTCGATTGCGAATAATATGGGTAATTTTTGGAGAACAACATCGTGAATTAATTGGTCATATGCCCTTTGTAGAAATGTGGAATATATTGCGACTACTGGGTGAAATCCTTCGCAGGCCAATCCAGCTGCAAGCGTTACTGAATGTTGTTCGGCGATACCGACATCAAAATAACGGTCTGGGTACTTTTCAGCATATTGCGTTAGACCTGAGCCAGCACCCATGGCAGGAGTAATGGCCATTAATTTTTCATTAATGTCACCTTCATGAGTTAGCCATTGACTAAAAATATCAGTCCAAGTAGAAGATTTTCCAGGCCCAGACAGTAATTGTTCTCCAGTTTCGGGATCAAATTTTGGGACACCATGAAAACTTCGTGGATCTTTTTCGGCAGGTGCATAACCCTTCCCTTTTTGTGTCACGACATGCAAAAATTGTGGGCCTTTAAGTCCTTTTATGTTTTCTAATATCTTCAATAAAGTGGGTAAGTCATGCCCATCAATAGGACCAATATAGTTAAATCCCAACTCTTCAAACAATGTGCCTGGTAAGGCCATCCCTTTTAAATGTTCTTCCCAGCGTCGTGCAAAACGATGGACTGAGGGCATTTTTTTAAGTACTTTACGTCCGCTTTTGCGAACCGACATATAAAACTTACCGCCAATGATTTTTGCTAGATATTTTGATAAGCCACCAACATTTTCAGAAATTGACATTTTATTATCGTTAAGCACTACTAAAATATCGGCTTTTTCATCGCCAGCATGATTTAAGGCTTCGAAAGCTAAGCCCGCAGTCATAGCCCCATCACCAATAACGGCAATGCTTTTTCTTTCAATGCCTAGTTGGTTTGCAGCAATAGCCATTCCTAACGCCGCGCTGATGGAAGTGCTGGCATGCCCCACATCAAAAGTGTCGTATTCGCTTTCATCCCGTTTTGGAAAACCAGCTAAGCCATTTAATTGGCGTAGAGTGGGCATGAGTTTACGGCGCCCAGTAATGATTTTATGGGTATAAGATTGATGTCCCACATCCCAGACTAAACGATCATCAGGCGTATTAAATATATAATGCAAGGCCAAGGTTAATTCAATAGTGCCAAGGTTAGGTGCAAGATGCCCTCCTGTTTCAGAGACTGATTGAATTAAAAACTCGCGAAGTTCTGCAGCAAGTTTAGGTAAATGAGACTTATTAAGTTTACGTAAATCACGAGGGCTATTAACCAGCTCAAGAAAGGGGTAATTCGACATAGGTTTTTTATTCTCCATAAACCAGTACACTATTATGATCGTTGCATGAAACTGGTGCAAGCAAGAGCCGTTATTTAATTTTTAATTTGTGTTTATCGATGTATTCACCTTGTTTATAAGGAGTTTAGCTTTGAAATATGGCAAGAAAATGGGGGGAGTCTGTAAATCTACTTGCAATACAAAAAGGTTTAGGAAGATTATGGTTAGCTTATATTTTTGTGAATCTGTTAATCTTTAAGGGATTAACTGATATTTAAATTGTATCGCCAATTTTATGATGATGAACTGTTTATAGTCTACAGACTTTTGCTTACATTGATGTTCTTGATAAAAGCCAAGTAGTTGTTTATATTGATTTCTAAGTAATGATCTCTGATTTTTAGTGAGGTTAATTATAAGCTCTTTAATTATGAAATAGTTGGGTCATTTAGTTTCGGCTTCGTTCGAATATATTTGACACTTCAAAGGAAAAGATTTTTATGGAAAGAATCGAAAAAAAAATACAAAAAAAATTAAAATTTGAAGTAGGAACTGTATTACAAGAAGAATTACGTGATGAAAGTACTCATAGACTCTCTGTAACAATTAATTCTACAAGTCATACGGTAAACAAAAAAACAACGCAAAAAATATGGATAGAAAACGAAGAAGGAGATGAAAATGTACGTATGACAGTGGACGTTAGACCTGGTTAGGAATTGCTCATCGTAAAGAGAAAGTGGTCAAATCATCCATTGTCGATAATAAATTTGACTAGTGGCTTTTCCTACTCGACTAATGGTTTTCATCCTATATATAAAAAGAATATTGTGCTTTTGCGGCTCTGGTTGTATCTGTTATCAGGAGGCGTGGCAATCGCGGCAACAATGGTTGGTATGATACCGCAGATTGGGTTTTTAACTATTGTATTAATCTATATAAATTTAGCTGTAAAACATAAAATGGTGCTTACTTGGTATTTTTGGATGTTTACAATAATGTTTTTTGTTGCAGCTACTTTTTGGGGGTTTAAAGATTATTACAATGAGCAGGGCCTTTATTTGGAGACTATGATTAATATCGAGAGAAATTATGGGCCATTTTTTTATCAACTAGATATATTTAAGTCTGCAAGTAAGAATAAAGTACTATTAGTTGTTGTACTATTTTCGATTTTTTTGTTATTTTTTATCTCTTTAATTTTTTTAGCTGAGCATAAAATTAAAAACAGGAGGAGTTTTGGGTTAATTGTGAACAATATACATTAATTTTGTGGATAGAATAGTAAGGCTAAGGAGTGTCCGATAAAGCTATGTAATAAACTTTATCAGGGCTCCTTAAAACAAAGTGTCTAGAGCTTATAAATCTAAGGACACATTTATGTTTCTGAATGACAGGTACACCATTTTTACCATCGTTGGAGGGAGTTCCTAATTGATTCGATCAATAATGTAAGTAGTAATTTTGCGTAAGCAATCTGCTTTATGGTCCAGCCCTGAGAGTGAATCAAGTGCTTCTGCATGTAAATCTTTTGCGCGTTGCTTGGCGTCGCTCATTCCTACAATGGAAGGGTAGGTGGGTTTATTAAGTGCACGGTCCATGCCTTGCGCTTTGCCCATAGTATCAGGATCACCTTCTTCATCTAAAATGTCGTCACGAATTTGAAAAGCTAAACCAACGCATTTTGCGTAGTGATCGAGATTAGTATAAGTTGTTGGGTCAAGTTCTTTATCACAAAGCGCTGCTAAGGTCACACTGGCTCGAATTAATGCACCAGTTTTATGAATGTGCATATCTTCAAGATCAGCAATATTTAATGACTTACCTACAGAGGCAAGATCGATAGCTTGTCCACCTGCCATGCCTCGAGAGCCACAGGCATGGGCTAATATTTCGATCATTTGAATACGTGACTGGGCATCGGCCTGCATATTTTTATCATGAGTTAACATATAAAATGACAGAGCTTGCAAAGCATCTCCTGCCAAAATAGCAGTTGCTTCATCATAGGCTTTATGACAAGTGGGTCTACCGCGACGTAAATCATCATCGTCCATGGCAGGTAAATCATCATGCACTAAAGAGTAAGAATGAATAAATTCGATTGAGCAAGCAATACTATCTAGGCGATCAAGATTTATGTCGAGTGCACTCCCTGTCGCATAACATAAAATGGGTCTGATTCTTTTACCCCCACCAAGTGCTGCATAACGCATTGCTTGATGCAAATGAGAAGGATGCATTGAGGCTTTTGGCAGCCAATGATCCATGGTCTTTTCGATTCGATCGAGCCAAGGCTGGATTTCGTCATAAAAAGGTTGTTCAGTCATTAGTGTTGAATTTTTCAATCTGGCCATCTTTTTCAAGTAGTTGATTTACGGTTTGTTCAGCATCTTGCAGTGCTTTTTGACAAGCTTTAGTCAATTTAATCCCTTTTTCGAAGTGCGTAAGAGATTCTTCAAGGCTGATATCGCCTTTTTCCATAATATCGACCAATGCTTCGAGTTCCTGTAGAGAACTTTCAAAGTGAAAACCAGACTTTTTCTTTGCAGCCAAAACGGGCTCCTATACTGATTAGCGATTATAAAAATAGCGATACTGTAGCATAAATTGGCATAAGAATACTGCTAGTGACTAAAATTTACGGGTGGGTTAGAAATTACAAAGTCAATATTACCAGAAATTATAGGGCTAGAATTATAGGGTCAGACCTTGGAGACCCTATTAAAATTGATATAAACTCGAGGTCCGACCCCATTAGAATCCCATTAAATTCGAGGTCCGACCCCATTAAAATTTATTCACTTGACTTGATTGGTGCTTTGATCTATTTTGATTTAGTGTTTAGACTCAGTCTAATTGAGCGTGAACACCAATCTTTACGGTAGTAGATTTTTGCAATTTACAACATGAGGATCAATAAAATGGGACTTAAAGACAGTAAAACGGAACAAAATCTAAAAGATGCATTTGCAGGAGAATCTCAGGCTAATCGTCGTTATTTGTATTTCGCAGGTAAAGCAGATGTTGAGGGTTACCTTAATGTCGCTACTGTGTTTCGAGCCACGGCTGATGGTGAAACTGGACATGCTCATCGTCACCTGGAATATCTTGAAGAGACTGGGGATCCAGCCACAGGGTTACCCATTGGAGAAACAGCAGATAATCTTAAAGCAGCGATTGCTGGCGAAACTCATGAATATACTGATATGTATCCAGGAATGGCAAAAACTGCTCAGGAAGAGGGGTTTGAGGATATCGCCGAGTGGTTTACTAGTTTGGCTAAAGCTGAACGTTCACATGCCAATAGTTTTCAGAAAGCCTTAGACAATCTTGATGCTGATTAAGTAGCAAGTTATTGTTCTAGCAGTATTCAGACAAGAGTGTAGTCTGAATATTGCTTTTTTTATTTCATTAGTATCTTTACTAATTTACTTTATTAAAAGTATTTCACCAACAATATTTTCAAGTGTTAATTCAGATTGATGACTAATTGTCTTCTTTTATGCAATCAGGGGAGTATATCAATGTCAGAAAAAATTGTAGCAAGTGATTCAAAAGCGCCTACTCGTCATATCCTGGATTGGAAAAATCCTGATTTTTATAATGAGGATTTACTTAATAAAGAGTTAGAGCGTGTTTTTGATATCTGTCATGGTTGTCGAAGTTGTCTGAGTTTGTGTGAAGCTTTTCCGACTTTATTTGATTTGGTGGATGATTCCGAGACAATGGCAATGGATGGAGTCGATAAAAAAGACTATATGAAAGTGGTTGATGAGTGTTACTTGTGTGATTTATGTTTTTTAAGTAAGTGCCCCTTTGTGCCGCCTCATGTGTGGAATATTGATTTCCCACATTTAATGTTACGCGGCAAAGCGATTAAATTACAAAAGCAGGGAGTGAGTTTTCGAGATAAAATTCTCAGCTCAACGGATAAAGTAGGAAAACTAGCAGGCATACCGATTGTCTCAAGCATTGTGAATGCTACCGCTAAAACGTCAATTGCCAAGAGTATTATGGGGCTTCATAAACAGGCAATAATTCCTAAATTTTATAGCAAAACCTTTTATAAAAGTAATCAAACACATCAATCTAAAAATGTGGCAGTACCTGCGGGGCGGACTACGGGTAAAGTTGCCTTATTTTCCAGTTGTTACGGTAACCGTAATGAACCTGTGATCGCAGAAGATTTGCTGAAAGTATTTGAGCACAATGGGATTGAGGTCAAAGTGATGCAACACAAAGCCTGTTGTGGAATGCCTAAACTTGAATTGGGGGACCTTAATGCAGTAGAGGCGGCCAAAAATATCAATATTCCTCATCTTGAAGCTTTAGTAGACGAGGGCTATGATATTGTAACGCCTATACCATCCTGTACATTAATGTTTAAACAAGAAATTCCCTTAATGTTTGCAGACGAGGTTGCAGTTAATAAAATCCGTGGCCGTATGTTTGATCCATTTGAGTATCTTGCAATAAGACATAAACATAAGCAATTTAATACAGAATTTAAAAATGCATTGGGCAAGGTAGTTCTTCATGTGGCTTGCCATCAACGTGTACAACGGATTGGATTTAAAACACGAGAGATCTTGCGCTTAGTGCCAGACACAAAAGTGCAATCGATTGAGCTGTGTTCGGGGCATGATGGTACTTATGCGGTGAAAAAAGAATTTCATGAGCATGCTGTAAAAATCGGTCGCCCGGTAGCGAACAAACTTAAGAGAGCGGAGGCTGATCACTTTGTAAGTGATTGTGTGATGGCCGCACATCATATTGCGGATATTGCAAACGATGGGACTGTCGGTAAGCATCCTTTAAGTTTGTTGCGTCTAGCATACGGTATTTAATTTACAGGAAACTATTATGGACTATTTAAATAAAGATGACTTAATGAGTCTTGAGCAGTACTCAATACGGCGCAATGAAATACGAGCGGATGCGATGGCGGTTAAAAAGTTTCGAGTGTTGGAGATTGGACCGAACATAAGTATTCATTTTGAAAATCGAATGTTAATACAATATCAAATACAGGAGATGTTACATGCTGAGAAAACATTTGATGTTGAGGGAATTCAAATCGAATTGGATTCGTATAACCCCTTAATACCTAATGGTAGTAACTGGAAAGCCACGTTAATGATTGCTTATGATGATCCTGTAGAACGTAAAATGGCTTTGGAAAAATTGATTGGAGTGGAAGATAAAACTTGGGTACAAGTGGATGGCTGTGATCGAGTCTATGCTATTGCTGACGAAGATATGGAACGTGAAAATGCTACAAAAACTTCTGCAGTGCATTTTATGCGTTTTGAACTAAGCAGTGAAATGACTGCGGCGGCCAAGTCAGGTGCTCAGATATTGACCGGCATAGATCACTCTGCCTATACTTACCTGGTTACTTTATCAACTAATTCGGCTGATTCCTTGCGCAGTGACCTTGCCTAAATGAGCTTTTAAAGAGGATAAAACCAGAATTTTCTTGGATTAGGTACCGATTTTGCACGTCAGAAACTGTTTTTTCTCGTCAATTTGTTAAATTCCGGGTAGACTCTGCAGAAGTTGTCACTGATGGCACCATATTTTTAACAGAATTTACACAGGTTTATTTAAAGATGACGTTGAAATTTCTACAAAAATCAACAACTTTCGTGATTTTACTCTCATTAGGTGGTGTTGTTCAGGCATCCGAAGAGTTGGGTGAGGACGGAATTGTTGATCATGATTTTAAAGAAAAAAAATGGGTTGAGCAGGCTATTAACATTCCGGCACTGCCCAAATCTCGAAATCTTATACAATTGGAGTTTCCAAATGCAGTCCGAAAATACTATATCGACTCAAAATCGGTCTCTGTTGGAAAAAAAGATCGTGTCGCCCGTTATACGGTGATAGTGGAATCTTTATCCGGTGTACGGAATTTATTTTATGAAGCAATACGTTGTCATGAAAAAGATTATAAAACCTACGCTTATTCAGTAGGCAAGCAAGGATTTCAAAAAATGAATGAAGTGAGTTGGAAGCCTATCCATGAATCAGGTATTAAACAATACCAGCAAGTGTTGTTTGATCACTTTGTTTGTCACAATTCAGCCGTGCGTCGTAAAGCAAAAGATATTATCCAAGTGCTTAAATACCCGCCAGTTGCTAATGAACCTTAACACTGGAATGACGGATTAAGACATAAAAACAAGCCTTAAATGCTTCCCTTATTGGTAATAATCCAAATTATCGCTATTCTTTAGTGCAATAGAATCTATAGAACATAAACACTATGCAGGTAATCAATGAGTAAAAATTATGATGCGTCCGATATTGAAGTCCTTAGTGGACTTGAACCGGTACGCAAGCGCCCCGGGATGTACACAGATACATCGCGCCCAAACCATCTGGCTCAAGAAGTTATTGATAACTCAGTTGATGAGGCAATGGCCGGTCACGCCACTGAAATTGCGGTAACGTTACATATCGATGGGTCTCTAGAAGTGAGTGATGATGGCCGCGGTATGCCAGTGGATAAACACCCCAAGTTGAAAGTCCCGGGAGTTGAGCTTGTGTTAACACGCTTACATGCTGGAGGAAAATTTTCAAATAAAAACTATGCTTATTCAGGTGGCTTACATGGAGTAGGCGTGTCAGTGGTGAATGCACTTTCTAAAAAACTTGAAGTGTGGGTGCGGCGTAATGCTAAAGAACATTACATTTCATTTAAAGATGGTAACCGTGCCACTAAACTTAAAGCGATAGGATCAGTGGGAAAGCAGGTGACAGGGACTACAGTCAGGTTTTGGCCGGACGGTAAATATTTTGATTCCCCTAATTTTTCTGTCAATAAATTAAAGCATATTTTGCGTGCGAAAGCGGTGTTGTGTCCAGGTTTGGAAGTTCGGTTTACGGATGTAAAAGGCAAAGAAAAAATAAAATGGCACTATGAAGATGGCTTAAGAGATTATTTGCTGGATACTCTTAAAGGATGGGAACTTCTTCCACCAGATGCTTTTGTGGGACATTTTAAAGGGGATCTAGAAGTTGCTGATTGGGCCGTGTCTTGGTTACCGGCAGGGGGGGAAGCAGTGACTGAGAGTTATGTTAATCTTATTCCTACCACGCAAGGCGGAACCCATGTGAATGGTTTACGCACCGGTTTAACTGAGGCGATGCGAGAATTTTGTGATTTTCATAATCTTTTACCTCGTGGAGTGAAGCTTGCACCAGAAGATGTGTTTGATAAAGTCACGTATGTGTTATCGGTTAAACTGGATGATCCTCAATTTTCAGGACAAACCAAAGAACGCTTATCCTCACGTGAATGCGCAGCATTTGTCACAGGTGTAGTGAAAGATTCTTTCGCGATGTGGTTAACGGACAATAAAGATATTAGTCAAAAATTGGCTGAAATGTCGATTGAAACCGCTCAAAAGCGAATGAAAGCTGGCAAAAAAGTAGTTCGGAAAAAAGTCACACAGGGCCCTGCATTACCAGGCAAATTGGCAGATTGTATACTGTCAGATCTTGATCAAACCGAATTATTTCTAGTGGAAGGGGATTCGGCGGGTGGCTCAGCTAAGCAAGCACGAGACAGAAATTTTCAGGCAATCATGCCGTTACGCGGTAAAATTCTAAATACTTGGGAAGTTGAATCACAACAAGTACTCGCCTCACAAGAAGTCCATGATATTTCTGTGGCGATTGGGGTTGATCCAGGTTCTAGTGATTTACGTAGTTTGAGATATGGAAAGATATGTGTGTTAGCGGATGCTGATTCTGATGGTGCCCATATTGCCACTTTATTATGTGCGTTGTTTTTAAGACATTTCAGGCCATTAGTGCAAGAAGGTCATGTGTATATCGCAATGCCTCCTTTATACCGTTTGGATCAAGGCCAGGATGTTCATTATGCGCTAGATGATAATGAAAAAAATGGCATTATCGACCGATTAAAAGCTGAGAAGAAGAATGCAAAAATTAATGTGCAGCGATTTAAGGGATTGGGTGAAATGAATCCGTCACAGCTTAGAGAAACGACATTGGCTCAAGATACACGTCGCTTAGTACAACTTACTATTACTTCTGGTGATAATACGAATCAAATGGTTGATATGTTGTTAGCGAAAAAACGTAGTGCTGATCGCAAAGTTTGGCTTGAGAAAAACGGTGCGGCGGCAGAAGTATAGTTGTTGTTTTATATGAAATATATTGTGAATATTAGAATGAGAAGCAGGAAAATACGCTTATGAGCAAATCAGGATCTCTCGATTTTGAAAATATCGAGAAGCAGCCACTTAAAGAGTTTACAGAAAAAGCGTACCTTGATTACTCAATGTACGTCATTCTTGATCGTGCTTTACCAAATATTGGTGATGGACTTAAACCAGTACAGCGTCGAATTATTTACGCAATGTCGGAATTAGGTTTACGCGCAGGGTCAAAACATAAAAAATCTGCACGGACTATCGGTGACGTGTTAGGCAAGTTTCATCCTCATGGTGATAGTGCGTGTTATGAAGCCATGGTGTTAATGGCGCAACCCTTCAGTTATCGTTATCCATTAATCGATGGGCAGGGCAACTGGGGGTCACAAGATGATCCTAAATCTTTCGCAGCCATGCGTTATACCGAAGCGCGCTTAACGCCTTTTGCCCAGTTGTTATTGTCTGAAACTAATGTGGGGACGGTTGACTGGGTTCCTAATTTTGATGGGACATTACAAGAGCCGTCGATTTTATCTGCCCGTGTTCCCCATGTATTATTAAATGGAGTCTCTGGCATTGCGGTAGGCATGGCGACAGATATACCGCCACATAATTTATGTGAAATCATAGACGCTTGTATTGTGATTTTGGACAATACTGATCCTACGATTGAAGACGTCATGAAGTCGGTTAAAGGACCGGATTATCCTACTGAAGCTGAAATTATTACTCCACGTAAAGAAATTAAGGCGATGTACAAAACAGGGCATGGCAGTATTCGTATGCGTGCTCGATATGAAAAAGAGCGTGGAGGTATTGTTATTTCGGCCTTACCCCATCAAGTGTCAGGTTCAAAAATTATTGCGCAAATAGCGACACAGATGCAGGCCAAAAAATTACCCATTGTCGAAGATTTACGTGATGAGTCGGATCACGAAAATCCAATCCGTTTAGTCATAGTTCCTCGAGCCGAAGATGTCAATGCAGATGAATTAATGAAGCATTTATTTGCAACCACTGACCTGGAGCGCACTTATCGTATTAATATGAATATGATTGGTAATAATGGTAGCCCAAGAGTTCATGCTTTGTTGGAAACTCTGCAGGAGTGGTTATTATTTCGGACTCAATCGGTCACGCGACGTCTTTCTACTCGTCTTGAAAAAATTAACAAGCGTTTACGATTATTGAAAGGGTATTTAATTGCCTTTTTGAATATTGATGAAGTGATTAAAATAATTCGTAAAAATGATAAGCCGAAACCTATTTTAATAAAGCGCTTTAATCTGACTGAAGAACAAGCAGAAGCAATCCTTGAGCTTAAATTACGACATCTGGCCAAGCTTGAAGAAATGAAAATCAAGGATGAGCAAAAAGAGTTAAAAATTGAGCAGGATAGTATTGAAAAAATATTAGGTTCAAAAACTCGAATGAAAACCTTGATTAAAAAAGAGCTTATGGAAATTTCGGATGAGTATGGTGATGCGCGCCGTTCACCGATTGTGAAACGAGATGCTGCCCAAGCCATGGATGAATCAGTATTAGTGAGCTCTAATCCTATCACTGTGGTTTTATCTAAAAATGGGTTAGTAAGAGCGGCCAAAGGTCATGACGTAGATGCACCTACTCTAAATTATAAAAGTGGTGATAAATTCCAGGCGTCGATTATAGGCCGTACAAATCAGCTGGCGATATTTCTTGATTCTACTGGGCGTAGTTTTGCAGTTCCTGCACACACCCTTCCTTCAGCGCGTGGTTTAGGGGAATTATTGAGTGGACGAATAAAATTGGCCCCAGGAGCCACTATTGTAGGTGTCATGATGGGGGATATGGATGAATTATTTTTAATAAGCTCTGATGCAGGTTATGGATATGTCGGAACTTTAGAGGATATGATTAGTCGAAATAAAGCAGGTAAACGTATTTTATCAGTCCCTAAAGGGGCGATGGCATTACCGCCAGTGAGGGTGCGAGATCATGATAATGAATGGATTATGGCAGCGACTACCGTAGGTAATGTAGTGGTGGTTCCGCTCAATGAGATACCTGTCATGCCTAAAGGAAAGGGCATTAAAATTATGAGCATACCCAGTAAAAAATTATTAGCGCGTGAGGAATATCTGGCGGCCATTACTTGTGTGATGGACGGTGAAACAGTCACTGTTTATACTAATGATACTTCCAAAGAGCTTTCTGCTGATAAAGTAGATAGTTTTGTCACCGAACGTGGTTTGCGTGGTTTAAAACTACCTAAATCAATTCGCCAAGTTCAACGTCTCGAAGTGAACCAATATGAAGAAGAGTAGGGCTTGATTAGAGTCTGCTTAAATAACTATTGTTTTTTAATCAAGGGAACAGAATATGAATATTAATATGGGTTTAAAAGTTTTCATTTCATTAACACTGTTAACTGGAATGTCATCAGCAGTGATGGCGGAGAAAAAGTCAGGAGGGTATCACGGCCATAAGGGTCATCATGGGCATAAGGGATACCATAAGACATTATCGAAAGAGCAAAAAGAAAAGCTTGCAAAATTGGGGATTGCTCATGGTAAGTTTATGACATTGCATAAAGCTAAGAAGCAAAGGCTGAAGCTTGAATTAGCACTGTTGATTACCTCTGATAAGCCTAATGCTGCCGCTATTGCGAAGAAAATAGGCCAACTTGCCACAGTCGTAAAGACAGTGATCTCTTCAGCAGTAAAACATAAAATTGCAGTCAGAACTATTTTGACAGTTGATCAACGCACTCGTTTTGATATGCGTATTTTTAAGATGGCTAGTAGTCATCATGGTGGACATCATAAAAAACATCATGGTTGTCACAAAAAACATCACGGACATCATAAAAAGCATCATTCAGGGTACCACGCTAAACGCCATGGTTCGTATCATTCAAAGTAAACACTAAAAAACGCTATTCTGTCAGTCACAGAAAGTCTTTAGCAAAGAAGACTTTCTGCCGTGGTAATACCCAATATTGTTTATGCAGTCTCTAGTGGCTTAGCCTGGATTTTAACTCTTGCATAAACTCTTTTTGAGTAGTAAATATGATGGCATATACGATAAGGCTGATCAGCGCAGTAATTAAAATAATCTCATTCAATGAGAACCAGCGCTTTAGAATAAAGCCGGCTACTACAGAGACTACAATGAACAGTGCATTTAAAATGTTATTGACTGCGATCATACGAGACCTATGTTGTTCGTCACTGCGTTGCTGTAAAATCACATACAGTGGAACGATGTAAAATCCGGCTGACATTCCAAACAAAGTTAAGTCTATTAAAATTCGCCAAGCAGTGAATGAAGACATAAAACTTCCTACCGACACCAGCGGTTTATCCCCAATAGTATGATCAATCATGCTAGGTGATATTGCTACCATATGCGTGGCTGCAAAATAAAAATCAATTGCGAAAATTACTAAACCAAGTGCTCCGATAGGCACTAAAAAATTTCCAGATTTAAGTGAGCCCATCAGTTTGTCACAGAGTATTGATCCTAGACCAATGCCTAGCGAGAGAAACGTGAGCAATATTGTATAGAGATAGTTTGATGCTTGAAACTCTTCACTAATAGGGGGTAATAAAGTGAGAAGTGTGGCGCCTACATACCAGAACCAAGAAATAGCCACTATGGCGTTAAACACATCACGGTTGTGTCGAGCATGAGCGAGTTGTGAAAAAGTTTCAGCAATAAAGTTGTAGCGAATAACAGTATGTGGGGCGCAGGGTGCTGCATCCGGAATCTTACAACTAAACAAGTAGCCGATAACGGCTACTGTCAGAATAGAAATACTCACTATGATTGTTCCACCAGGACTCATTAGTATTAAAACGCCTCCTAAAATAGTGCCCAGTAAAATGGCTAAAAAGGTCGCCATTTCAATTAATCCGTTAGCTGCGACCAATGACTGAGCCGGCAGGTGTTGAGGTAATATTGAATATTTTAATGGGCCAAACAAGGTAGATTGTGTTCCCATTAAAAACAAAATAATAACTAAAAAGCCGATGTTTTCAGTGATAAACCCAATGGCAGCAAAACACATAATGCCTATTTCAAGCCATTTAATATAACGAATCAAACGGGCCTTGTCGTATTTATCTGCGAGTTGTCCCGCGATGGTAGAAAAGAGAAAAAAAGGTAGGATGAATATTCCAGTTGACAGAATCACTAATGATTCTGTATTGAGCCCCCATAAGAGATACCCCTTAGCTTGACTGAGGACTAAGGTGACTAGCGCAAGTTTAAACAAGTTATCGTTGAGTGCACCACAAAACTGAGTCCAAAATAAAGGCCGAAAATGACTGTCTGCTAGTAGCTTTTTATTATTCATCAATATCGCACTGTAAAAGTTAACACTGAGTATTTATACCTTAATTGAACGAATCTTGGAATGTTTAAATGAGAATCAACTTGTGTGATGACAACGTTTTGATAGCGCAGTGTATTAGGAGGTAGCTTACTGTGTATTAGCGTAAAAGATCAGGCTAGGTGAGTATAGCCTGTTTAAAAAATAGAGTCGCTCGCTAAAACTAAGCGTGCGGTAATTTACTGAATTTTACTACTCTTGATTTCACGTAATTTACTGAGTACACGATTTGCACGTGCCACACTGCTTTGGACTTGTCTATTCTGTGGTGAAAGCTTTAACGCTTGTGTCCAGGAACTACGAGCTTGTTTGATATGCCCTTTACTGTATAGGTCGTTTCCACGGTGAACGAGAGTGCGCACCTTACTATGAATAGATCTGTCAAGGTCTAGCCGTAGTCTTGCAGTCTCTGGGTGGTCTGGAGCGATGAGAGAGACTTTGGATAAAATCTTACGAGCACGGTCGTATTCAGCTCGACGTAATGCCGCTCGCACTAAAACAGTTAACTTTTTGTGCTTTATTTGTTGTTGATTATTAAGCGGACGTCTGGTTTTTGCTGCCCGCATTTTTTCCAAATGTTGATGACGCATATGTAAGCGTGTTATTCGTAATTGCGCTAAATTCGCTAAAGCCTTGGTAGTGCGTTGGGTTGGATTGAGTTGATCAGAAAGTTCAAGATAATTTTGTGCTAACTCAAGATTTTTTTGTTTAATTGCTTGAGTGCCTGAAATAAACAATGAGTGTGAAGTTTCTTTAATTTCGAGAATGGTCTTTTTTAGTTTCCAGGCAATGTCTGTGTCTGATGGATCAACTCTGGCGAGTTTTGCATAGTAAGGTTTCACCTGTAACAAATACTGAGATTGAATAGTGATCAGTTTAAAGCGAACATTTTTAATCGTTTTAGTTTGACTGCTGGATAAGCTAAGGCGATAGTCAGTAAGCCTTTTACTTTCTGGATAATTTCTTAATGCATCATCAAGGATAACAAAAGCGCTTGACCATTTACCACTGCGAATTTTTTTGTTAACCCGAGAAATACTACGTTTTTCAAAGCGTACCGCCGCAGTTTTAATTTCAAGTAACTTCATTTTATTTCGTTTACTAGGGTGTTTTTTTGATTTGCGTGTCATGGCCTGAATAGCGCGACCAAATTGCTTATCTGATACCCATTGATCTATTTTACTATCGCGAGCACTTAGCTGTATAGGAATAAACGATTGCAAACAGCCACCGAGTGGGACAATCATTATTAATAATAAAATTCTCAATAGTTTCATTTTTCTTCAATTTTCTCTTTAGCAAGCGCTTCCATTTCGTGAAGAACCTGTGCTGCATTTTGGACTAAAGTCGTATGAAATGGATCTTGCAAGTCCTGTACCAAATAGGTATTAACTGGGTTGCTTATTCCTCTAATGCGCATTCGTTCATGGTTTAAGGCATTTATTTTATTACGTAAACCTGCAAGATTATAGGTATCATCAGTAATTATAATGCTATCTGTTGGTGCTACGGCACAAAGTCTTGACGCTAGATTAACAGAATCTCCGACGACGGTGTACTGAATTCTATCACTAGAGCCCATATTTCCAGCAATCATATCGCCTGTATTAACACCAATCCTAAAATGAATAGGGGGTTTTCCTTTATGAACTCGTATTTTATTTTGTTGATTCATCAACATTTGGAAGCAAAGTGCACAGGCAATAGAGTTAAATACATGGTTTTCGTCATCTTCAGGAATCCCGAAAACAACCATTGCGCAGTCTCCCATAAATTTATCGATGGTGCCTTTATAAGGTTTCGATATTTTACATATACCAGTATAGAACTCATTCAACATTTGTGCGACAGATTCAGGGGGTAGTGCTTCTGACATGGCTGTGTAACCAACGATGTCAACAAATAGTACGCTTGCATGTACGCTACGGGTACTAATGGAGTGTTCATCCATATTAGCAATAATTTCTTTCGCAATAGTCGGAGACACGTGACGGGAAAAAGCCACTTCGACTTGCTCTTTTTGATATAAGCCATACGCCATTTGGTTGAATGAAGACATCAAATAGCCAATTTCGTCGTTTCTGCGCTCTGGTAACCTGTAACTGTAATTCCCCAATCCAATTTCTCTGCTTGCTTCGATCAAGTTATACAGTGGTCGAGTTAGCCGTCTTCCTAGAATATAAGATAATACGATGCCCAATAAAATCATAAAAAGGGTCGCTATTATGATAAATTGGACAATATTAAAAATGGCACGATCCAGCATACTATGGTTAAAGGTCACTAAGGCATGCCCAACGATAGTGTTTTGTAATTTGATTGGGCTAATAAAGGTAATGGCGCTCAAGTCACCATGAGGAGACTTTTTCCAATGCCATTCCAGTATTCGTAAATTATTGTCCAAAAACTTGATATAATTTTTAGCATAGGGAGCATTGCTATTAAAGGGGCTAATTCCTTCGCTTGATAATAACTTATGGTCAGCTGAATAAATGACTGCCCCAAGTATGCCCGGATTAGTCGCCATCTGAGCAGTCATTACTTTGAGTGTTAACATCAAATTTTGTTTTTCGAGAGAATCAGTTTTGCTGTCTGGATTTGTCTCCGTAGGTTGAGCACGGATCATCAGTTCACTCACCAGTTTGGATAAAGATAAAACCTGTGCTGAGCCACTTTGAGTAATCTGATTACTCATCTCTTTAGTCATATTAGGAATAATGACAGCCGCAAATAGAGTCATCACAATGGTTAACATGATACCAATTGAGATGGCTAATTTAATCGCAACAGGAATATGAGAGGGGAGAATTTTTCCAAACAGGCGCAGTAAAAGCTGGACACTTTTAGGTAAAGATTTAATATCTTCTTGCAGTGGCCCTTTTTGTTGCCCTTTGGTTTTTTCAAAGGTCTTGGACTCATTGTTTGTTAATAGCATCTGGCCTTAACCCCATATCCCATTTTGGCCGAATATCACAAAAACCCGTTTAAACTGTACTGTTTCAGGATATTTTGTTGGCGGTTTATATGCAAGGCATATATTAGTATATAGTGCTGAATATTCTGAAGCTGACTACTAATATTATACTCACAATATATGAAAAAATAAATAAATATCAATTAGATAGATGAAAGTTAATTCGATTTCTTGGCTTCATTAGCAATTTTTAAATAAAGTCTGGCTAAGCTGTTGCAAGTTTTGTGCTTGATTTGACCTAATTGGATAATAATTTACTATAGGCTAATAAAATAACATTAAAATAAGTGATTGATTTATAAGAAACTATTTTCTTATTAGGGATATATTATTGCAAACCACTACATAACAACTTTAAAAAGCTTTTTCTCAATGTTATTCATGATCTTTCTGCTAATAAGTCGACTATAAAGTACTAGATGAACAAAGTGAGTGAAAATTTTAATTTGATTCGATACAATCGTATCCGCTGTAATTTGATCGATTCTTATATTAATTCAACCATTTATTCAACTTTTTACGATTGAGAGAATTCTAATGACTTTGATTCGTCCTTTCAAAGGTTTGAGACCCACTGCTGGTCACGCTGATGATGTAATTGCCCCTCCATATGATGTACTTAATACTGTAGAAGCGAGAGCTCGGGTGACAGGCCGTCCCTGGAGTTTTTTGCATATTTCAAAACCAGAGATTGACCTGGCTGAGGGAGTAGATCCTCATGATCCCTCTGTTTATGCCAAAGGTAGGGAAAACCTTGATAAGCAAATTTCATCTTCAATATTGGCTCGTGATGAACAAGAATCTTATTATTTGTACCAGTTACAGATGGGAGATCATATTCAAACTGGCTTGGTGGCGATTGCGTCAGTAGCAGATTATGACGTTAACCGAATCAAAAAACATGAATTTACCCGACCTCAAAAAGAAGATGACAGGGTTCGTCAAATTGATGCATTAAATGCACAAACAGGTCCTGTGTTTTTAACCTATAAAAATAGCGTAGAAGTTGATTCTTTGTTGAGTAAGGTGACTGCGAAAACTCCTGATGTTGATACTACTGCAGATGACGGTATTCGACATACACTTTGGGCCGTGGCTGATAGAGAGACTGTTGATAAAATTACTGCATTGTTTGATGCAATGGAGTCTTTGTATATTGCTGATGGTCATCATCGTTCTGCAGCAGCATCAAGAGTTGCCGCTATGCGAGGCGAAGCGAGTACAGCTAACAACAAAAATGCGAGTCATGACTATTTCCTCACTGTAATATTTCCAGATAATCAAATGAAAATTCTAGATTATAATCGTGTCATTAAAGACTTGAATGGACTGTCTGTTGATGCCTTACTTAAACAGGTTTCTGCAAAATTTACTATTACTGAGAGTAGCCAAGCGGTAAGTCCTGACTCGTCTGGAGTTTATGGCATGTATCTCGATAAGCGCTGGTTTAAATTACAGATTAATTCAGACTTGATTCCTGAGAATGATCCAGTAGGTAGGCTTGATGTGAGTTTGCTGGCCAATGAATTGATCGAACCGGTATTGGGCATTAGTGACCCCCGGCGCGATGAGCGAATTGATTTCGTGGGAGGGATTAGAGGTCTAGAAGAACTGGAGAGGCGTGTCGATAATGGTGACATGGCGATTGCATTTTCATTGTTTCCCACGAGTCTTGCCGATTTAATGGCGGTGGCTGATGCGGATGAAGTGATGCCTCCAAAATCTACTTGGTTTGAGCCAAAGTTAGCGGATGGATTGGTGTCGCATGTGTTGGATTAGAACTAAAAAATTATAAGTGCTACGAGTATGAGGTGACATATTTGAGAGACTAAGACTAAGACTAAGACTAAGACTAAGACTAAGACTAAGACTAAGACTAAGACTAAGATCAGAGACTTATAATGTTGATATAAGGGTATTTGATACCTTGGCGATGGCGGTGTCATACACTGCTTAGTCGCCGGGCTGTCGTGTTATTTAGTGACTATTGAATACTTTTATCAATTGTCGAAAGATTTAGGTCTCTTGCAGTAGTATATTTTTAAGTGTGGTATTGTTAAATTAAGAGATATCAATAATTTAGAATAGGTTTTCTTCTTCGGCTTCGCCTATAAAATCATAGTTCATATTAGCGTCTGGTTGCTGTAAAAAGTGCCCTTGAATAAATTGCACACCAGTTTGCCAGAGTAAAGTTAAGCTACCAGCATCTTCTACAAATTCAGCAATCACCGGTTTTTCTAGTGAGATCGCCATATCTACAATAGATTTAACCATACTTTGATTTTCCGCTGAACTAGAAAGGTTATGAATAAAGCCGCCGTCGATCTTAAGAAAAGTAACATCTAAATGCTTTAACAACTGAAAACTGTTCATGCCATTACCAAAATTTTCGATACAAAAGCCACAGTTAAGTTGTGTCAGGCCTGCTGCTAATACTTTGGCAAACTTTAAATGTTTCACTGCATCAAGTTCAGTAATTTGAAATACCAGGTTGTTGCCTGGTAGACGAGATTTTTGTAATACTTGACTAATCCAAGGAAGAATCGTTTCGTCAGTAATTGACTTGCCAGATATTTTAACAAACAAAGTTGTTTCTATTCCTGATTGCCTACGCTCTATAATATTACGTATGGCATTTAAAATAACCCATCGATCGATTTTTTGAATTAAGCCTGTCTCTTCAGCAACAGGCATAAAATCCGCAGGCAGTAATATTTTATCTTCAGAATCACGCATACGAATCAAGACTTCATAGCGTTCATCGGTATCGCCTTGTAAGGCCGCTATGGGTTGATAAAAGAGCATAAAATTATTGTTTTCAAGTGAATCAACAATCATATGGTGCCAATATTCATCGCGATCCTTATTGGCTTGCAAATCAGTCACAGGGTTATGCAAATGGACTCTGTTACCACCTGCTTTATGCATCATTTCACAGGCTAGGTCTGCTTTAGTGAGAATGTCGTGAGAATCATTAGCTGATTCGCATACGACACTAATTCCAATGCTGACAGTATAAGTGACTGAATGTCCGTCAATTTCAGAAATATGGCCTTCGATCGCAAAGCGTATCTCTTCAGCCGTATCTTCGACTGCAGTGACATCATTGCCCGGAATTAAGGTGGTAAATGAGTAATCGCCAAAGCGGGCACTCACAATAGTTTCGCCGGTGTGTTCTGTGATGATTTGGGCGATATCACTTAGAATCAAGTCTGTGCCATGAATACCAACTTTTGCCTTAATTTCCTTTATATTGTCAGGCTCAAGATAAATGACGGTACTGCATAATGTACCACTCACTGCATTGCTAATAGCATCTTCCAATTCTTCTATAAAATAGTGGCGATTATAAAGTCCGGTGAGAATATCTTGTTTGCTAAGGTACTTCAGTTTCTGCTCAAGTTCCTTATTATTTGATTGAATTCGAATGATGATTTGCGTGCACGGTTCGTCATCAATACTGGCCGCTGAAAACTCCATCACTGCATCGAATGTTTTTTGGTCAGCACGCATTCCTTTTACTTCAAGATCAGCATTCGCATTTTCTGTCTTATCGTAGTTTTTTAGAAACTTTTTAAATTCTCCCTGATCGACTGGTGCGATCATATCCATGATAGGCATACCATCCAGAGCATCTACATCATCAAACCCAAACTGTTCTGCATAAACTTGGTTAGCATAGATATGCATCCCTTCATGAATATAGGCAATGGCATCACGTGAGCTATCAAGTAGAATATGGCAGCGTTTTTCAAGTTCTTGTACATTAATTTCAGCAAGATAAAGTTTACGACGATTTTCAAGGTCAGTAATTTCTCGTTTGACTATTGCATTAAAGTGTTCAGGATTTTTCTTAGTCACATAGTCTCGTACTCCTTGTTGTAGAGCATTGGCATGTTGCTCAATGTCAAACTCTTCATCAAGGGCAAGAATAGGGATATCTTTTTGTGCTAAGTCAATAGATTCAATAAGTTGGGTCAAAGTGGGTTCTACAGAATTGATCAAGCATATCGCAAGATCTAAAGTTTGTTTGGCCAGTAATGTTATTAATTCATCTTCATCTTCAGCAGTGTGTAGACGTACAGCCGTACCAGCATTGCGTAATTGATTTTGCAGGACTTCCGCATCGTTCATTGAGTCTTCAATGATTAAAACTTCTAGTGAGTGACTATTGTCCACTTTTTTCTCTTTATGATTGAGGCAGAGATAAATTTCTCTGGCATTAGCTCTCATTTTATAAATTAAAAGCTTGAAATCTAATTTCGAGCGGTATGGCAGTGTTCGCTGCTATTCTAATATATTTAGTGTATAAGAAATATGGCAATACCTATAAAATGTTAGGTAAAGTATAACATTCGATAGCACTTTTCATGCCTGAACGGGTAAAAAGGCCATTAATTTATTGGAATCACTAAATTTTTTCGATTTACTTCATGATTGAAGTAAGGAGGTTCTAAATGTTATTAGCAAAGGTTTTATTTAACTTTAGAATAAAATTACTCACTGTGTATTTAAATGAACAAAATTGCTTTGGAATTCTGAGCTTATTCTATCGAAAATACTCAAAATTGTAATGAGTAGTGTGGCACTGATTTTGAATCGTGCCATAATTAGAATAAGGCTTAGTCAATCACTCTCAAGCCTAGTTTGCACATCGAAGTATATTGTAGAGGTAATTTAATGCAAAACATCACGGTCAGAAAAGAAGACATAGCAGATATTAAGGCAATTGATGTTGTTCATATGAGCGCATTCGAAGGGGAACAAGAAGCAAGCTTGATTGATATATTACGAAACTCATCTTCGTTTTTACCTGATTTATCATTAGTTGCTGAGTTTAAACAACGAATTGTTGGGCATATTTTGTTGTCTAAAGTGGTGATTCAGCACGGAGCGAAAAGTACTGATATATTAGCTTTGGCACCAATGGCAGTGGTACCATCACAGTCTCATCGAGGCATCGGTTCTAATTTGTTGACTGCTGCGGTTGATTTGGCAAAGACTCATAATTTTGATGCGATTATTGTCGTTGGCCACCCTGAATTTTATTCTCGATTTGGATTCAAGGCGGCATCAGAGTTTGGCTTACATTGTAATTTGCCAGTGCCTGATGAAATTGTGACGGCGATGGAGCTTAAAGATGGTGCGCTGGGCAAGGATGGACATGTTATTTTCCCCTCTCATTTTGAGAGCATCTATTAACGATTTATAATAGAGTTTAGTCACTGAATGCTAGCATTCAGTGACGGGGTAGAGTGTGGTGTGCTGAAATCTCACTGTAATACTTTGTTGATTGTTGATTGTTGATTGTTGATTAATTTATTCATTTCTCGTTGGCATCCATGCCAATCAATAATTTCATCACTCCTCGTTAAAGATGCCTCATATTTCTAGTCGATTTGTATCTTGTATTTAAATCGATCAAATCCTTGGTGACACTCAATTCTTTCAGATAGTGTAATATTAATTTTTTGTCGACCTTTGTTAATTTGTATATGGTCACCAATATTATAACGTTGTGCTGATGTCAGTAAGCTGGCTGGTTGCTGCAAGGCAGGGATTTTAGGTAAACCCAAACCAGGCAATAAGGTATTATGTCCGTTTTTTGTAAAGGCAGTGCGTAATGCTTGTGCCATGGGTGAGAGTACTTGCACACCAAATGTTATGCCTGTGCTGGCTTCGTAATGTAACCAACGCACTACCCCAATGCTTGATTGAGGTGAGTGTATATTGTCAGGTTCATACAGGGCAATAATATCTCCAATCTGAATATTGGTGGGGATTTTATCTTTTCGTTGTAAGCAATAACCATTGGCTGAAACATTGAGAACTTTGCAGTGATGTAAATGAATTTTTTCAGAGGCTTGGGAAGCACCTAACGGCTGGTCTAATGAATCATTATTGGTAATCTCTCCATAAAAGCTCGATTGAGCAAGGCTTGTCAAAGGGTAGTCATTTTTATCCATTAACATAAGTGTTGTACTAGTGCTCTTTTGATTGCTCAGGCGATTATTTTGACTCACAAAATTAAAGCTATTTAATAAGCCTATAGTGGCTTGTAAGTTGACTTGTTGTTGAGTGCGTTTATAGGTTCTTTTCTCTTTTTGTAACCAATTGGTAAGTAATAGCTTTATAAGCGTGCCGGTAGGGCTGACTCCTGAAACTGCGGGAATTTTAATACCACTTTTACCTGCCTGCAAAATACCAAGCAAGCGTTTAATGAGTGTATCTAATGGGATTACATATAAGGGGTCGAGTGTATTTTGCAGTGCTAAATCATAGCGCATGGGCGAAGAATCGCTCAAGGGATCAATGACAAACATGCTGCTGCTGGTGTCATCGCTTATTATTTCAAGCTCTAAATCATGAGCCCAAATTTCAGCTTGTGTCTCTAGGTCTGTGACCTGGCTATTCAGTAAGCGAGTAGGGTTAGCCAACTTTAAGAGAATCTGTTTTTTATATTCAAATGCCACACTGCTATAGGCAGGGGTGAGAGGCTCAATATTCTTTACTGAACGATCTTTACAACTGAAGGAGCGTGCAATTAAATAGAGTTGATGGATGCTGTACCATATTGTTGGTGTGGGTGCAGAATACTTGTGGTAAGTAGAGAGTAAAATTTCTCCTAAAGCCTGCAGCGATCTTTGCAAGCAAGTAGCGAGTGCCCTACGCGAAGGGTTTGCTGTTTGTGTCAGTAAGTCTACTACGCATATTTGATATCCTATACTGACAGATTCAAGTAACGATGTTGTAATGGCCAGTTGCTGTTGAATTCGTTTCGTCAATGGCCATTGATGATTGTAGGGACTGTTTTTTAAGTGGCGTAGTACGCGTTGAATAGTGGGCTGGAGAACTTCCAATGCTTTAAATCGCTTTGCCAATGAATAAGCAATATGATTAGTTTGGTGAATAAAGGTCGTGAGACTTATTGCTGTTTGTGTTTCATTGGCTAATGGTAAATTATCAAGCCATTGATTAATGGTGCGAGGTTTTAACGAAGGACTGTTCCCCATAATGGCGTGACGTTCTGGGATGAATAATCCTCGGTGTTCGAGTGGCAAATGTTTATGTTTAGGGTTATTTGAGTTGTTTGATGCAATATCCCTTATGTTCTTTGATGCAGTTTCCATCATAGTCTCCAATAATCGGTTTATTCCACTCAATGCAATTGAACGAGTTAAATGGAATACCAATATTATTATTATTGTATATAAAACAAGTGGTTATAACTGAAATCATGCTTAGCTTGATAATAACACAGAGTTTTTAGACACTGCAATCTTTGAGTTTGCGCCAATGACTTCACGTACCAATTTGGGTACTAAATAGCCTGACAAATTTTGTTGTAATTGGGCCATAATTTCAAGCGCCACCACTTCAGTCACATCAAAGTGAGCTGCTCCACGGACTGGGTCAAGCATATGTAAGTAGTAAGGTAACACTCCCGCTGAAAATAATTGTTCACTTAATTTTGTGAGCGTTAATGCATTATCGTTGACTCCGTGCAGTAACACAGCTTGATTCAATAACTGGACACCACAGTCGCGTACCGTTTTCAGCTTAGCCACAACTGAGTCACTTAATTCATTGGGATGATTACAATGAATGACCATAGCAACAGGGGTTTTTATATGACTTATCCAGTTAATGAAGGGTTGATCTATACGATTAGGTAATACCACTGGTGTCCGAGTATGGAGGCGTAAACGGTGTATATGAGGAATATTATCGAGTTGTTTCATTAGTGGCGCAAGTTTTCGGTCACTTAAGCTTAATGGGTCACCGCCACTAAGAATGACTTCATTGATATCTGTATTTTTTTTAATGTAACTAATAGTCGACTTAGGATCAGAGCTCGAAATATGGGAATCTTGATAGGGATAGTTTCTACGAAAACAGTAGCGACAATGGATGGCACAAGCACCAGTAGTAATGAGTAAGGCACGACCGGCGTATTTGCGTAACAGGCCATGATCTTGTTCTGCAGCCTGATCACCAACAGGGTCATTAACAAAGCCTGGAGTGAGGTCTAATTCTGCTGTGGTAGGCAATACTTGGAGCAATAAAGGGTCTCTAGGATTTCCTTTCTCCATTCTGTTTGCATAATCTTTAGGGACTCGCATTGGAAAATCTGCTGAGGCAGCGAGTGACGCAGACAATATAGGGTCTTGTGAAGTAAATTGGTCAAGTTGTAACCAGACTAATAACTCATTCAAGTCGCTAAAAGCTGCTGCCATTTCAGTTTGCCAGCGTATGGATGCCGTAGTCGCTTGAATTTTGTCCATGTTTTTTAATTTGTCCGTATTAATGGGACTAAGTCTCTTTGGTTAACAAGGTGGTCTATTCCGTTTATAATACCAGTTTACGATCGCTACATAACGGAAAAAACATAATGGCTTCTTATTCAACCAGCGAATTTCGCAGTGGTTTAAAATTTATGCTCGATAACGATCCCTGTTCTATTATTGAAAATGAATTTGTCAAACCTGGTAAGGGCCAGGCTTTTAATCGAGTAAAAATTCGCAACTTGAAAACAGGTCGCGTCTTAGAGAAAACATTTAAATCAGGCGAATCTGTTGAAGCCGCTGATGTACTTGATACCGAAATGCAATATTTATACAGTGATGGCGAATTTTGGAATTTCATGGATCCTAATTCGTTTGAGCAACTTTCCGCTGATGAAAAAGCAGTGGGTGAGGCAATAAAATGGTTAAAAGAGCAAGATATTGTGACTATTACCCTATGGGATGGGCAAATTTTGATTGTCACTCCTCCTAATTTCGTCTCTTTGACTGTGGCCCAAACAGATCCTGGATTACGAGGTGATACCTCTGGCGGTGGAAATAAGCCTGCCACTCTTGAAACTGGTGCAGTAGTGAAAGTTCCTTTATTTATTAATGAAGGAGAGTTACTCAAAATTGACACGCGTAATGGAGAATACGTGTCTCGGGTAAAAGAACAATAAAAGCATAGTCATATGGAAGTCAGGATCTCTGAAGTCGATCTGGGCTGGTGCTAGCAAAGTATTGATGTGAGTGTGAAACAGGGAGGGTAGGGTAGGGTAAGGGTCATTGGCTATATTAGGGGGAAGCACTGCTGAGATGAATGAACCCAATGAGACTGGTTTTAACATTGAATCGCGTCACATTAATGCATTGATTCAAAGTACTAGGGATATTTTCTGAATTAAATCTATAAGGTGAGAGTGAACTATGTGGCGGCCTTCAGCAAGCATTGAGGCATTAAAATTTCGTGCACAAGCGAATAAAATTATTCGCCACTTTTTCGCAGTACGAGATATTATGGAAGTAGAGACTCCAATATTATCGCACTTTGCAACCACTGATCCCTTTATTGAGAGTTTTAGCTGTGACATTCAAGTGGGCACAAAAAAATTAGGCGAAAAATCAAAGGCTTATTTACATACGTCACCAGAATTTGCGATGAAGCGCTTGGTAGCAGCAGGGGCTGGCCCTATTTTCCAATTATGCAAAGTGTTTAGACAAGAGGAGCTTGGTCGTTGGCATAACCCTGAATTTACCCTGTTGGAATGGTATAGGCCGGGGCTGAGTTATCATCAGCTTATTGACGAAACGGCAGAGTTAATCCAAAATTTATTGGTGAATTCTTATCCTCTACTCCAACCGTATGACGCCAATCTATTAGAGTTAGTAGTCACCGATAATCTTCAGCCTGATAATCAAGCACAAACACATAAACAATCATTGTTGCCTGTGATAAAGATTAGTTATGCAGATCTCTTCAAGCAGCATATAGGGGTAGACCCGCATCTCGCTAATGTTAAATTACTGGCTTCATTGGTAAAAAAGGTTGGCATCAACTTATCAATAGAACTCAATGATTTGGATAAAGACAGTTGTTTGCAGTTACTGTTAACGCATATCATTGAGCCGGCCATGCCAAAGCAAAAATTAGTTTTTATTTATGATTATCCTTCTTCTCAAGCATCTTTAGCACAGCTTGATAGGCGCGACAATTATCAAGTGGCACAACGTTTTGAGTGTTTTTTTAATGGCGTTGAACTTGCGAATGGATTTCAGGAACTCACTTCCGCGACTGAACAACAACAACGCTTTGAACAGAATAATAGTCATCGAGCTGACAAAAATTTAAGGGTTTATCCTTTTGATCAATTGTTAATCGATTCAATGCAGTCATCTGATGGGCATGATGGATTGCCTGATACTGCAGGAGTTGCTGTTGGAGTCGACCGTGTTTTAGTCTTTGCACTTGAAATGTCAGGTTGTCAAGTCCCAAATAAAGATAAAAATTCGTTGTCGTCGGTGTTGGCATTTAATTTTGAGCGCGCATGAAGTATATTAGGCAAGGCGGGAGCAGGATAACCCTACAAAAAATAACTGGTTTTGTATAGTGCAGAGTAACACATCACATGAACTAACAAGAATCTATAAACAGGGATACTCAGCGAAAGTATTGATATGTTCGAAGTCAAAAATAACAAAGTTTTTTATAATGGTGAACATGTCCCTTATATCAAGACGGGTGCGTTTTTATCATTAAGTGATCAAATTGGTAAAGACAATCGTCGTGTTTATTGGGGGCCTAATATAATCAAAGGGGCGGATCCTCGTACTTTTGAATTATTCAGTGATGATCATTTTTACCGAGATAAAAAAAGGGTTTTCTATTTGGGTAAGGAAATTATAGGCGCGGATCCTGCTACTTTTACGGTTTTTTATGTTAACCGTGATTTACCTCAATTTAGTTATTACGCAAAAGACAAAAAAAATGCTTATTATATTGATTCCTTTCGCACATTAAGAATTAAACAGCTTTATACCCGTTCGATTGATAAGTTTAAAGGGATTGATGACCAGTACGCGCTTGATAACGAATATGTTTACGGACGAGGAATTAAACGTGACAATTCGGCACCACGATCTCTTAAAGAATTAGGTCATGGTTACTGGAAAGATAAAAATAATGTTTATTATGATGGTAAGATTCTTGAAGGGGCTGATGCCGCCAGCTTTTTAGTCATTGGTGGAAATATGTATGCCACAGATATCTATAATTATTTTTGGAATGGCAACTTATGGAATTCATTTAAAGATAAAATTAATTCGGAAGACGTGAAGAAGTTTTTGGCTGAGCACCAAGACTTAAAGCAGTATTGGTGGAATCAAAAAGATTTGGCGAGTTTGCGTGAATATGGCCGCCAATTTGATGGTCAAGAAGGGTATTTTATCCAAGATAATCAAGTGTTTTGGGAAGGCAGTTTATTAAAACATGCCGATTATCGGACACTCGAAATTTTGAATCAATTTTACGCGAAAGATGATAAATATGCCTATTATACTGATAAAAAGTTGGTTAAATCTGATGCTAAGTCATTTAAGCTTGTCGACGATCCCTATCCAAAAGTAAATCTTGCGCATGGATCTTATGCAAGTGATGCGGTTCATTTTTATAGCAAGGGAAAAATAGAGAAAAAAATTGATCCTGTTAGTTATCAGTTTTTAAATCACTATTATTCAAAAGATATCAATAATGTTTACTTTATGGCAGTAAAACTCATCCGTGGTGCTGATGCTGCAAGTTTTGTTGTACTTGAAGCCAAATTGGCAGAAGATGATTTGCGTTATTATGTACAGGGTGTGCGTGATACCAGTAAGAAAAAACCAAAAGCAGTTAAGAAAAAATTAGCCAAGAAAAAAGTAGCTAAGAAAAAAGTAGTCAAGAAAAAATCTACTACGAAAGCGGTGGCGAAAAGAGTCAAGAAAAATAATCCGCAAAAAACAACTGAAGAAAATTGAGACAAGCACTAAAAAATCGAGGCTTAAAGTGATCGTTGGATCGTAGAGTTTATAAGATCATTGTTTGGGTGAAGTACTGTAATATAACTATAGACCGGGATAATAAATACAGATCAGAATAATAAAGGATAGACAAGAGATGAAAAGCATTCTTAGTATTCAACAAATAGCCATTTTTGTCATTGGAGTGAGTGTGGTCACTATGCCGGCTTATGCAGTGAATGTGCAGACCGGTCAGAATTATACTGGCCGCGTTAAGTTGGTGTTTCCGAATGCTGGAGTATCATTTGTTCTTCCAGCAGGATGGAAAGGAGGGGTTCCGAAGGGTAAAGATGTTTTTGTACTTGGCAGTAACGGTCTTAGCGCTATTGGTGTTATTGGAATAAAAAAGCAAAAGGCCTCAGTCATATTGCAAGAAATGCGTCGACCTATTCCCTTTTTAGCCAAAACCCAGTTAATGCTGGTAGGTTCTGTAAAGCGCAAAGGAAATACATTGTTTGGTTTATATCGAGTGCAAGGTTCACAGGATCCTATGGGGGCTTACGTGATCTCAGTGTTTGCTAATAACGGTAATGTGGTGGCTTTCTTGGTTGCCGCACGACTCGCTAAAGTGAACAGAATGTCAAAAGATCTCCAATCAATGATTGCTTCTCTTACTCTTCCTCAGACAAAAAAATCAAGACCTTCTAATGTGACTGATCAGGGAAACAATGCAAGCAATAGTCAACTAGGGAGGATGTTAAGTGGATTAAAACTCACTTATATGAAAACCGGCTCAACAACACGCACCAAAATTAATATTGTTCTGTGTAAAAATGGAAGTTTTTATAAAACTGAAAATTATGGTGGAGTGAGTGGAGGAGGCACTATAGCAGGACGTAATGCTAATCGAGGCCGCTGGACTATGGCAGGTACACAAGGATTTGTGCTGCACTATAATAATGGTAAAGTGATTAATAAGAGAGTTACTTTTCAAGGAGGCAAGTTATACCTCAATGGGGTGCTTTATTTCAAGAATGGTTCAGCAGGGTGTTAATGAGTCATTAAGAATAAAGCAGAGTGTCCTTATAATAATTTTGACTAGGAGTAATATTAACGTGCAATGAATTGTTGAACGTTTTCGTTGCCGATTGATTAGACTAATCATAATATTGTTGCTCATTACGCATGAGTGGCAGTATTATTTACAGTAAAACTTCTCTAAAAATACCTATTGCTAATCAAGCAATACTTACAATACTTACAATATTTAGGATGAAATATGTCGCAAACTAAACTTAATGGAAGCTGTCTTTGTGGAGCGGTTCAATATGAAGTGAACGGTGATATCAAAAGTTTTTATCACTGTCATTGTCAACGTTGCCGTAAGGCTAGCGGTTCTGGACATGCGAGTAATATTAGAGTTTACCCTCAAAATAGTATCAAATGGGTACAGGGAGAGGAGTTACTCTCTCAATATAAAGTGCCTGAGGCGGAGCGGTTTTATAATCACTTTTGTACTCAGTGTGGAAGTTCTATGCCTAGAGTAGTGCCCGAACTGGAAGCTGTTATTATTCCTGCGGGGACATTAGATACTGATGTCCCTATAGCACCAGGAGCACGAATATTTTGGGAATCGCGCGCTGAATGGTCTTGTGCCAGTGGAGACTTGCCAACGTATGCAGAATATCCGCAGTAATATTTTAGAGTTCAGTGGTGGCGCTCAACCGGAAGAAGTTTAAATCGTGTAAAATACAATTGGCGCCTCAATATTAGTAATCAGCAATATACTAATTCATTTTTAGGCTTAGGATGTTATCATTTTGTGATTCACGTTTTGGCTTAACATGTAGTGATATTGAAATGGGCTATGAGAGGTGTTACTTAAACAGTGATGGAGATTTTATTAGTCCTAGTAGTATGTTACTAATAAGTTTTAAACATGAGAGTTAACAGAATAGGTATGTTTTTCTGTATAGCTATTGCACAGTTAATCTAACGTGGTTCTTAAAGTTGTTTTACCTTTTTGTAGTCTATAGCTAATGCTGCTAATTATTGAAATGAACTTTTGTTTTGTGATGCTGTCTTATTAAATGTCAGCTTGCTAGGTAAATTTTATGAAACTGTGGCTTGCTGAGAGTTAAATTAATATGTTATTTTGTGTTATTCTAATGTCGCGATATTTTATAGCGCGCGTTATGAAATACTTCGATCTTTATTCAAAACAGGAGCAGTATAAATGAGCAATACAAAGAAAATTACCGGAGCAGCACTGGCTTTAGCAGCAGCAAGTTTGATGGGCGTAAGCAGTGTATCTATGGCTGGTGAGAAGCATGGTCATGCTGCAAAAAATATCCATTGTGAAGGTGTTAACAAGTGTAAAGGACATAATGACTGTAAAGGTGGATCTAATGCCTGTAAGGGAAAAGCCGCATGTAAAGGTAAGGGCTTTGTTTCTATGTCAGCTGCAGCTTGTGACCATATCGGTGGTAAAGCTGGAAAATAAAAATATTCACATCAGGACTGGTTAATTAATATTCCTGAGCGCGATTATTTTTAGTAATATAGACCCTGTATATCTTGTTATAAAGCAAACTGTACAGGGTTTTATACTTTTTAAGTTGGATTAATAATTTTAGTGGATATCAATATATGACACGTCCTTTTCTGGGTTTTGGTCTAGGCCTAAGAACCGAACACTATCAAACTGTTATCGAAAATAAACCAGACGTAGACTGGTTTGAAATTATCTCTGAGAACTATATGGTTCCAGGGGGAAAACCTTTATATCATTTGGATAAAATTAGAGCTGATTACCCCATGGTAATGCATGGAGTGTCACTGTCCATAGGCAGTACTGACCCTTTAAACATGGACTATTTGAAAGACCTTAAACAGTTGATCCAAAGAGTTGAACCGCACTGGATTTCTGATCACTTGTGTTGGACCAGCGTTGATCATACCAATAGCCATGATTTGTTACCGCTTCCTTATAATGAGGAGACTATTGATCATATTGCAACCCGTATTAGACAGGTGCAGGATTATTTAGGTCAACAAATTTTAATTGAAAACTTATCAAGTTATGTCACTTATAATGACTCTGTCATGAGTGAATGGGAGTTTTTAAACGAAATCCTTCGCCGTGCTGACTGCCTGGCGTTGCTGGATATTAATAATATTTTTGTCAGTGCACATAATCATCAATTTGATGTTATGGATTATATTAAAGGGATTGATTCTGATCGCGTCATGCAGTTTCATTTAGCCGGTCACAGTTATAATGGTGAAATGATCATTGATACTCATGATCAAGATGTTTGTGATCCTGTTTGGGATTTATATACACATGCATTGAGCCACTTTGGTGCCGTTAGCACGATGATTGAGCGCGATGATAATATCCCTTCCTTTGATGAGCTGCGCGCAGAGCTTGCAGTCGCTGAAAAAATAGCAGCTGATACATTAAGTCCTGAGAGGCTAAAAATTAGTAGCCCGGCGATTAGAGGAGTGGCATAAATGGCGACTGCTTTGCGTGAGATGCAGCATGAATTTATCAAGTCACTACTTGAAAAACCGTCATCTATTGCTAAAGAAATTGTATCTGATGAACATGCCTCGGCTGAAAGACGATTGAGTCTGTATGCGGAAGGGTATAAATTACGCCTTAAAGAAGTAATTGAAGGCGATTACGAGCAAGTCAACGCCTACTTGGGTGATGAATTATTTGATCAGCTGATGGAGCAATATATTAGCGAGTATCAATCACAGCATCCGAATTTACGATATTATACTCAATATATGCCCACTTTGCTTTCAGAAAGTGTTCCATGGTCGAATTCGCCTGAAGTGAGTGAGTTGGCTGAAATCGAAAAATTGTTTAGCGACAGCTTTGATTCAGAAAACCGTCAATCAGTCACCACACAAGATCTCGCACAAATAAGTCCAGATGCCTGGCCATCACTGACCATTCAATTTAAAAAGGCAGTGCACTTGGTCTCGACTCAATTTAATAGTTTTCATATCTGGCAAGCCTTATCTAATGAGGAAGCTCCACCTGCACTAGTGCCAGAACCTTCTACTTGGTTGATTTGGCGTAGTGATTTGATTAGTAGTTATATAGAAGTATCTGCGGCTGAGGCTGTTGCTTATAAAACAATGAATAAAGGTGGTGATTTTTCAGCACTGTGTGAAGCGCTGCTCTCATTTTATGATGACGAAGAAACGCCGATGCAGGCAGTCACTTTGTTACAAGGGTGGTTGTTACGAGATATGATTGGTGAGATAAAGTAATTGAGGAGAGTACTGACTTTTGTTTATGTCGCATGATAAAGGGTTGAAAACAGCGATTAAGATTAAGTGTGCATAGATTTCGAGTAAACCTTTTATTGTGTTCTTATTATTGTGCTCTTAGCTAAATTTTTTACCAGTTTGCTAAGCTATAACATTACTGAAGTGTTTACTATTGTCGTCACAAATTCCGAAATGAGTTTTACATTAAAAGCTCGTGTGTGATGGGGTGATAGGTTTTCGCCGCCTTTATTAAGGTGTTGGATGTTAAGTTTTCTACTCCATAGACTTCAGTGTGTACATTATAATCGTTAAAAATTTTTTGTAATAGCAGATCAAAATCGCCGTCACCAGATAACAAAACTACGGTATCGACCTCAGGGGCAATTTGCATAATATCGATGGTGATGCCCACATCCCAATCGCCCTTCGCCGTTCCATCACTACGTTGAATAAAAGGCTTCAGTTTAACGGTAAAACCAATATGCTTTAACGCATCTTGAAACTTAATTTGTTTATCATCGCCACGATGAGTAGCGTAAGCTAGCGCTGTTACTATTGTGCCAGTGGCAGCCACTTTTTCCCATAACTTTCGATAGTTAAACTGGCGAGAGAATTCTTGGCGAGTGGTGTAATAAATGTTTTGCACATCCGCAAATAACGCAATTCGATTCAAAGTATTGGTCCAGTATTAGTCATAGAAACCGCAGCATAACATAAATGTTGCGGTCGACATTGTGAAAATTTTTCACGCTCAGCAGAAGATATGAATGATGAATTGCTCCGACACTGTAGTACTATTTTATCTAAGAAAGTTGGTCCCAGCTAGGATTGTCACCAAAAGTATTCGATAGAAAGTCAATGAAGGTTCTGACTTTTGCTGATATGTAACGTCGAGATGGAAATACTGCATAAATCGAAATTTCTGGAGGGCAATAATCAGCAAGCACTTGAGACAAGTGTCCTGCGCGAATATCAGGCCCCACCATAAAGGTGGGAAGTAAACTGATTCCTAACGAATTTATTGTTGCTGCTTTTAGGATATCGCCATTATCAGCACAAATCGGTCCATTGACTTTTACTGATTCAGTTTTTTTAGTGCCATGTAAAGTCCATGTGCTAGGGTTAGGATCGTTGAGATAGATTAAACATTGGTGAGTTTTGAGATCTTGTGGGTTTAATGGGGTTCCATTTTTTGCAAGGTACTCTGGCGAAGCACAAAATACTCGTTTACAGGGGGCGAGTTTGCGTGCAATGAGACTTGAGTCCTCCATTTTTGCAATACGCAGTGCAATATCATACCCTTCAGAGATGATATCGACTTGACGATCTGCAAGGCTTAAAGAAATCTGTACCCCTGGGTACTGTTTTAGATAAACGGGAATAGCGCTACTTAAGTGCAGCACTGCAAAAGAGGTTGAGGCGCTTAATCGTAATACTCCGCTTGGGGTGACACTTTGTTCACTGGCAATAGCCTCAATTTCATTAATATCGCAAAGTATGGTCTTGCAACGCTCATAATAGATTCGCCCAATTTCAGTTAAACTGACGCGGCGTGTAGTACGATTGAGTAATCGACTGCCGAGATGTGTTTCGAGATGAATGACTGCCTTGCTGACCTGTGCCCTAGATAGGCCCATTAACTCCGCCGCCGCTGTAAACCCTTCACCATTAGCCACTTCCACAAAAATCGCCATATATTTAAGCTTATCCATATAGTTTTTCCATAGTGGTACTCCTATTGTCAATAAAATAGAAACAAATAGTCAAACTAATAAGGCTTTATCTCTTATTTGTAATCATATAGCCTGTCTCTTAATCAGGCAAGGGAATAGTGTCAGTTCACTTGAGCAGAGTAATGCAGTATTAAATTGATTTATCTGAGTGGCATAAGTATTAAGGAGAAGCCAATGATTAAAATTAGGCATAACGAAGAACGTGGTAGTGCTAAACATGGTTGGTTGCAAAGCAAACATTCGTTTTCTTTCGCAGATTATTATGATCCCGATTATATGGGTGTTTCTTCCTTGCGTGTCATTAACGATGACATAGTGGCTCCTGGTAAAGGCTTCGACACTCACTCCCATCAGGATATGGAAATTATAAGTTATGTCAAAAGAGGAGTGATTGAACATAAAGACAGTATGGGCAATATCGAAACATTGCCGGCAGGAGAGTTTCAGTTAATGACTGCAGGAACGGGGGTAACGCATAGTGAATACAATCCTTCTCCGACCGATGTGTTGGAATTCTTGCAGATTTGGGTGGAGCCTAATGTATTAGGGATCGAACCGTCCTATCAGCAGAAGCGGTTTGAAATGGTGTCTGGACTACAATTAATTGCCTCCGCAGATGCTCGACAAGGGTCTCTGTTAATTCATCAGGATGTCAATGTGTATCAACTAATGTTAGACGCTAATTCTTCGATCGAGGTTGAGTGTCAAGCTGATAGAACTATTTATATGCACATGGTTGCAGGAGCGCTAGAGATTGATGGGCAGCTATTAGCTGAAGGAGATGGGGCCACCTTTAAACAAACTGCGTTAGTGGTGTTGAATGCAAGTACCACTGTTGAAGCTCTGTTGTTTGATTTAAAGGACGATCTTTTATAATGGCGGGCATGATTAAAATTGGGACGTATGCAGGCTGTAGTTATAAGTTGTAGTACGTTAAATGTTATGTTGCATAGCGAGTGACTTCATGCGGTGATGGTCGTTAACCATTCATCGTTAAAATCATATGTAAAATTTTATTAACTTATTAACTTATTAACTTGTAGGTTTCAGTAATCACTGTGAGCCATGCCGACTTGACTATGTCTCATGTGATCGGATTTTATCTCAGTAGTCTATTAGAATAAAATGGCGTATAAAATAACGCTCAAGGTGACTGCCATCATATGTATATACATCATTATGAATGACATACCCCCACGTACACTAATAGGCCGTAGTGCGCTCACAGTGGGTAGAATTATTATAAAGCTTGCGATGCTCACAAGCATGCCCCACCAATAGTATTCAATAAATAGGGGAAGTAATGGTAGCACGACAGCAGCAGGTGTAATCAAGCTGCTCGAAAGACCTGGTTTTTTGTTGGCTGAATATTTTTCGTATAAGGTAGATATAAATATTGTGGAGAGTAGGATCGCAAACGCATAATAAGGCCATATTGCTGGGCCAGTATTACTAGCGATATCGCTCGCAACAGAAGATGACGCAGACTGATTGGAGTTCGTGACGAGAATACCTTCATGAAACCATATATAATAAGCGATAATAGTGGTGGTTAATCCACTACTTGAAATAAAAACATCGGCCTTGCTGAAAGGGCACCAGGATTTTTTATTCGCAATATACATTAATATCCAGAAATAAACGTATAGCGGCGCCATATAAAACAAAGTGATCCAAAATTGCTCGGCATAAAATAATGCGGCAAAGGGCGTAAACATCATTACAAATGACGTGGTGCGAGCGTTGTAATCAAATTCAATATCGGGATCGTTATCGGCAGTACGTTTTTGTCTAAAGTCAGCATAAATAAATAGGGGAAAGCTAGCTGCAATTAAAGTGAGTAGCATATAAATATTCAAAGAGCACCGCCGTCTGGTTATTGTTTTAAAAATTCTGTGATTTTAAAGTTTGGGGATTTTTGATTATTGTAACGGTTGTTTAAGACTTGTGCTATTACTGAATATTGTACATTGTGAATTAAGTATTATTTTGATCAATGTATAAATATGATTGATTGCTGATTGCTGATTGCTGATTGCTGATTGCTGATTGCTGATTGCTGATTGCTGATTGCTGATTATGTAGCATATTAAATTTTAAGTTGAGTAACTAAATCAATGTTAAATCCAAGCACAAAGCGTGGCGTAAAAATTATTTTTTTTGGATCATCAGGATCTTTGTCAATGTTGCCATTTCTGTCCTTATTGAATGGGCCTCATAAAATAAATGCAGTGGTGATGAATGAACCGGCATTGCAAACGAATAAGTTGGATGTGGTGGTTGCTGAGCAAGCAAGCGTTAAAACAGTAGCGTTTCAGAACAATATTAACATTATCCTGCTCACTAGCAGCTTTAGAGCCATTATTACAGAATTAGAGAAAACGCCGTTTGATTTAATTATTACTTCTTGTTTTGCACGAAAAATCCCGACTGAATTGCTCGTCCTAGCAAGACTAGGTGCGGTCAATCTGCATCCTTCTATGTTGCCGGCGTATCGTGGACCAGACCCATTATTCTGGCAGTTACTGGATGGAGTCGACAATAGTGGCATGACTTTACATCTAATGAACAGTCGCTTTGATGACGGAGCGATTGTCATTCAAAGAGGCATTCCTTTGCAAGACGATAGTACGCTTGCAGGTCTTCAGGATATCTTAGGTCAAACGGGTGCTGAAATATTGACTGAATTTTTAGAAGACATTGATAATAAAATCGAACAAGCGTGGTGCCAATCTAAAAATAGGGTGAGTTATCATTCGAGACCCAAACTCAGAGATTATGCAGTATCTGATCAATGGCCGGCGAGCCGCTTATTCAACTTTGTACGAGCAACTTTGGGCCGGATCCCTTATTACCCTATAACTATTAAGGGTAATACCTATAAGTTAGTGGACGTCCTTAGTTATCACCCATCAATTCAGCGAAAGTTATCAATATCAGATAATAAGATCTGTTTTTCATGTCATTCAGGTTCTGTTTGCGCAGAACTTTTGACAGACTAAATCATTAAAACTAGAATAGGCGAGTCAAAATAATCAGTGAAAGAAGGTGTTTAATGTCATCTCCAACAAGTTACCAGCTTATTCCCACGCGGTTACAGGAAAAGCAGGCGAATGGCACAACTCGATGTAATTTATGTTTGTGGCGCTGTAAAATCGGTCATGGGCAGCGTGGTTTTTGCCAGGCACATGTGAACCGAGACGGGACATTGTATAATTTATCCTATGGAATTCTTTCATCGATTGATATAGATCCTATTGAAAGTAAACCTGTGAAACACTACCGGCCAGGCACATCGGTTATGTCTGTTGGCAGTTATGGCTGTAGCTTTCGTTGTGATGGCTGTCATAATTTGACTATTTCCTGGGGCGTAGAAGCCTTGGATGAGCTTGCAAAAGGGCAGTCGACGGAAGCATGGGTATCAGCCGAATCGTTAGTAGACAGTGCTTTACGGGCAGGAGTGCAAGGCATCGCTTTTACCTATTCTGAGCCAGCAGTGTGGTTGGAGTATGTTATTGATGTTTGTAAGTTGGCTCACGAAGCAGGACTTTATACTGTGTATGTCTCGAATAGTTATATTACTGATGAAGCCCTTGAATTGGTGGCTCCGCATATTGATGTTCTTTGTTCAGATATTAAAAGTATGCGTGATGAGTTTTACCAAGATATTTGTAAGCCAGCAAAAGTCAGTGAAATTTTACACTCAATTAAAAAAGCACAGGAGTTAGGGATACACGTTGAGACTCGTACGAATATTATTCCTGGAAAAAATGATGATGTGGCTGAATATCATGAAATTGCACAATGGGTAAAAGAAAATCTTGGAGAAGACAGCCCGTGGCATATCACACGCTTTTTTCCTGCGTATAAATTATCGCATTTAGACCCCACGCCAACGGATGCGCTATATGAAGCTGAGGCAGCAGCGATTAAGGCGGGTCTTAAAAATGTTTATGTGTATGATGATAAAGGGTGCGATTGTGCGGCTGAAAATAGCCCGGTTAACTTCTATTTGAACGCTTCAGCAGAAGAGATTAATGCAGTAAAAAAATGTGCTGCAGACTGCTGTGATGATGATGGTGTACTGCTAAAAAAATATGAAACAACTGATAAGATTTCTTTACATGAGTCTGAGTGATTGAGGCTGGATTGTATAAGTGAGTAATATATTGAATAGGTGTGTTTTACAAAAAATTGAGAAGTGGTGATCTATGGATGATTTGGTGATTATAAAAAAGATTAGATGGTACTGTGACTGACGAAACATTGTCACTATAAAATAAGCGGAATTTCTGCAAGTGAGATTCGGTAACTATATTCGTTAAAGGGTTTATTAAAAATTTTAGAGGTCAAAATAAATGCGTAAAGTAAATTGTGTCGTATTAAAACAGGAAGCAGAAGGGCTTGATAAAGTGCCTCATCCCGGAGATCTTGGGGTGCGTGTCTATGAAAATGTATCCAAAGAAGGTTGGAAACAGTGGCTGGATCGAGCCACCATGATTATTAATGAAAATGGCTTAAGTACTGGTGATGTGAATAGCGTTAAATTACTTGAAAAACACATGTTAGGATTCTTTTTTCAAGAAGGAGATTATGGTCAGGCTCCTGCAGGTTTTCAATCGGGTGGTGGCGGTGGTGGTAAAAAATAACAGACCGTCTTGACTGATTGTTAAAGTGCATCAGTGATGATTAATGGTGTTGTTGTTGATATTCTCACTAACTGTCAATGTCAGTGTAGGTTTTATGCTTGAGGTGTCAGACTAAATAATGGAGTCACTTTAAAGTCGAGTTTTGCATAAGCATTATTGAGTGCCTCAGTGACTTGCTCTGACGTGTTTGCTTGTGCAAAAATATAACCTAAATACTGATTTCCTTCAGGCAGGGGCAGTAGTTCATTGCCAGGGCTGATATTTATTTTTATATCAGTCACTCCTTGAATCTGTCTGGCTTGTGTGACACCCAATATCTTTTGTAATATTCCGCCTTGCTTAATGGGAATCATCATAACCCCACTCGCTCGGGACATCACTGTTGGTATTTGTAAGTCACCAGTGGACAGAGAAATAATAAGTTTTTCCAGAGCATATTCCCCGCTAATATCCAGAGTTCGTGCACAATCCCCACCGATCGTACGATTAGCGACTTCGAGTATCCAGGCCTCGCCCTTTGAATCGATTCGTAGCTCTGCGTGTATTGGGCCAGTGATCAATCCATATGCTTGGCATGCTTGAGTGACTCGATGATGAATATGCTGTTGAATGTCATGACTCAAATTTGACGGTGTCACATAAATAGTTTCTTCAAAATAAGGGCCGACAAGTGGGTTAGGTTTATCAAATAGTGCGAGTCGATGGAGTTTATTCTTATGCAGAAAACCTTCAAATGCGACTTCACGACCATCAATATACTGCTCAAGTAACAAGTGAGTATTTTCGAATGTGACTGGTTCAGTTCGATCAGCTTTTATGATTTCAGTCACTCGCTGACATGCCACTATTGCCTCTTGCAAATTATTGACACGTATTACCCCGCGGCTGGCGGACATGTTTAGAGGTTTAACAACATAAGGCCAAGCGAGCTTGAGTTGTGGTTCAAGCGCTTGATTGATATCGACCACTGAGTATTGGGGAACGGTGCATTGATGTTCGGTCAGACGCTGGCGAGCGAGATCTTTACGATGAGTGAGTTGTACTGATAATTCAGGATTGTGAATTAAATTGAGGTGGGTGGCGACATGAGTGGAGAACTCCACAGCAGCATCTTCAGACCCAATAATTCCTGTAAATGGAAAAGTTTCATGCTCTTTTTGTACTTTGATCAGCGATGACTTAAAGTCATTAAAATCTATTTGTAAGCCGTTTTGAATTTCAGAAATAAAGGAGTGTTCGCCAGGAGAGGCAACTACAATGTCTATATTCATCGCCATTGCTGCCTGTAAATAGGCTGCAATGCGATAACTGCCCGTTGGGGCCACTAGTAAGATTCGATGTTTAATCTTATAATCGTTATTTAATGTGAAATCTTGATGTGTTAGCCGCAACCGCCGCCTGCTGAGCCACAAGCACCACAAGTACCAGCGCCACCAGTAGCAGCAAATACATTCTTGAATACAAAGCTTTGATTGACGCCTTGAGTTTGGTAGTCAATTTCAACACCTTCAAGGAAGCTCAGAGCAATAGAGTCAACATAAACATTAAGGCCATCATGTTCAAGAACAGTATCAAAATCACTAGGTTGTTCAGTGAGTGTCATGCCATAAGTCATACCGCCACAGCCACCACCAGAGACAAAAATTCTGATTCCTGCGACATTGTCTTCGCTATTAGTGATATTGATCAATTGCTCAACGGCTGCAGGCGAAATAGATATTTCGTTACTGAGTTTGGTTTTAAATTGTAATGCTGACATTGTATTTACCTCAGGTGGTGTATTTTCCCAGTTTAGCATAAATTGTTCGTTATTGAATAGAGAGTGAATAAGGCGATTAATCTGTTTACTAGATAAGCCTAGTGATTAGTGCTAATTACTGCTTATATGTTTTTTATTAGAGTTTGAATGGAGTTTCCTTGGTATGACTAAGGGTAATACGGCGTATTAATTTAAGGTACGTAAGAGCCTTTGAAGTACTATTTTATCGTGCTAAACAAGCTGTGCACCAAGAATGAAACGCCAAAAAAACCTCGCTGTTTGCAACATCAAGAACGTTAGAGGATAGACGTGCTTAGGCTTTTACCATGAGTAGTTCGCGAGTAAGGTTTAATCTGCCTGTAAAATAAGCTGTCGTCAGGTAGGGCAGATGTCGTCTAACCAAGCGATTAACTTTTTTACTTCTTGGCATAAAAATTCTTTGTCTTCAAAGGCATTGGTAATCGTGGCAATACCCTGAATTCTGGCAAGTAAATGCATAGCGAGTGGTATTGGTTGATTAAGACCAAGCTGCTCGAATTGACGACTAAGCCAGTCGCGTGATTGCACTAGAACTTGACTAGCATCGTGTAATATTGTGTGTCGTACCTTCGCCATTTCGGTGCATAAGCTGCCTACTGGGCAGCCATGATTTTTAATACTGTCTTGATTAGTCGTTAATATATTAAGGTAAAGTAAGATTCGTTGTTTGGGCTGCGAGTAGTCTTCTTCCCACTGTCTGAGCATTAGTTGATAATGCTCAGTACGATGATTGATGACTGCAGTTAAGATTTCGTCTTTTGTCTTAAAATGATAGTAAAAATTTCCACGGGAAATATTGACTGCGTTTGCAATATCTGTGAAAGAGGTACTTTCGTATCCTTGATGATAAAATAGCTGATCAGCAGCGATGACTATTCGTTGTCGTAGTGCCTCAGCTTTATTGCCCATTGTTGTTCCTGATTTGGCTCGAGTCGTTAATGGAAATACTGATTAAGTCTATTAGAAGGTCTTACTGTTCAAAAAAGTCCAAAGCGTGAAGAGCAATTGCTAATAGCGAGACTATTAACATTACTCTCAAGATTATTGACGTTTCAGGGCAGTAAGATTTCGATGACGATTTGACCCTATATTACTAAATTAATGGGGCTGTGGGGTAATCCGTATAGCCTTGTTCGGTACCTCCATAAAGGGTATTTTGGTCAGTATCGTTTAACTCGATATCGTTTTGGTAACGATAAACAAGATCAGGATTTGAAATATAAGGCATTCCAAAGGCAATTAAATCACAATCATTATTGGCCAGCGCTGTTTCCGCACGTGTTTTGTCGTAGCCATTATTGGCAATATATAAGCCCTGGTACAGATCGCGTAAAACACGATAGTTAACGATGCTGGCCTTCCCCATCATGTCGCCTTCAAGAATGTGTACGTAGGCAAGTTGACGTGAACTTAACTGCTCAATAAAATATTCAAAATGTCCTTGTGGGTCAGTGTCTGACATTGAGTTGAAACTGTTTTCTGGTGAGAGACGTACAGCCACGCGATGAGCTGGCCATATTTCAGATACAGCATCCAAAACTTCATTCAAAAATCTCATTCTGTTTTCAGGACTGTTGCCATAGTGATCGGTACGGATATTAGTGTCATCACGTAAAAATTGATCCAATAAATAGCCGTTTGCGGCATGGATTTCAATTCCGTCAAAGCCTGCATCTTTTGCCATTTGAGCTGCGTGTTTGTATTGCGCAATAATGGTAGGAATCTCTTCTATATTTAAAGCCCGAGGTTCTACAAAGGGTTTCAGTCCTTCATAAGTAAATGCATCACCTTCGGCAGCAATGGCTGATGGTGCTACAGGTTGTTGTTGCTCAGGTAACATGCTGGGATGGGAGATACGACCACAGTACCAAAGCTGCGAAAATATATGTCCTTGTTCAGCATGGACTGCATCAGTAATTTTTTGCCAACCAGAGACTTGTTCCTCTGAATGTATTCCTGGAGTAGCAGGGTAACCTACGCCTTCTGGTGAAATTTGGCTCGCTTCAGTAATGATGAGTCCTGCACTGGCACGTTGTTGATAATAAAGGGTATTCATTGCATGAGGAGCATTTTGTTGATTAGCCCTGTTACGGGTGAGTGGAGCCATAACAATACGATTTTTCAGGGTAAGTTCACTTAATTTGAAAGGTGAGAATAAGCTATTGCTCATTATATGCTCCTTGATAATGTTAAAATAGGACTAATGTCCTAAACTAGTTATAAATTAATACGATCATCCTAAACTGTCAAGAATTAATTGCCTTTACACTGGCACACTCGTTTCGAGGAAGACTCCTCAGGAGGTGTAGTGATAGTGGTAAGTCTATATCCCTGGATCTTGACCTGATGAAGTTACTGAACTAATGTCAGTTTACACTTTGTTATCTTTTGCGTTCTATTTAAGTAGTGAAAAAAAGGAGTTTGTCATGAAAGAGGTCTATACGATTTTTAACGAAACCAACGCACCAGATGGTGCTAGAGCATTACTTTCAAGAGTCAGAAATCAGTATGGTTTTGTGCCCAATTCACTAGCAGAAATGGCGGTTTCGCCACAAACACTTGAAGCCTATTTGGTCCTTGAAGATCTGGTGAGTCGTACGAGCTTAACCGAAAATGAGCGAATGATTGTAATGTTAACTGCGAGCTGTGCTAACGAATGTTCCTATTGTGTACCTGAAGTATCAGCGACTGCGCGTGGACATGGTTTGCCTGATGAAGTGGTATCTTGTATACGCAATGGTACAGCATTGGAGAACGAAAAATTGGAGATTTTACGCTGCTTTACTGAAAAGTTAATTTATAAAAAAGGTTGGGAAACCGATCATGACATTCAAGATTTTTTGACGCGAGGGTACACTAAAAGACAAATGCTGGAAGTAGTGTTATTAGTGTCGATGAAAAACATTGCAATTTATTGTAATCATATTATGAGCCCCGATCTTGATGAAGAATTTGTTTCTGAACGATGGCACTAGTCATTTGATAATCAGTATAGCGCATAGCTGCTAATGTTGATTGTAAACTGACAATCGCGCTTATTAGTGAGATTGTCAGTTCAATTCAGTGAGTATTGTGTCGCTTAGAAATTTATCAATTTAGAGTATGTTTTTGATTTTACTAAAACTGGTAAACTGTATATTCGGTATTTGTGTGTCGATATAAATTGTAATGGTGTTGTCGGTTTTAGTGAGTTTGTCTTTGCCTGGAGTTTTTGATAGCTTAAATTCAATACTATTAATTTTATTGACTGCTTCGCGATAGTCTTTGTCAATTTGGCAAACTTGCATAAGTGATTCTATATAAGCAGTGGCCATACCCGGAGTTGTTTTTTGCTTATTACTGATAAAGTTATCCCAGTCAATTTTAATGCTCAAATTTTTGTGACACTTTTTATGAAATCGGGCCATAGTTATCTGAATATTTTTTTTAATCGCGATTTTATTTTCTAATATTCCTTGTGTAATCACATATTGTGCCCTTACATTACCTATTTCTAGTTTGTCAGGAGTACCAGAAAATATCATTTTATAAGGCATTTTGTGATTGAGTAATACTTCAGAATATTCTGTGGTGCTGCCACGTACTAATATGCTCTTGCCTAATGATTTGAAGCTGATGATTTCTGTGCCTGTCATTACATAATGGTAGCCTTTGACCTTATTATTATTGATAAACACTTTGTCGTATAAAAAAGTTTTATTGTCAAAGTGATGCTCAAAATTTTTAAATTGAATTAAATATTTACCGTCCATATAGGGACTTACAATTAGGCGTGCATTGACGTTACCATTAATGCTGGTAAATATTTTCGCTTTCGATTGTGCGACCGCTAGAATAGGCAAAAGCATCAACAAGCCAATATAGATCGATAATTTATTTTTAAACACACTAACTCCTTCTTTCAGGTTGGTTAAGACATAGGTACTGATTTTCGTGGCAACAGGGATAAAGTCACAAGCAACAGTAATATAACTAAGATTACAACAATGCACAAAAACAGTGTTTAGTTTATTGCAATAAAAACCATATTGGCATTAGCCAAAGAGAATTAGACTCTGTTTTGGCTTGCTTATAAAATATCGAATTTTTGCAAGGCTATTACCATACTGCTACTCTGGTATTTTAGGTTCTTTCGTCATTAGATTGTTGAGGGGGTATTTGAGCAATGGAGGTTCCGTAAACTACTTTCGACTCTTGACTTAAATTCTCCCATTCAAGATGTTGGTTAGAGTGAAGGAGGATTACAGTAGAGCCCATGTTAAAACGACCCAGTTCATCGCCTTTTTTCAAGGTGATTTTTTTTGAGGCATGAGAATAGTCAACGACACTGAGGCGTTTGGCACCAGGAGGGACTATTGTGCCAGCCCAGACAGTTTCAATCGAAGAAACAAATATGGCTCCAACCAAAATTACAGCCATGACTCCATGCTCAGTGTCAAATATGCACACTAACCGCTCATTCCGAGCAAAGAGTCCAGGCACATGGTTGACATAATCAGGGGCAACACTAAACAGTCGGCCTGGGATATGGATAGTTTCGCGTAAAGTGCCAGTGCAAGGCATATGAATTCGATGATAATCTTCGGGGGACAAATACAGGGTTGCAAATTTTCCATTCGTAAAAGGAGCGGTTAGCTGTGGAAGCCCTCCGAGTAATGCATTTAACGAATAATTATGTTTTTTTGCTTGATAAATAGTGCCATTTTTAATGTTACCCGCTTGACTGACCGAGGCATCTACAGGCGAAGCAATGCAGTATGGGTCATCATCAATGGGACGAGCCTCTGGCTTGAGTGCTCGGGTAAACAATGCATTGATACTGGCATAATTTTCGATTGTCTCTTCCACTGCCTCGAACATTTTTAAATTATATTTTTTTGCATACCAGCGCATGAAAAACAAGCGAAAAGGCAAGCGCCGCGCATGGGTTAATTTAAGCATAATACGTGATAATAAATGCTGAGGTAATAAGCTAAGCAGGAATATTTTTAATCGAGTCATTTTAATTTAGTTCGAATGCTAATAAATACAATATAGGAGTAATGATAAGTTCAACTTGATTTAATTTCAAGGTGACACTCTGAGTTGAAAGTTATATTTCTTCATTTTGCTTGTTTCACCGGTGATAGTAACAATTTGCCCAGACTTTAGTCTATGTTTAGCTTGAATCAACATGAAATGAAATCCGCCACTCTTGAATTCTATTGTTGAATGACTAGGAATTATGACCTTATGCTGTTGTTGCATTGATAGCATATTATCCTTGCTAATAGTTTGATGTACTTCAACTCGACTAAATTGTGGGCTAGTAAATTTCTTGAATATAATGGTGTCGCTGGCCGTGTTTTTAATTTTAATATATCCTGCCATGACTGCCGTAAGAGGGGAAAGTGGAACTTTTCCTTGTGAAAAAATAAGTGTTATTTTATTTTTTTCGGGTGTGACTGATGTCGCTATAGAGGAAGCTGAAATAAATAGAAAGGCACTTAAAAAGTACTTGCTTAGAGGATAAAGTGTCATCTATTTTATGTATCCACGGATATTGGTGTAATCATATATGATATGTTTACTCTTATTTTTACTTTTACTGGTATGTGGATAACGAAGTAAGGCTTGCCATTCCGCTTTTGGATTAATCAGTAATATATGTCCGCTATGAGCCACTGTATATTTGGAAGGATCTTTGTGGGGAGTGACTTTGTGAAGTATCCCAAAATTGCGAGCAAAAGCCGTGATTTTTGTTGTGCTGCCGGTGACTGCTATAAAATTATCACCAAAGAATCGAATGTATTTTGCTAGAATTTCTGGTGTGTCACGTCCTGGGTCAACCGAAACAAAAATAAACTGAGTGTTAGAGAAAAATTTCGGATAGTTTGAAAGTTCAATTGAGGTAATATTTAATGCATTCATCGTGTTTGGGCATATATCAGGACAATGGGTGTAACCAAAGAATATAAATGACCATTTGCCTTTGAAATTTTTAAGTGAGAATTTTTTATTGTGGTGATCGATTAATGAAAATGGTTTGACTGGTATAGCTTTATCAAACAAAGTGCCTTTAATACTTGGTTTTGGTTTAACTGATAAATGTCCAGAAAAGTACATACCACCTATCATGGCTGCAATACTAAAAATGCTTAGAATGATGATTGGCATTGCTGAAGTTTTGGTGTTTGACATGCTCTTGCACTAGAATAGTTGGACGAAACATATCCTATAGTAAATAGCGATAAAACTAAAGTTAATTAGTACAAAATATTGCCAAATCGGAAGTGAAGTATGAGTGTTATTTCAATTTATTATGAGGATATGATGTCTGGTCAATCAATAACCATCAGAAAGGCTGTAGAGTTAGCGGCGCAGGAGCTTGATCAACAAGGAGTTTATTTTGGTCATGGAACCGACAATGCGTTTGATGAAGCCTTGTCATTAGTTTTATATGTACTTGGCTTAGATTACACCATTTCAAATGATGCGTTGGATGCTTCAGTTTCTGTTCTTGATCTGGAGAAAATAAGGGAAATAATAGGGCTTCGAATTAGTAGTCGAACGCCTGCACCCTATTTAACCCATCGAACATGGTTTATGGGACTCGAACTCTATGTTGATGAGCGGGTGTTAGTTCCACGTTCACCCTTAGCTGAATTAATTTATGAGCAGTATCGTCCTTGGCTAGTAAAGCGATCTGGACTTAAAATTTTGGATTTGTGTACCGGGGGAGGATGTATTGCCATTGCCTCTGCAGTGGCAATAGAGGACTCGTTAGTCGTGGCGGCTGATATTAGTGAACAGGCATTGGAAGTGTGCCGAAAAAATATTGATAAGCATGATCTACAGCATAGAATTGAGTCAATACAGTCAGATCTTTTTTCAAATTTAGGCCAACAGAAGTTTGATTTAATTGTCACTAATCCTCCTTATGTCCCTCAACAAGCACGCCAAGAATTACCCCAAGAGTACTTACATGAACCTGATATTGGTTTGTATTCAGGTGAGACTGGACTGGATATTCCGCTGAAGATATTAAGGCATGCGCAGCAGTATTTGAATGAAGGAGGAATTTTGATTATGGAAGTGGGTGAAAGTCAACAGCGACTCATGGAGACTGTACCAGAGCTGGCAATGACTTGGCTTGAATTTGAATATGGGGGAGAGGGGGTTTGTGTGGTTGAACAAAAGGATCTCTTGCATGATTTTTGAACCTAATGAGTTTTTAATGAGTGATGATTACCATTTTCAGGCAGCCATTGTTAACTACTCTGGTGATTTTGCATTGGTTTAGTCTGGTTTACTTAAGTCATGGTCTAATTAAAGTTAACAATAGTAAATTTTTAATCGCGGTTTGATTAAAGTGTGGCTCGTTTACTCGTCAGGGTTTCCTAAAGCGTGTAATTCACGTTCTAATAGTCTTGTATTACCAATGTTGAGTTCTACAATACGCCGTAAATGCGCGATACTGGCAATGTCAATAACAGTGCATTCATATCCAATCGTGAGCTCATCAAAATGTGAGACCTGTGCATTCATACTAATATGGGTTTCTGGATCTAGTGGTACATCAATAATGACTTTGTCGCCCATACTCCCTTGCCATCCATCGGGATTTTCAATCAGCATACCTTTTAATGATATGTCGATGAGTTTACTTTGCCATTGTTGTTGTTTGTGTTCAAATTTGACAGTAACGTCGATTAGAATTCTGGAGAAACGTCGTCGTTCACTATTTTTTTCAGCTTGAGTCATGGTTGTCTTTTCCGTTTAAACTATGGGGTCATCATTAATAGCAGGAATGTACTATTCTAGAAAGAACAGCATTTGAGTCGTGCCTATATTCAACATGTCGCCATCTGACAAAGTGATTTGTTTATCTCCAATTTCACGTTGTGCTACTTGTGTTTTGGGTTCGCCTTCAAGATGAGCGATATAGTATTTTCCTTCTCGACAAGTAATCATGGCAGAAGTTTTCCCACTCTTGCCAATGCGGACCATCGAATTTTCAAGTTTAATTGTGCGACCGAGTTTAGGTCCGCTCATAATTTGTAGCCAGCCTTGCTGAATTTTTTCAGATTTTATAAAAGTTTCTTCGGGCAGAGGTTGGAGAGGTAACATTGAAGAGTCGTTGACAACGCTTTCAGTGGTTTCTTCATGTGTGACTTTGAGTGCATATTTCCCAAGATAAACAACATCGTTATGATCAAGTTTATGTTGTTTCACTTTATTAGCGTTGACAATAACGCCTGCTTCTTCAGTTTTTTCACTTTTGTCGATAATAGTTAAATTATTATTATCGACTTCAATAATGGCATGTAGCGGGCTGAGTGCTAAATTGTCAATGGTGATATCACATGCAGAATCTCGTCCGATTTTCATCAGCTGGTTTTTAACAGGATAAACCTTGAGTGATTTTCCTTTAAATTGAAGGGTGAGCTTTATCACCTAGTTATACTCCATAGTCTGTACGGAAATCGTATTTACTTGATCTGCTGACAAATTAGCGGAAACATTGCTAAATTCTTTAATATAATAGTATTAGCTATAGCTCATTTTGTGGTGAAATGCAGTAGAAGGGCGATGAAAGGTTATACTGCAAGAGATCTAAGTTTAAGAGGTGTTAAGGGCTTTAATTCGGGAAGTGCTAATTTAAGGGCATTAATTCAGGACGTGCTCACTCATGATTCCTAGCGCGAACGACATTTTTTTCATATGACTCAACTTAATGTTAATGTCGGTGTAAATAAGCTTATTTAGTATGAGTGTACTACGATTTCTTGTGTGATTTTTCTTAACGCACACCCATTTGAATAAATATTAGCAGCCTGTTAGAGAGGTTTTTTAGGCTTAGTGTTTTGTTGTTGATCGTTGTCTGCGTAACCCTCCTTATTCTCTGATGTCTCTGAATTAATATCGGAGGTTTTATTAGTAGTTGTTTTTATTTGTGCCTGAATTCTGATAGTTTTAATCGAGTTATCTTTGGTTTGAATGATATCAATGGGGTGGCCGGCAATCATTAAACTAGTATCAGCATCTGGGATGGTCTCCATGTACTCAAGGATTAATCCATTAATTGTTTTAGGGCCTTTAGTAGGGAGCACCAGGTTTAACGTGCGATTTATTTCACGTATATGCACACTGCCGTCAATCAGCCATGAACCATCTTTTTGAGGAGTGATATCTTTTGTGATGGCAGAAGGATCAGTGGTAAACTCTCCTACGATCTCTTCCAGAATATCTTCCATTGTCACGAGACCCTGAATATCACCATATTCATTAACCACCAAACCTACCCTTGTGCGTTGGCGTTGGAAATTGAGCAGTTGGGTATTAAGCCCTGTGCCTTCGGGAATGTAATAGGCGTCTGTGGCAATTTCTATTAAATTATTCTGGTCAAAATTTTCTACCTGACTTTTTCTGAGTACATCGCGTAAATGGATAAAGCCAAGTACGTTATCCATATTGCCTTTAAATAAAGGCAATTTAGTATAAGGACTTGTCATTAACACTTCTTCGATTTCTTTCCAGCTATCTTCAATATTGAGTCCAGTTAACTCATTTCGTGGCACCATAATGTCTTCAACAGTGACTTTTTCGAGATCCAGAATACTGACCAACATACGTTGGTGACGACGAGGAATCAGTGCGCCGGCTTCATTGACGACAGTCCTTAGTTCTTCAGAGCTTAAATGTAAATTAGTGGTGTCGGTGGCTGATACATTAATGAGTTTTAAAATTTTATGGGCCAAATAATTGACTGCTATTACTAGCGGGTACATTATTTTTAATAAAGGGCCATACACATACGCAGCAGGGAACGCGATACGTTCAGGTTTTAATGCCGCTAGAGTTTTGGGGGCCACTTCTGCAAAAATTAAAAATATAATAGTCAGTAAAACGACGGTAATACTGGTAATGGTGGCTTCATTTAACCCGTAAATTTTTGCGACTTTAATAGCAATCAGGGTGGCAATGGATGATGCCGTAAAGTTGACAAGGTTATTACCGAGTAAAATTAGTCCAATCAGCTTGTCAGGTTTATCCAGTAAGCGTGACGCACGTATTGCCCCTGGATGCTTTATTTTGACCAGGTGCCGCAAACGATAACGGTTTAAGGTCATTAAGCCAGTTTCTGAACTGGAAAAAAATGCAGAGAGTATTACTAATATAAAAAGTGTGCCTATTAACACACTAAGATCAATGTCCAATCAGAATTTTCCTCGTGATAGTGGCTGCTGACAGTGGCGCTTGAAGCTCAAGCTGAGAGAGTTTTAGGACCTCAATAGGTTGACTAGTAGAGTCACTAGTGAGTATTTGTGGAACAGTGTTCATAATAATATAATACCCAATGGGTGTTGAATTGATTTTCAATTAACGGTGTAAAATTAGTTCTAAAACTGTTTTTGTGCCAATAAAAGCTAACATTAACATAATAAATCCACTTAAAGCCCAGCGTATTGCCATACGTCCACGCCACCCAAATTTGAATCGTCCCCACAATAAAATTGCAAAAAAGCTCCAGGCAAGAACAGATAGAATCGTTTTATGCAGCTTTCCGGAAGAAAATAAATTTTCCATAAATAACAATCCGATTAACAAGCCAATAGTCAGTAATATAAAGCCTATCCCAATGATTTGAAATAGTAATTTTTCCATAGTGGCTAATGGTGGTAATGAGCCTATAAACCCACCTGGTTGGTGCTGACGTAAGTGTTTGTCTTGTATTGCGAGTATGATAGATTGCACCATGGCCACTGTGAGTACACTATAGGCTGCAATTGAGGTGAAAATATGTGCTTGAAGCTGCCAGGAGCCTCCAGTAACTATGATATGGTCAGCGAACAAATAACGATCCATGGTTAAGGTGATGATTGCCAAAGGGAATAAAACTATTCCTAGGCACTCTACTGGCTTACGAATTGAGGTCAGTAAAATCAAACCGACAATCATCCAGCTTACTAGTGACATTGCCTTGAAAATACCAAGATTAATGCCGCTTGGAGCAATAATACTTTGATATAAGACAAAGCCGTGGAGTGTAAAGGCGATGAGGCCTGGAAGCAGTAATCGAGAACGGCTTTGAGATTGGGGTGAGCGCTGTTTGCGCCTGATGATGGGCCACAACAATATAAATGTTGCAGTGCTGTATAATGTTATTGTGGTAAATATTAAAAAGTTACTCATCCGTTTCTCAACTGTCGGTTTAACTCTATAGTGACGCAAGGGTTTCTTTATAAAAATGCCTGATAGTGATTTTACAACTAAATAAGGCGATAACTGTAGGGCTTATCATAGTTTAGTGCAATTTGATTTTGCTAAAAAGCTAAACATTATTCGTTCTCGGCCGATTTTGAATATAATTAGGGCATTTCTAAACGTTGACTACGTTAAATAGTGCTAAAAATTAGAATGAGTCGACAATGTTGACTCATTTACGTAGCAAAATCATGTGATTTTTACTAAGCTAAAAACTTGGATGTTATAGTTTGAGATCATTAACTTAGGATTAAGTTAGCTAATATTGAAAGTATTGAATGGATAAGTTGGGATGAAAGTACAAATACTAGGTTGCAGCGGAGGCATCAGCGAAGGATTAAAAACTACTTCATTGTTAGTGGATAATTCTGTGCTTATTGATGCGGGGACTGGAATCGGTGATTTGTCCCTCGATACGCTGCGCAATATTCGAACAGTTTTTCTGACTCATTCTCATTTGGATCATGTTTGTGGGCTACCCTTGTTGATTGATACTATTTTTGATCAGTTAGTAGACAATCCTTTGACAGTGTATGCTCGACCTGAAACTATTGAGGCATTAAAGAAACATATTTTTAATAATGTAATTTGGCCAGATTTCACCAGGATTCCCAGTGTCGCTAAGGCTGTACTGAAATTTCAGGCCGTTGAGTTAAACCATAAAGTTGAAGTAAAGGGTGTCACTTTTGAATTGTTGCCAGTCAATCATGTAGTTCCTGCTTGCGGGTACAGAGTGACTAATGGCAGCGGGTCATTTGCTTTTAGTGGTGATACGACCAGTAATGACACTTTTTGGGATGCGCTGAATAGTGGGCCAGCCCCAGGAATGTTAATAGTGGAAGCCGCTTTTCCTGATAGTGATATTGAAATATGTAAGCTTGCCTACCATTATTGCCCTAGCTTGTTGGCGGCAGATATTAAAAAATTAAAGCATAAAACTGATATATACCTGACCCATTTAAAGCCTGGCTCAGAGAAAGAGATTATTGCAGAGTGTAAAAAAGCGATTAAAGATCGCGCATTCAGGCAATTAGAAAGTGGTGAAATCTTCGACCTTTAGTTTCCTCTCAGTTTGTATTAATTCCTACAATTTCATGTGTTTTACAGGTTCCTGATTTAGTTAATGCTGAATTGCGTTATACTGTCCCTATAGTAACGATAAATCTCGACACTAGTGATAAACAGCTTATAAACTATTTTTAACAAAAGTTAATTTTTAGAGCCATTACAGCTTGATCAAGGCTCCTTAATTAAAGTTAATCCCAGCCAGGAATAATATCGATTAACCAGGCTTTTGATTACTCATTCAGGAAAATTATTATGTTTAACAATCTCTCCGAACGCTTTGGCAGTATAGTCAAAAAACTCAGTGGCCAGGCGCGGCTAACTGATGACAATATTAAGGAGACTATGCGAGAAGTTCGTATGGCATTGTTAGAAGCAGATGTGGCATTACCTGTCGTCAAAGAATTTATCGAGCAAGTCAAAGCTAAGGCGGTGGGGACTGAAGTCATTAAGAGTGTCAGTCCAGGACAAGCATTAGTTAAGGTAGTGAATGATGAGTTAGTGCATCTCATGGGTAATGAGGCAGAGGGACTTAATTTAAACGTTCAGCCACCTGCCGTTATCTTATTAGCAGGCTTGCAAGGAGCGGGTAAAACCACCACTGTTGGAAAGCTCGCAGCCTATTTAAAAGAACAAAAAAAATCTTCTCTAGTCGTGAGTTGTGATATTTACAGACCCGCAGCGATCGAGCAATTAAAAACTCTTGCCAAGCAAGTAGATGTCGAGTTTTTTCCTAGTGAAGTAAAACAAGATCCAGTCAAAATCGCTAAAAACGCTATTGCGCATGCAAAAAAATCACATCTCGATGTAGTGATAGTGGATACGGCGGGTCGCTTGCATATTGATGAAGAAATGATGCAGGAAATACAAAAAATTCATTCTGCTATTACGCCAGCTGAAACGCTGTTTGTGGTGGATAGCATGACCGGTCAAGATGCTGCAAATACTGCGAAAGCATTTAATGATACCCTGCCACTTACCGGAGTTGTGTTGACTAAGACTGATGGTGATGCACGAGGCGGCGCGGCATTGTCAGTACGGCAAATTACAGGCAAGCCTATCAAGTTTATGGGAGTAGGTGAAAAGCTTGATGCACTAGAATTGTTTCATCCTGATCGTGTAGCCTCAAGAATTTTAGGTATGGGCGATGTGCTAACGCTGGTTGAAGATGCTCAGAAAAATGTAGACCAAGCAAAAGCGCAAAAACTTGCACAAAAGATGAAGAAAGGAAAGTCATTTAATTTAGAAGATTTTCGTGAACAAATGGAACAAATGAGCAGTATGGGTAGTGTGTCGAGTTTAATTGATAAAATTCCTGGAATGTCTGGTATGTCGCAGGCTGCCAAATCACAAATCGATGATTCACAAATAAAACGTACGATTGCGATTATTAATTCCATGACTTTTAAAGAGCGTCAATTTCCTGCATTAATCAAAGGCTCGCGAAAAAAACGCATTGCAGCAGGCAGTGGTGTGCAAGTGCAAGATGTGAATAAGCTAATGAAGCAATTTATGCAAATGCAAAAAATGATGAAAAAAGTTTCCAAAGGCGGTATGAAAGGAATGATGCGCGCAATGCAGGGTAAGATGCCTGGTGGTGGTCAAGGCGGACCTGGCGGTATGCCATTTTAGGCGACATTGATATTTGTATTATCTTTCTATGTCTATAAGGGTAGAATTTTCTTCCTTGCTAGCAAAGTGTAGATTTAAGATATATATTATCGGTTTATTAATGGGATGTTAAAATTTTACGTTAAATTCGCTAGTGTGCTGGCGCCTTATCGAAAACTGATAGCGCTAATTGGAATTTTTTGTTTACTTGTCGTGATTGTTATTCTTGCGGAAGGTTTAAATGAAACGACTTCAGCAATCATTTTCTTATGTTTATCCATTAGCCTGCTGAGTGTGCTTTTGTATTCAGTCAGTCAATATTTTTTAAATTTCCCTACATCAATCGGAGACACCAAAGGCTTAATTAAGCGATTTCGATTACGCGTAAGGTTAGTCGTTGCTTGGATATTTTCAGTGGTGATGACAGTTGTGATTATTAAAATTGTATTTTTATCACTACGAGTCGTCAAGCTAAATTAGTAGGATGGGG
>UOFL01000133.1_pt1 | contig 61572 bp, 44 predicted proteins | sample 1990081 | NCBI WGS metagenome assembly UOFL01 (sample SAMEA4728526, study PRJEB27164) | hydrothermal vent metagenome | biome: marine basaltic hydrothermal vent biome; feature: marine hydrothermal vent; material: mineral | place: Pacific Ocean | collected 2011-06-14/2011-07-23 | depth 1741 m | reverse complement strand
AGCGAGTGGCTCTATATTTGTCATTTCATTTGCCTGGCGCGAGTCAAGCACACTAATTCAATTAAACTTTATTGCATTATTATCTTTAATACTAATCACGCTTAGTAGAATTAATAATAAAAGTCATTATTTCTATTTGATTGACCTCTTCAGCTCATTTTTTGCAGGATTTTACACACTATTAATTTCACCTGTCACTAAAACCCGTCAAGAAATTAAACACATCGGTCTATATCCTGGTCTCAAAAGATCTTTATGGGGAGTATTACGAGGACTCGCTATATCACTTCCTTTTGTATTTTTGGCTGGCACTCTACTCATCTCTGCTGATACTGGATTTTCTCAATATCTTGATGATTTATTTAGTGTTAGCTTTTCTTTACCCACTTTTACAGTGCCTCTCATTATTAGTGTCTTTATTGCCATTGCCTTTTTAACTCGGCTTAAACCTTATCAGCCGCTAAAGTGGTATCAATCGTTAAGCTCATCATCCTCTTTACCGGGTATGGAAGTAGTCACCATTCTGACCTCATTAAATATCGTTTTCGCGCTATACATTAAGGTACAGATTAGTTACTACTTTGGTGACGATGCCATGATTCAAAATACTAACGGCATCGCTTATGCAGAATATGCACGCACCGGATTTTTTCAATTAGTCAGTTTATCCATTGTAGTATTAGGATTTTTATGGAGCTTGGCATGGTTTATGCGCAAAGACGTTCAAATTTTTGGATTTTGGTTCAAAATAATGGCACTCATTATGATTGGCTTACTCACTGTCATTGAAGCATCCGCCATACATCGAATGATCCTCTACACTAATGCCTACGGACTAACAGAAGCCAGATTTTATGCCTTAGCACTTATGTTATGGGTTGGGCTAATCTATATCATTTTCGCTTTAACAATACTCAAGTCTAAACGAGGTCAATTTTTAGCGAATGCGCTTGCTTGTGGTATGGGTATAGTTATAATCTTGAACTTTATTAATCCTGCCGCTTTAATCACCCAGTATAACCTTACTCACACTACTAAAAATAAAGTCGACATATACTATTTAACGAATCTTGGCCCAGATGCTTACCCCACCATCATTAATAACATTAATTTAATCAATCAGAAAAACCGTTGCGTAACAGTAAAATATATCGAAGGACACTTACGTGTTTTGTATAAGGATTGGCGAAATTGGTCATGGGGAATCCAAAATACTCGCAAAGCACTGTCAAATTTGATAATAAAATGCCCGTCCACACAACAGAATAAGTAAACAAGGAGTAATTTTCAGCCCTCACTTAAAGACCACTACAAACACAGAGAGGGCGACATAACAAACGTAATATATTTGTCATTTAGAAAAAACTGTGACTGAGATGTGAATCACCTACCATTAAAAACTGACTACAGTCACAGACCTTTTAGATCTTGAAAGCTCATTGAGCTTAGCCACAAGTCAATAACTAAAGCCCCTTACTATTACTCGAAAATATTACTTGCTTTGAAAGTATTCACGCAATTTAATTTTATCGACTTGTTCACGAAAGATCACTTTATCATCGACTAATAAACTAGGAGAGTGGCGAATTGCATGTCTTTGGCATAGATTAGCCTCATTCTCAGCATAAACGACGTTATGGACAACCCCTAGCTCAGAGAGTTCTTTTGACAAACCTCTACAATGAGAACAATCTTTACTTGCTACAATTATTACGTTCATTGATATTCCTTTCTATCATCAGTGACTCAATTACAAAATAGTGTTATATGCCCACTATCGTTATTTTTTCTTGCTTATCCTCAATAGAGAAAAAACAATGCCCACTATTGCACCCCATATCAAAATACCCCAAAACCAATGCCCAAAACCAAACCAACTCATTCCTTCATGCATAAGATTCTCCTCTTAAATTTTGAGAATGATGCAGTTTTTGATTAATCTGTAATGCAATTCATGACTGCATCAAATTCATTGTTAATGTTAAATCCTAAGTTGAATATAGCAGATAGGTGTACGACACAAGTCAAGGATAAATAATGGATTATTGGAAATAAAAAATTATAAAGAGTGAATGACTATCAAATAACGAAGGGGAGCATATAGCGTGGATAGCATCAAACATCATCGCTAATTAAAGAGATTAACGATGGCAATATAGTAATAACTAGAAACATATTATAACGCCGCCACAGCTCAGTACTCACTGCTAGTTGTCAGCAGAAAAAACAAAATCCCCTGCTACTATCCCTGTGTAGTCGGAGGTTTTTATATTTTATACTATAACAACATTATATATTTTCTTAGTAAACAACCTTAATCACACTCCGCCCACTGATTCGATAAGGTGGCAGACAGAAGGGCCATCAGGGAGTTTATCGGGCATTTGATCCCACTCTTGCAATGCTTTTTCCATCCGGTTTTGCTGCAATAATAATTCATCCAGTTTTTTACGGTTTTCGCCAATGCGTCGTTTTAGTGTATCTCTCACCATTGGACAAGGCGATTCATCGTGATCAGCTTGTTCAAGGATCTCACTAATTTCGTTCAACGTGAATCCAAGGTCTTTAGCACATCGAATAAATCTTAACTGCACTAAATCAGACAAAGTATACAATTTATATCCATTCGATTCTGAACGTTCAGGTTTTAACAATCCAATACGTGTGTAATAGCGTACAACGTCAGTTGTCACCCCTGCTTTACCAGAAATATCCTTCACTTTCATAATTAGGCCTTTTCTTAAAATTTTTAAACATTATGTGAACCCACAGAGCCAAGCCATACAAACTTATCAGGCACTGAATTTGGATAAAAATATATTAATTAAGAAAAGTAAATTGGAGGGCGAAATGGTTGTCCCATCATGCCTGTCGCAAGCATTAACGGTGACGTATGAATTTTACTATGGATGGTTAAATATAGACTTGCAGGAATTAAAGTGATAAACGACAGTTTACCGGAATGATTATGAGTACATTCAGAAACACAAGTACAGTCACTACAAGGATCATGGCTACAATAAATACCAGCGATTACAATAAACTGACTATTATCTTTAGGCACAAGACACGATTTATTTTGCACCACTGATGATTGTTGTGCGTTACTATAAGTTTGAGTACTTATTGAATATGAAAAGCTATGTACAAGCAAAAGCATGCCTGCTAAAAGAAATAGCAAAGCCAGTTTGTTATGTACTAGATGGATATATGTTTTCATACCAAGTGTAATATTAGCAACTGTAATATTATTAGGGATTAACCTATGTTTAAATTTACACTCTTACTATACCATCTAAGCTAGTAGGGTCAACATCTTTGTAATATCAGTTTTATTGTCTCAATATCACTGTTAAAAAATAGAATCAATAACCATACGCTAATCAGGGATATTTTATCATCCCTGATTACGGTTTTACTGTTATTCAGTATTAGTGTGAATGTCCTCCAGCAGAATGACCATCACCTGATTGATTATCATTCACCGCACCAGGCTCACCATGACTATGCCCATCACTCCCTTTTTTTGGAGCAGGAGCAGTCTGTGGTGTACCATGACTATGCCCATCACTATTATCGTGAGGTTTTTTCTTAGTCTTATCACCTTGACGAGTATGCCCACCATCACTACCGTGAGATTTTGTCTCTGTCTTACTGCCATTACTTTGTCCGGCGCTACTTTTTTTCTGATCACCATGTCCTTGTCCAGGCGCATGCTTATGCGAATGTCCTTTACTCTTGGCTTTAGGCAAACAAATTTTCTTACCCGTACCATTAACATCTGGTAAACACTTGACGCCAAGACCGTATCGATACACTGCTTCACCGCCATGGTAAGCCGCTATTGCCAATACACCACCAGACCCTAAAGCAAGAGCCACAAATAATATTCCAGGCTGTGATTTGTTCATTTTCAACAAAAAACTCCAGACAATAAGCAATCCAAACATGCCTGCTGCAATAAAAGCCCAGTCTTTATGAGTCGTCATTTGCGCATGTGAAGCGCTATCATGACCAACACTGTTATACGCTAACCACCCCATAATTAATGTCACCGCAGTTAACAAGCCCCCTATCCATAAATTCCAGGTAGCAACGCTGACAAACTGTGATTTTAATGCACCTTTTGGTATAAATAACGACATCACAAATAGCAGTACAGAAATGGTAAATAAAGCCACCGTGAAGTGTACAAATACTGGATGCCAATTAGGTAGAATTTCTATCATTATGAACCCTTTTATTTAGTCTGCTCATGAATTAAATCACTAAGCATTGTTATTGATCATACAATATTGTACTGATCTTTATGAAAAGTTACTCTTGAACTTTGCTTTAATTGCCACACTATCTCGACTAAGTTTATCATTAAACCCTGATACAAAAGTATCTGGGCGATTATTGTCATCAGTGATTAAATTATAATACTTCCAATCGGCTGCTCAATATCGTTCAGGTCAGTACAAGACAAAGCAAAATTAGGCGAAATAGTACATTTCACTACTTGTAAAGGTAAACAAACAAATTTTAACAGCTTATTAGTATACTGAGGACTGACAACACTACAAGTCTTTAACATTAGCTTATCATATACTTAGTTTGATGAACTTATGCTGAATACTAAGAGGAGTTATCAACTAAGGGTATGGACTGTTGAAAATCAAGGGAATACTGAAAACTAACAGTTATGAATATAAATTAGACACTCGCTAAATACAAATAACACACTCACAAGCCGCAGTAACTGAACTTTAATCGCCTATTTTTGCCAAATATTGATTTCCAAGCTAAAACCATAGAGTTACTTCAATGTATTGCTTGATAATAAAAATATTTATCATTGTCAGTGACTGACTAGGTCACAAGAGATTATAACTGTCCATCTTCAAGAGACTTTATAAAAGGAATAGTGATGCGACGACCTTGCTTAATCGCTTGCTCAATGGCCTGATCCATAAATTGATATAAACTTTCCATGTCACGTGTGATATGTTTTATTAGCCAATTAATGACATCAATATTTATATCAATCCCCCTGATCTGACAGCGTAACATCAATGCCTCCGTCTTCTCTTCATCTGTCAGCAATAATAAACGTAGACTTAAGCCCCATTGCATGCGGGATAACAAATCAGGTAACTGAAATCCACATTCCAGAATATTATGTTCTGCACTGACAATTAAGACGCCATTGTGATCTCGTAAGGCATTATATAAAGCAAACAGTGTTTCTTCCCAGTCCGGTTTGCCAGCAACCTTATCAATGCTATCAATACACACTAGACGCATATTATCTAGGCCTTCTAAACTATTTGAACCAGCACTATGAAATTTATGACAAGGGGTATAACTGGCACTCTCTCCTTGAGATGCTGCTTGCGCACAGCAGGCTTGCAACAAGTGCGACTTGCCGCTATTTTTTGCACCCCACAGGAAAATAAATTGAAACTCATCTTCTTGCAAACAATCCAATAGGCTTTTAGTCACCAAACCATTGGCCGCTGGCAAGAAGTTATCAAAAGTGTAAGTATCACTCAAAGAGACACCAAGAGGAATTTGAACCTTGATTTCATCAGGAGGCATAATAAACCTTAGCCATCTTGATAAAGTTCACTACTGGTATAGGACTTATAAGCATGACGTAACCAGACCACTATTACCGCAGCAACAGGCAAAGCCAGCAACACTCCTGTAAAACCAAACAGCTGCCCACCGGCAAGGACTGCAAATATTATGGCCACTGGATGTAAGCCAATCTTATCACCAATCAGAATTGGTGTGAGTAACACAGTCTCAAGTAATTGTCCCACTCCAAAGACAATGGCAATATACACTAAGCTCATAAAATTAGGATCCTGTACTTGCTGAACAAGCATCATGATACAGGCCACTAATATTCCCACTATAAATCCAAGATAAGGAACAAAGGTTAATAGTCCGGCGGTCATGCCAATCAAAAAAGAGGAGTTAAGCCCGACAATTTCCAACCCAATAGAATAGACAATCCCTACGATCAACATCACTATTAACTGGCCGCGTAGAAACCCCCCTAAAACGCGGTCTGATTCTATACTTAATTCAGTAATAATTTGTTTTTGACTTCGTGGAATAGCGGCCTGAATACGCAACAGTAATTTTGGCCAATCACGCATAAAATAAAACGTAATCACTGGAATTAACACTAGATACATAAGCAGACTAATAATAGCAGCGCCTGAAGTCCCGATTAAACCCAGCGCCCTTGAAATGCTTGTTTGTATTTTATCCCAATGTTGATCCAAGCCATTTTTAATAACATCGCCATTCACTGTCACATTATCAAAACCAAACGTTAGTGCCAATGGGGCCAATATATCTTGCTTAAATTTAGCCACATAGTTAGGGAAATTTTTAATAAACTCTATGACCTGCGCTTCCAGTAATGGAATAAGTACGATAAAAATTCCAATAATAATGGTAAACATAAAGAAGTAGACAGTCACTGCTGACCACAAACGGGAAAACTTCCAATGCTCAAGTTTACCCACCAAAGGGTCTGCTAAATAGGCTAAGACAGCACTGACTAAAAAGGGAGTAAATACAGGAGAAAGTAAATAAATAATTATAGCAAAAACCAGTAAACTGGCGAAAATAAACCATCGTTGTGAATCAGTAATATTACTCATGAACTCTCCAGAAATTAAAGGGCTAATGTATTATTAATTGCCCTAAAGCAGGCTATTTAAATTTATTTTAATAACGACAATAAGGAATAATCAGGGTTAAAAAAAAACACTGATCATTCATTTAAATATTAGCCAAGACGTCAAAGAGTACACTTTTTAGCTGCCTGTACGAACAAATACTGCCCGGCGCATTCTACGCATCCCTATCACTACATACCAGGCTCCACTCACTAGAGTCAAGCCTACTACTAATAACATCGCACTATCAATAACCTTGATCGCTGCTAGCGGCGCCAACTCCGGGAAACTTTTATGAAACAAGATCAATAAAACCAAGACCAACTGCATTAATGTATTCACTTTACTAACAAAAGTTGGGTGAGCAGTAATTTTTTCAATTCTGTAGTAATAATAAAATACTCCCCCTACAATCATAATGTCTCTAAAAATAATACATAACAAAAGCCAACCAGGAATAATCACTCCCATTGACCATAAGGCAAGATAGACAGAGTTTAACAAGATTTTATCACCAACAGGATCCAACCAGCCGCCAAGCTGCGATACCCATTGATATCGACGAGCAACATAACCGTCGACTAGATCACTCACGCAGGCTATTAAAAAAATAGCAAAGGCCAGTGTATATTGATGCTGTTGCAGATAAAACACTACCGGGATTGCCAGTAGTATTCTAAAAATACTGATTAGATTCGGAATATTAGATAGGCTCACTTCGTGTACCGATAATGCGCTAGATTGGCAAATTCTCGTTGATTAGGGCTAGAGCTCGAACTTCCTGCACTAAGATTAATCTCAAGTTTCACTGGCACTAATGTGCTACCAATTGAAATAGCTCGCTTAACGCTTGACGCACTATTCTTTGGTATCACTTCGATTACCGCCAGATTAGCTTCCAACTTTAAAATCTTTGCAGAACGTACAGACGACAAGCGAGTGATATAACGCACAATCAATACATAGTCTCGTATTCCTTTAAGATTTTTAACTGAAATATATAAACCACTCCCCATACGCCTAGCGGGAGGATTAGTGGATATAAATTGATCGCTACTTACTTGGCTACCCTGATCAACTCGGTCTTGTTGACCTTGTTGACCTTGACTTTGCCACTTCCGTTTTTTACGCTTTTTGCGGTTTTTGCGGCTGACATATCCTTGATCATATTCATCACTTTCATCGCTTTCATCGAAATTATCAACATAATCATTTCGCTTATTCTTAACCTTTGGTCTTACTGCAACAACCTTTCCAGAATCTGAATTCGATTGTTGACTTTGCGTAGCTTGAGGTTGCTCTACTGCCTTCTTAGGTTTAGCAGCATATCGAGTATCAGTCACATAATGTTCAGCGATTTTATCTGCCGCCCCATCAATTCCAATGGATAAAACTAAAGCACGGTGCCTGCCACTTGAGGTCCAACGATAGGTATTCCCTTTAATAAGGATAGTCCAACGTGCATACCAGCCATTCCCGCGCCGGCTGACCCTCGCCACTAAAATACCTTCTGTTTGATATCGTTTGGAAGCCTTTTTGATAGGCGTTAAAAATCCTCCCCAAATATCACTAAACCTTACTTTTGATTGATCTTCATGATCAAGTAAGGGGAATAATAAGGGGGTACCACGTCGCTTAGCATTAAATACCATCACCGGTTTTGCTTCACTACGGTCGTCACCACTTAAGATATAGCGCCGATTACCATCATCAATAGCCACCCAAACAACTGTATTAGGCCTACGTTCGCCCCAGACTGGCAACCCAGCGTTACGCAATACTTTATTCACTTGATCTTGATTGACAGAAACCCACAATAAAACGCTAGATTTATCACCAGCACCCTTTCTAATATAACGAAACTGACGAATATAGACGCTATAGTCTTTTATCGCAGCGATAATTTTAGGGTTTGAAGCAATATCTACTTTACCCGATACTCTGACGAAAATTCCCATTAAGCCTTTTTTCTGAGCATTTTTGCGGGCATCTAATGAATCATCAGCCACTCTGATTTCAATCTCATAAAGCTTGGGAACACGTACATCAGCGGACACAAATACTGGTGATAGAAGTAGCAATCCCAGTAGAATTTGTCTCATAAACACCCAATTACTCATGTCTTTCACCCTTCATGTCCATTTAAACCAAACTTATTGTTTTTCTTGATTTTATTAAATAATTTATCAAAATAATACCAAAAATTGAGCAACCTGAAAGTATTTTATGATACTTAAAAGGACCCAAATTCAATATGTAGTTGTCTAGACGCAGATTAAACCACATTGAGCAAAAAGATTCCTGCCTCAGAATAAATATTTTGTGATTTATCGGAATAAATTTAGTGTAGCACCTTCAATCTTGGGTATAATAGGCGCGAATATACCAGTCACAATAAAGGGTTACTCTTTTGTCCCGAGATCCAAAATCAGACCACACTAACCGTCAGAATAAAGACGACACCTCAAACGTGTCTCTCAACTATCGTGATGCTGGCGTTAATATTGATGCAGGAAACTCATTAATTGAGCGTATCAAACCTCATGTCAAAAGTACTATGCGACCTGGAGTCATGGGGGGCTTGGGTGGATTTGGCGCATTATTTGAAATCCCCCTCGACCGTTATCAAAAACCCGTTTTAGTATCTGGCACTGATGGTGTGGGCACTAAATTAAAACTGGCTATTGATAGTGGGCAACATAGCCACGTAGGCATTGACCTTGTTGCCATGTGTGTCAATGATTTAATTGTGCAGGGCGCAGAGCCTTTATTTTTCCTTGATTATTACGCCACAGGAAAACTTGATGTGACCGTCGCAGAAAGTGTCATTGCAGGGATTTGCGAAGGTTGTAAGCTGGCAGGGGCCGCTTTAATTGGTGGTGAAACAGCAGAAATGCCAGGCATGTATCACAAAGACGATTACGATCTTGCTGGCTTTTGTGTCGGCATAGTGGAACGTGATGCTATTATTGATGGCAGCAACGTCACATCAGGACAAGCATTAATTGGGATGGCTTCTTCTGGACCGCATTCCAATGGCTACTCTCTTATCCGCAAAGTGATTGAACGTAGCACTATGGACCTGTCAGATGATTTTGGTGACAGTACGTTGGCAGAAACGTTACTCACTCCTACTACGATTTACGTCAAACCCGTGCTGGACCTCCTTAAGCAAATTCCTATCCATGCCATATCACATATCACGGGAGGTGGCCTGCTTGAAAATATTCCACGTGTGATGCCTGATAATATTAGTGCCATTATAGACAGTTCAAGTTGGCCAAACTTGCCTATATTTGATTGGCTACAACAACAAGGCAATATAGAAGCCAATGAAATGGCTCGCACTTTTAATTGTGGTATAGGCATGGTCCTATGTGTTGATGAAGAGCATGCCTCTTCAGCTTGCATGTTATTAACTGATATGGGTTATGACAGCTGGAAAATTGGGGTCACTGCCGAACGAACCGGTGATGCTGTTATTCTGAATTAGACACTAATGTCCGATAAAAAACTCGTCATATTAATTTCTGGTAATGGCAGTAATCTACAAGCGATTATTGATTCCGTTACAGAGTCTTATATCCAAGCAGATATTGCCGCTGTCATAAGCAATCGCGGTGATGCTTATGGTCTTATCCGTGCACAACTCAACGACATCCCGACTCATACAATAGAACATACACAATATACAAAGCGAACTGAGTTTGATAAGGCACTACAAATTTGTATTGATCAATATCAACCGGACTTGCTCATTCTTGCTGGTTTTTTGCGAATATTAAGTGCCGATTTCGTACAACACTACCATGCAAAAATACTCAACATTCACCCCTCCTTGTTGCCGAAATATCCAGGATTAAATACCCATCAACAAGCGCTCGATGCAGGGGATACAAGCCATGGCACCACCGTACACTTTGTGACACCTGAGCTTGATTCAGGGCCACTAGTGATTCAGGCAAGCCAGGAGATCACTAGCGCGCATCGAGCAAGCAATGAGCCTGCTTTGCAATTGGCTAGTGAAATATTAGAACAAGAGCACATAATCTACCCGCTTGCGATTAAATGGTTTATTGAAGATCGCCTTAAATTAAGTCAGAATGGTGCAGAACTTGATGGCGAACTATTGCGCGTTCCAAAACAACTTCAAACAATTCAAAGTGAGGATAAACCTCATTAAAAGATCATTCAAACCAATAGGTACAGTATGCACAAAATATTTATTAGCACTCTCCTCTCTCTAATAGCCAGTACTGGCTTTGCAACAGACAAAGCTCCTTTTCCTGATTTCACCGCTGAATACACCTTATACAAAGCAGGCTTGCGAGCAGCAGTGTCAGTGGTCACATTAAAACGGACAAGCCCCACTAGCTGGAGCTATAAACGTAAAGCGTCTCCGGTTGGCATAGTGTCAGTATTTCGCAGTGACAAAATCAGTGATCATAGTGATTGGTCATTAGTCAATAATGCTATTCAAGTCAAACAATATACATTTTCCCATAAACGTGGCAGCAAACAAAAAAAATATAATCGTTTTGTTTATAATTGGAAAACAAACACCGCCTCTAGCCAAGTTAAAGACAGTAAAAAAACTATTAAAATTACTCCAGTCGCGATTGACAAATTTACGCTACAACTTCGTATCATGCGTGATATGGCTCAGAATGGTAAGCCTGCAGCCCAATATTTCGTGACTGATAAACACAAATTAAAATCATGGGTGTTTACTATTAGTGGTAAAGAAAAAATTAAAATTGGTAAAGAGATGCTAGACACTGTCATTCTAAAGCGAACAAGGAAAAACAAAAAACGTACTACCTATTTATACCTTTCTAAAAAATATCGTTACTTACCTGTTAAAGTATTACATGTTGAAAAAAATGGCTCTAAATTTTATATGCTGTTGACTAAATTAAGCGGATTATAAGTAATGCTCAGCAGTTTATAACCAACGCCACAAACTTTCCTAGGCTATCCAAGTAAGTGACAACAAGAGTAGTCGTTGTCACTTACACTACAGCGCTGTTATTCACTCTATTCTTTTTATGACTTAAGCCTTCAATAATATTAAAATCACGAATATAAAATATTGAAACCCTTGTTAACAAAACTTATCACTTTCACAAGATAACGCACCAACGCTGCAACCTTCACTACTCCTCTAGATTAAAAATATATTCCCTTTTTGCTAGACTATACTCAAAGGAATAGTTTTCAGGTATATAAGTATCTCCTTATTTTCTGTATAATACGCCCTAATCACTGGTAAGATGCACCTTTCAAAATTACCAGCCTTAAAAGTTTTATTTATAAGGCAATACAATAGCTTAGAGACTTTGCAAGAGTCACTTAAATTAATTTCATTCACCAACCAATCATAAAGACTGCCCAAATGACTGTAATTCATGACCCACTTAACCCACCCGAAGGTCGGATCGAGGTTAAGAACACCACTTGTTATATGTGTGCCTGCCGTTGCGGTATTCGTGTCACCTTACGTGATGGCGAAGTCCGATATATTGAAGGCAACCCTGACCATCCATTAAATAAAGGAGTCATCTGCGCCAAAGGTGCCTCTGGTATTATGAAGCAATATAGTCCTGGGCGTTTAACTCAACCGTTAAGGCGTAAAGAAGGTTCTAATCGTGGTGATGCAGAATTTGAGGCTATTAGTTGGGAAGAAACCTACGCGATCATGGAACAGCGCTTAAGCGACATTCGCAAAACCGACCCCAAGAAATTTGCACTCTTTACTGGACGTGATCAAATGCAGGCCTTAACCGGCTTGTTCGCAAAACAATTTGGCACTCCTAACTATGCAGCGCATGGTGGTTTTTGTTCAGTCAATATGGCCACAGGAATGATTTATACCTTTGGTGGATCCTTTTGGGAATTCGGTGGGCCTGATCTTGATCGTGCAAAATTATTTGTAATGATAGGCACGGCTGAAGACCATCACTCGAATCCATTAAAAATGGCTATCGCTAAATTTAAACGTAATGGCGGTCGGTTTATTTCTATTAATCCTGTTCGTACTGGCTATTCTGCGATTGCAGATGAATGGATTCCGATTAAGCCTGGTACGGATGGCGCTTTATTTATGGCCATACTGCATGAGTTGTTACGCACAGGTCTTTATGACCGTGATTTTGTGGTGCAATACACCAATGCTGCAGAGCTTATTAATGTGAATGAAGCCGACGATGAACATGGCTTATTTATTCGCAGCGACATCCCGCAAGACCCAGATTGTTTTGATCCTCAAGATTGCGTGTGGTGGGATCGAATTTCTGATAAGCCAGTCCGTTCACGAACTGAGGGAGCAGACCCTTATTTACTCGGCGAATTTACCATGCCTGATGGTACTCAAGTAAAACCTGCGTTTCAATTATTAAAAGATCGCGTCGCAGACTATACGCCTGAATGGGCAAGTGAAGTGACTAATATTCCTGTTGAAACCATTAAGCGAATAGCGCATGAAATGGGAGTCACTGCACGTGATGAGCAAATCGAATTACCTATCGCTTGGACTGATGTGTGGGGTAAAGACCATGATACTGTGACTGGCAATCCAGTTGCATTCCATGCAATGCGTGGACTCGCGGCGCATTCTAATGGCTTTCAAACTATTCGTGGCTTGTCTATTTTGATGTCCGTTTTGGGAACGATTGATCGTCCCGGTGGGTTTCGACACAAAGCACCCTTTCCACGCCCTATTCCTCCTTGCGCTAAGCCGCCTAAATCACCTGAAGACGTACAGCCTAACAGTCCTTTAGGAGGGATGCCTCTAGGCTGGCCCGCTGAACCCAACGATTTATTTGTAGATGAAAATGGCGGCCCTGTCAGAATCGATAAAGCTTTTTCCTGGGAATATCCTTTAGCAGCACACGGCCTAATGCACAATGTGATCACAAACGCCTGGCGTCAAGATCCTTACCCGATTGATACTTTGCTAATATTTATGGCCAATATGGCGTGGAACTCTTCAATGAATACTGAAGAAGTCCGCACTATGTTAAATGACAAAGATGACAATGGTGAATATAAAATTCCTTATATTATAGTCTGTGATGCCTTTCAATCAGAAATGACCGCTTATGCCGATTTAATATTACCTGACACCACTTATCTGGAACGGCACGATGTCATGAGTATGCTTGATCGTCCTATTTCTGAATTTGATGGCCCAGTAGACTCGGTACGCATTCCTATCGTGCCACCTAAAGGCGACTGCAAACCTTTTCAGGAAGTGCTGATTGAACTCGGCACACGTTTAAAACTCCCTGCGTTCACGCATAAAGATGGCTCACGTAAATATCGTGATTATCCTGACTTTATCATTAACCATGAAACAGAGCCTGGTTCAGGCATTGGCTTTTTAGCTGGCTGGCGTGGCAAGGGCGGCGAAAAATTTATGAAGGGTGAACCTAATCCTGCCCAATGGGAAATGTACGAAAAAAATAATTGCGTTTATCATCATGAAATGCCTAAGTCATTTCAATATATGCGCAACTGGAATCGTGGGTATTTGAACTGGGCTCAAGAACATCGCTTATTACGTTACGCAGAACCGATTAATATTCATATTTATTCAGAAGTGTTACAAAAGTTTCGCTTGGCTGCACAAGGCAAGACGACTGGTAAGCAGCCACCCGATCACTTACGTCAACGTGTAGAAACCCATTTTGATCCATTGCCTTTTTATAGTGAGCCTTTAGAAGCAGAGTTAACCGATAAACATACTTATCCTTTAAATGCCATTACACAACGACCGATGGCTATGTATCACTCATGGGACTCGCAAAATGCATGGTTACGTCAGATTCACACCTATAATTTTTTATATGTAAATACCAAAACTGCACAAGCACAAGGCATTAAAGACGGCGCTTGGATGTGGGCTGAGTCCATGCATGGCAAAGTGAAATGTATGTGTCGCCACAGTGAGTCGGTGGAACCAGGCACGGTCTGGACATGGAATGCGATTGGTAAGGCAAAAGGCGCTTGGGGGCTTGACAAAAAGGCCAATGAATCTGATCAAGGGTTTTTATTAAATCATTTGATTGCTGAAGAGTTACCGACACTCGACTCAGAAGAACATTTATCCAACTCTGATCCTGTTAGTGGGCAAGCGGGCTGGTACGATGTACGGGTTAAAATTTACCCGATCGCTGAAGGAGAAGAAGAAACTACTTCGCCACAGTTCGATGCCATGCCAAGCTATCCTGGTTCAGAAACCAAACACGTAAAATGGCTAGGTTACTTTGCGGGTAAGTTTTTTAACAAGCACCCTGAGAAAAAATAACCGCTTATGAACAAACAACATTTAATGGAATTGTCATTATGACTCAGCTTGCTCTTATTATCGATTTAAACGTTTGCGTAGGCTGTCATGCTTGCGTGACCAGCTGCAAAGAGTGGAATACTTCTGGATCAGCAGGGTTTATGGTTGATGAAAACCCCTATACCAAAGATCCTACTGGCACGTTTTTTAACCGCGTACAGACTTTTGAAATCGGCGAGTTCCCCAATACTGAAACAGTGCATTTTCCGAAAAGTTGCCTGCATTGTGAAGAGCCACCTTGCGTACCTGTTTGCCCAACTGGTGCCAGTTACAAACGTGAACAAGATGGTATCGTACTAGTGGATTATGATAAATGTATTGGTTGCCGCTATTGTTCTTGGGCCTGTCCTTATGGTGCACGTGAAATTGACGAACAACAAAAAGTTATGAAAAAATGTACTTTGTGCGTTGACCGCATTTACGATGAAACTCTACCAGAAACAGAACGACGTCCAGCGTGTGTACTTGCTTGTCCGACCAGCGCTCGTTTGTTTGGTGATGTACATGACCCTGAATCAATTGTGTCCATCGCGATTCGTGAAGATGCCGGCTACACCTTGATGCCTGAATGGGGGACTAAGCCCGCCAATCATTATCTACCACGGCGTAAATCACGTAAAACTATTCATGATGATGAATTAGTGCGTTCAGATAATCCACTCAAGAAAGAAGAACGTGGACCTAGCGCACCGATCAATGAACCTACACTCGACGACAGCACCTCTTGGTAAGAGTATCGAGCTTAGTAGCAATGAATAGTCGTACAAAACACAATAGTGTCATAAATTAACTGGAGTTATTAGCACCATGAATCCTGCATATAGCGTGATTTTTTTAACCACCTTGATTGGTGTCGGTCAGGGCATGTTTTTGGCTGTGTTCACAGTCCAAAGTTATGAGGCAATGAATTTATTGTCCTTTAAGAACCCTACTGAATTTTACGGAATGGGAAGCTTACTCGCGCTTGTGTTTTTAGTGGGCGGGCTGATCGCTTCTATTTTTCATCTAGGCCGACCAGAACGTGCTTGGCGTTCTGCGGCACAATGGCGAACATCCTGGTTATCGCGTGAAGTGATTGCCTTACCACTAGTGATGGGCTTGATATTTATCTATGGTGTTATGCACTATTTTAACTGGGACCCGATACTATTTGTCCGTGATTCGGGAGCCAAAATTCAATTGAGCCTTATTATAGGTGGTGCCGCTGCCCTATCAACATTAGTACTCTATGTTTGTACCGGCATGATCTACGCCTGCATAAAGTTTTTACAAGAATGGGCCAGCCCGCTTACCGTTGTCAATTATACTTTATTAGGATTAGCCTCTGGCTTCACTATTACTACCGCATTAGCCGCTATGAATGCGCCTGAACTAGTCAGCTTTTATGGCATTGGTTCTATCATATTTATCATCACCGCCTTTATTACTAGGACTGCATCACTAATACGTAACCATACATTAAAACCAAAATCTAGTTTGCAAACTGCTATTGGTGTTCGACACCCTAAAATCACCCAAAAAGCGATGGGCTTTATGGCTGGCTCAATGAATACCCGTGATTTTTTTCATCACCAAAGCCAACTGTTTCTTAAGAATATAAAATGGATATTTATAGTTCTTGTCTTTATCGTACCAGTAATTTTATTATGGATTGGCATTCAAAACGGTTCATTTACAACACTAATAACTGCATTTGGTATTCAATATTTGGGGTTAATTGCTGAACGTTGGTTTTTCTTCGCACAAGCAAATCACCCACAAAATCTTTATTATCAAACGATATAAAGTTTAATTCGCCAGAAATGCTATATATTTATTGGGGTCGGACCTCTTTATTGGGGTCGGACCAAGATAAGTAACTGAAACAATTAAAGTTATTAAATAAACTTAACTTAATTGAATGATTAAAATACCCTTTTAACTATCAAAAAAACACTATAACTATATTAGAACCATAATTTTGGTATTAAAAAAGCCATTTTAAAGGACATCTAAACAGGCTTATGTCTTATGGTTAATAAATAAATAATTAATTTCAGTCACTTACCTTGGCCCGACCCCATAATTATACTTGGTCCGACCCCATAATTATAATTAATTTCAGTCACTTACCTTGGTCCGACCCCATATTATTCGTGGTTTAAAGCGTTAAGGGCGTCCATCATTTTTTGACCCAATTCCGGCTCACACATTTTAATGTAAGAGGCGTAACCTTTGAGACGAGCAATTGATTCACCTTCAGGTAATGCCTTACCTGATTTCAAATTGTGAATCGCTGCTCGGATTTGTCTTTTTAACTTTCGAGGAGGACGAGGAGGTTTGTCCCCATTGACCACCAAGCCAGTGACTTTTTGTCGTACACCCGTTCTTTTGATTTTTGTTTTTTTAGCATTAACTCTAAACCCTTCGTCTTTAACAATACTATAAACAGTCCCAATTAAAGAGCTCACTGTTAATTCACTTTTAGCCCCTATAGGCACACTAAAGGTCATATCATCTGCATAACGGCTATAGCGCCAATTATTTTTAGTACATAAAGCCTGCATACGTCGATCAAGCGTTAAACACAATGCATTAGTCAATCCTGGGCTGGTGGGAGCCCCTTGGGGAAGACAACGAGGCCCTAATGCCACAAAGTATGTCTTGTCATTAAACGTCACTTCCTCGCGAGGAGATTCAGTACAGAGCGCCGCTAACAGAGTACTAATTTGTGTTTGATATCCTGCTTTTCTGAATATTCCTTTGACTCGGGGGAAAGTCACTGAAGGAAAGAAATCTTTCAAATCCATTTTCACCAATATTTCAGGATTAGAGTGTTGCTGGGCATTCGTATAAATAGAACGTCCGGCATAAAAACCGTGAGTTGATCCATGGACTAGTAAACGCTCCACAATTTCACTCAGCACTGTTCTTTGCACTGCTTTCAATTTTTCCATTGGGGCCCAAATAGCACGCTGACTGCCGTCTGATTTAGGAATTGTAAAGCGTCGATAATGAATGGATGTAGCGGCATCACGGTGATAACAAAACCAACGTAACTCTGAAATGGTAATCCCTAGCAGTTCCGCTAATTGTTGGGGGCTGTCAAGTTCGGGCAACTCATTATTCGCAGCACGTGACTCAGCATTATCTAAATCCCATTGATCACTGACATCATTGTCATTCCAGTACAAGCCCTCTCCTAGATGAACAATATGTTCGCGCTTATACGCAGCCCAAACATCTTTTAGCAATTTCTTCTTTTCGATTGCTTCGTCTTGTAAAGCCTTTTTATAAAGTTTTAATTCTGCCTTGCTTAACTCACTAGCGTCACGGGGTTTTATAATAAAGCCCAATTTATCGAGTTGCTGGTTAACATAGCTGTCGACACCACCGGCATTTCGAACATTGCGCCATAAAATTATTTCGTTTTGAGTAGACATTTATAATCCCGCCGACAGGTCTAAATAACCTTTATTAATGAGTTGATCAATTTGCTGAAAATAATTATTACGTGCTTCATCACTCGAATTAAATTGAATGTTTTGCAATCGCAATTTTTCCCCATTCAGTCCCCAGCGCTTTTTAATTCTGTGCTGATCAAGAGTGATATAATAAATCATCTCTTGCTCATCATTGCGCTTACTTAAAGTACGCGTTTGTACCTTAATAATATTTTTGGTGGACTCATCATTCATTCTTCTTTTTTGTTCTAATGAATAATGAATTCTTAATGCAATCAAATGAGCACAAGGCCCTTCAGTTAATTTATGTTTACGATAAAATGGACAAGTACAGGTGACTTTATTGACACTGCCTTCTTCACTAATGAGCATGAACGGCTGGTATTTTCGTTTATCTTCATCCACCACGACAGTACCTGTTAGTTCGACTCCTACGCCATACACTTCATTTTCCTTATCCAAGGTAACTGAATCTTTCCGCTTAATCAGATCATGTGCCTGTCTATCTTGACGACCTCTAAACTCGAGAGTCTTTTGATCAAGTTCAACATTGACCAAAGGCCGGTAACGATAAACTCGCTTCGCCATATCAAACATTAACCAACCTTGTTGGCAGGCTGCTTGCAATGCTGACTGCAATTCTTCAGCCGATGAAAGACATCCTTTTTTCACTAGCACTTTAGCCAGCTGTTCAAAATCCATAAACCAATTTTTCTGCATTGCTTTTTGTAATGAATCCACAATCTTACTGTCATTTGAGCGTGGTAACATTAAGTCAAAGTTAAGGGCTTGAGACCAGTTTGATGCCGTAAACCCTGTTAAGCTTAAACAAAAACTCATCGATTTAGACTTTAAAGTCCAAAAACTAGGCAGTGCATTACCCAGTAAATTAACGTCTATCTCATCTGCATAGGGTAGGATGTTTTGTAACATCATCAAACGACGTCGACCCCATACACGGGTAATATTCGCTGTTTTTCCAGTATATTTTTCTGCACTGCACTCAAAAACCTCTTCCCAAGGCTCGAGAATAATACGTGGATATTCATTGGGTATCAGCTCAATCCGCATCCCCCTACGTTTTCCTTTTTTGTCTGCATGCATGCGCAAGAAACGTAATATATTATATAAATCAATAGCCGCCATTTTAAATTCTTTACAAGGCATGGCAGCAGCAGTTTGAACCTGTAGAAATGCACGTAACCAACTTTCTGGTACGTTAAGCTTTTTTTCCAACACCGCATCATGATCTTCTATAGTTACTTCTAATTGCTGACTATCGATCTTAAGGCTATTGTGACGATAGCTTCTAAAAGCATCAAAACTTTTCAGCAAAGATTCACTAAAATCAATATTACTGGAGCCATAACTCGACTCCGTTTTATGTTGCAAGACATCATGGTCAAGACTGAATGTAGCGTAACTGCCTTCATCTTTACTAAAGACCTCAAATAATACTTTGTCTGGGTGATTAGTCACAATGGGATCAAGAATAAGATAGGCTAATGGATCGTTTTTGCTCAGCCACTCATAATAGGCTTGCTGCGCAGTCCAAGCTGATTTCGATCGTATTGATTGCTTAAGTTGACGGTACGCATTATATGCTGCACGATCTTTAGGAACATAACGATAATCACTAGAGACCACATCAAATAACCCACGCATACAGTCACGAAATAATAAGGGATCGCAGATCTCTGCTTCAAGCTCAATATTCGCTCGATGCTTATCACAGGCAAGTTGCAACTGGGCAGACTCATCAGTAACAGACATTTGACTGGCATTATTATAATTGAGTGTCACAGGCATTGAGTCAGATAAACCTGACTCTGAGTCAATGGCTTTTTTGTTGACTACTGTTTGAGTCATGATTTCACCTCCATTTTCATACGCGCCCTAACGGATCGCCGTTTGGCACTCCATACCGCTCTACATAAATCTTCATCTTCTAGGGTTTGGCCAATGGCGGCCATTTGATTTTCCGCTAATTCAGTCCGCATTCGGGCGAGCCCCTCTATAGCACCAAATCGAGTTTCATCATCCAGTGTGGTATCAAGTACAATTTTTGCTAAGGACTCAATATCATTCTGTTCCACGATTATGGGCAATAACAGTCCTTGGTAATGCGCATTGCTTGCTGAGCTTGCCAATAGTTGACTGCTCAGACCTGATTGAATCAATAAATTAATACTGGCCTGATCAGACAAAACATCTTCGATTAAATCAGTCGCTTGTTTGTGACCATGAGTTAATAAAATTTCGACACATAAGGTTCGTATAGTAGAATCAGGATCAGTCAAAAATTTGGTCGCACAAGCAGTAATATCTGATTGCTCAGGAAATTCAAGCAGTGCTTTAAATGCCTGTTTTCGAATATTGTGAGCAAATAAATCATCGACACCTTGCTCAATAATACTGATTAAAATTTCTTGTGAAATAGTCAAACGACCTGCCAACCAACATAACCTAGCAAGGCAATGCGACAAAATACCCAGCGCATTATCTCTTTCGAGAGTGGGCGCCGATTGACTGTTAAACGACTGATCAAACTCGGCAAGTTGACGACATTCAGTCCATTCACTCAAACGATTTGCCATTGATTGACTGACAAGTTTTTTATCGGCATCCGACAGCAAGGAGTTCTTTAAGTTTCCTATCAAGTTAGCTGCAATTGATGCTTGGACAGGATCTTTACTGACCAATGTTGACGTTAATTCAGAGATTTCTATTTCTGGCCGTTGCAATAATGCCAGCTCAAACTCATTTTGGATTTCGATAGTACACTGGCCTAATATGGCTAGGATATCTTGGGCACTGCCTTTATCACAGACCAAATCTAGTTGTTCACGAACACCATAATAAGAATCAAGCTCCATGTTAGGATTTTGTAATAGGCTAATAGCCGGTATCAAGTCATTCGACTCAAAAATTCTTTGCGCCGTATCATAAGCCGCTTTAGCGGTTTCTTCATCTGTCTGTTGCTTAATCAAGTCTAATAATACATTACGAGTTTGATCAGTCGCATTATAGGCTAACAGTGGCAATGCATAGTACTGATAGGACGCAGTATCATTAGTGGCTAGTGATCGAATAATTCTCCATGCATCTTCGGTATTAAACCAACGTAAGCCATTCAAAGCATACTCTGTAAAATGATCACTTTTATCCACATAATTTTTTAATAATTCAAAAATTTCATAAGCATATTCAGAACGAGACAAATACCCTATTGCTTCACAAGCCACGGCGCATACATCACTCTCTTTATCTTTGGCATAAGCCAGCAATAACTCGACTGCCCGCTCATCTGCGGTATACCCTAGTGCCATTAGCGCTGCACATCTTAAAGTGTAATCTTCCTCATGCTGAACGGTATTAAGCAATATTGCTATGCCCTCATTTTTCCCTGCTTCGGCTAAGGCAATAGCAGCTTCTACTTGCGTATCAGGACGTTGTAGTGCTCGCAATAAGGGTTCAGCCGTCATTTTACGATTCAGTACACGCCAACCGCATATAGCGATGGCCTTAGCTGCAAAACTCTGATCCGTTACCAAACAACATTTTGCCAGAACACTATCAACCTCTCCTGTTTGACTCCAGCGCATGGCGAAAAGTAATCGTGCAATATCCTTAAACATATTTCGCTCGAAAAACTCTGATACAATTTTTGCTAACAGAGCATCATGACGCGGAAATTGCTCGTCGATCCACTGCTTATCTTTAAGTAGATCATCTGCATCTTTAATCTCTTGATCATGCCCACTAATAATAATAAGCGCAGACATAATTTTCTTAAACCAAGCACTGTTCTCTGTCAATGTTAATAAATTTTGTGCAGACTTGAGTTGACGAAAACTCGCAACCACCTTAAATATTTCATTTGCATTCGCCAAACCACGCTTATCATTAATTAAAAATTGTAGTAAAGACTCAACCACTTCAGGCCGTCCTGATTCAGACAACGCTGACAAAATCTTTCCTTGCTGCGATTCCATTTCGGCTGAACTTAATAAATCCAACAAAGCCTTTACTGCAAATTCATCATGCTTTCTATTAAGAGCAAGAGCACATTCAAGCCTGACATCGAGATAACGGTTTTCGAAGGCAGTGCGTAAATTGCCGGCTGCTGCTGCTCCACTATCGTATTCTGCTTCCAACATCCCTACCGCTTTACGGCGCATAGGTTTAGAGGCTGCATTTAAGGCTAATAAGGCCACTGCTGCAATATCGCTTGATTCAGCCAGTAACTCCGCTGCTTTCAACTCTAAGCCATCAATATTTGACAATATCACTTGCTCAATAATACTAATCGCGGTTTCATTACTACCCGTGTCAAGTAACACTTGTAATGCTCGTATTCCTATATCGCTTTGTTTGACTGACAGTGCTTCAGCACAGGTTTCACTGACGGCTAAATCCGATTGAAGTAAAAGATCAAACGCCAGATTACGCACTTTAGTATCCACATCATTCAGCGCTTGTAGATATAACGGATAGATAGAATGACACAAGTCAGCCGATTGTTTTAATAATAACTCCAAACTGTTCAGCGCATTATATCGAAATGCCGGATAGTGCTCTACACGCGCCAATCCCACATAAGTCCCATAAATGAGAGGCAATAATGATTCATAGGATTGCCTATTATTTTCGTCGAGCGCCAAATTTTGCAATTCTGTTATTTGCGCTTGATGCCTAATTTTAAAAGGCAGCCAAAAAAATTCCCACTCTGATTGCTTTTCATTGGTCAATTTTTCTAACAAATGAACCACTCGCGCTTTCATTTTGGCCGAGCTATGGGTCAATAACAAAGCAAGTAGTTTTATGTCTTGGCTTGGTATATTCCAAACTGAATGATCACGATTATGACTGTTAATAAACTCTGTAATGAACGCCAAAAATCCATCCACACTTGGGTAGTGCTTTAAGGCATCCGCCGCAACCACTCTAAACTCAGGTCGCTTGGCTGAAATTATCTTCAGACACGCACTTGGTTTATGGTGAGTTGATTCATCCATTAGCAATAATACACAAAGAGTCACAAAAGAAAGCTGCCCACTCCCTTGCTCTAGATGAGCCAAGGTATAGGGCATTGCTTCAGCTCCTAGTGCGACACTTGCCGCAAGCCGATCAATATCACAAGCAGTATTTTTCTTATTGAACAAAAAACCTAACGCTTGTTGCTGGCCACTATAGGCCATGCCTAGAGCCGTTTGATAGCGAATTTCACTATCTTCATGGGCGAGTAATTTTTTACTCACCAGTTCAGCATTATCGACAGTCACAATCGCAATAAGTGCTTTCACTGCTGCTTTTCTAATATGACTATTTTTATGCTCGATAAATGCTTGCGTTTGTTTTGTAAACGAGCTGTCTTCAAGTTCAACAACCCCTTGTAGAGTCACCAGAATAGCATCAACCCACTCACCCTTAGATTGCGCTTCTTTCGGTTCTTCCAGGGCCAACACCTCTGAAAAAGTGGAGGCCACTGATTCTCCAAGTCGTGCCAATGCGCCTGCTGCTCGTACTTTTATATCTAATTTAGTACTAGTGACTGCTTTTTGGAGAGACTCTTTCGACGAACTACTCACAATAAACTCAAGTGCCTTTTGCCTGATTGACTTCTCTTTGTCATCAATAACGCTTAATAACAATTGCTCAGTCAACTTTCCAGGTTCGGCAATTAGTTTTGTGACGGACTCCATTCGGATATCAGAATAACGAGACTTTAATCCAATTTCAAAAATTGGAAATTCTTTTCGTTTCGACTTACTCAGCAAAAAATTCATCGCAAATTTTCGCAGCTGAGCATCTTGATCATTCAGTAAATCCTTAATTTTTTCAAATGCCCAAGTCTGTTTATACTCAGCCATTAATTCGGTTAATACTGACTGCCGGACATCAACAAACGACGAGTTTAATAAGAATTCATGAGTTTTAAGTTCGTCCTGATCAATTTGTTGATTAAGAACGGTCTTAAATGCTTCACTTCTTATACTCTCAAAACGATCATTAAGTGCTTCCTTTAAAAACTTATCAATGCCTGTAGACAGAGGTTTTTTAGCAGTCGCCTTAAACATTTTAGCTAATAACTGCATGCTGCGCTGATGAGAATCTTCAGCGTTTGAAGCAAATCCGAAAGCGAGAGTTTTTTCCAAGGAGCCTGCTAACATTACTTGTAATGCAGACCAAGCAGCACTACGAACCGCCTCACTAGAATCACTTAAACATTCTGCCAGACGATCGATACTCAGCTCATCCTTTAACGCCATAAACGCATGACAAACTTCAACCCTAATAGCCTCATCAGAATCTCGACTAAATTGTAACAATAGTGCAAGAGCCCGATGGTCTCGTACTAAGGCTAGTCCATGCACTGCCAGCATACTAATATCGGTTTGTCGACAAGACATCGCTTGCAACAAAGGATGTTTATCCTGATCACTAAACTTAGGCACCTTGGCTTGTGATTTTTTAACTGAAAAAAGTTTGGGTTTTGTTTGTTCTATCTCTGATAAATGACGATCAAACTCTTCATCTCGTTTGCGTAACTCTTTTGATAATGTAGATTGTTGATGTAACAAGACAAAAAAGGCAGTACGACGAACAGGAATTGACGGATCTTCCAACGTTAAGCGGACAGCGCTTTGCACCCTAAGTTCGCCCAGTAACTGATGATGATATAAACGAATAAGTGCCAGTTTACGAATATCCACATGTGGACTGGCAAGTGCCACCAGCAAAAATTGGATAAGCTGATTGGAATTTTCTTTTGCTGAACTAAAATTAGCCACGGCCTCAAGCGCCGTGAGTGCAGCGGTTCTTGTTTCTATCGGTTTTAGTTGTAACGCATCTAACAAATAATTAAGCGCTTGTTGATCCTGTTTAGCATTGCTGATCAATATATTAATGGCCTTATCAGCAATATCGAAAAAACCAGAGTTCAATGTATTATTAAGTAACTGATAATCATCACGTCCATTAGTATCAAGTAAACTATCAAATACAATACTACGAATTTTTTCGTCTCTGTGATTTAGGTGATCTTTTAATAACAATGGTGACTTCAGATTTTTTGAACTGGATAATAGTTGAGCCGCTTTTCGCTTTAATTCCTTATCCTTGCCGCTTCGAATTTGCTCTGCAATTAACTTAACCGATTGTGAGTCATCCAATGTTGCCAGACGCTTTAGCGATTGCTCTGAATTTTCAAACTCTTTTTGTGAAAAATCAGCTTTAGCCCATGCATAAACATCTTGGTATTCAATGATCTTATCCGTCACCTTACCGGACTTGTCTAGCTCAAATAATTGGATAACATTTTTGGTAGTGATTACTGCCAAATAATCATTTTCAGAAAAAGTACAACAACAAAGGCCTTTGACCTTACCCACTCCCTTATTAAAAGAGCCAGGCTGTAACAAACTATCGGTGGGCCAGGATTTAATAACTTGATCCTCAGCTCCGGTATATAAACGTGAGGCGGTTCTTGATGACCCATGCCCAAGTAGCATACTGGTCACAGGCCGCTCATGTTTATATGACTTACCCTTATCTTCTGCATCGAGTTTGCCGCGCGCATGAATCAAATATAGCTCTCTATCTGTACCCGTCGAAAAAAATCTTAATTCATTTTCTTCAAACGCTAATGCAGTAACAGCACCAGTGTGAAATAGTTGCTTGTCGCCCAATACAAAATCCTGTTGCGACTCTGCTTCAAATACCGATACATGACCAGAACTATCTCCCACTGCTATCCAGCATCCTGAAGGATCAGTGGCCAGTGCTGTAGCCTGAGCAGGTAGCATTAACGATTGCAAAGGTTTAGCTGACTTACTATCAACAATCAATAATTCAGAATCAACGGTCAATAACAAGCGATTATCAGTCGCCGTAGCAATATTCGTAATATTCGACTCAAAAGCATTGCCAATTTGAGCCACTGTGTTTTTCTTAACATCATAGCAATACAAACAACGATCACTGCCTGCCACCCAAATTTTGAGCTTTGTCGCACATAGTGCTATAGCGCCTGCTGGTAGTGGCGCAGAATAGACTTGCCGAGCCTCTAAATCAATTGAAAATACCGCTGTCGCATATTTTTCTTGATGTTCAGCAATAAAATAAATTGAATGATCAACATTACAAATTGCCTTCAGTTCACCCCAATAAGGCGCTAAATATGTGGTACTCATTGGTTATTTTCCTTAGCGTTGCTCAGTGAAGGATGGGCATAATGAATCCTGGTACTTGCGACTAAACATGCTGCCTGTTCACTTTGGCCAATAGACTGTTTAAACTCTTCAAACAAGGGGGAAATATATTCAGCAAATTCAAAATCATCAATCGCAATATCTCTGATTGTTTCAATTAAGGACAGTTTTGCCTTGCTGGTGGGCAATAACCGTACTGCCCTAATGTCTGATAACTCTTCTTCTGGAAGTGTTATCTCTGGTGTCGTATTAGAAGTGATCCGCCCTTTTGGAATTTCAAACAAACATTTACGCAACACTTTTCTGAGAGAATCTTGCTCAGCAGGTTTATCCTGCGGGCGACTCACAGACTGACGCGAGCCTTTATTATGTTTTTGCTGTTCGCTATTTGATGAGTTAGGGGACCAAGACAAGCTAAGTCCTCTGTCTCTATACAATATCCATAATTGCTTAATTGCAAATGCACGTACTTTTCTATTTTGAGTTTCAGTCAACTGAAACAAACGCTCTGGAATCTGATGATGATCGTTTTTTTGCACCAACATCATACCCGCTTCATAGGCTTCTGGAATTGAGGAATCACATAATCGATAGACTGAATCAACGCTAAATTTTGAATTGTCAATTCGATAAAATCGATGCTCTGGTTTATCTTCCGCAAAAATTGCATTACTGATAAATTGTCGTACATTCGCATACGGTAAGCTTAACATTGTCATTAGTTGATCAATAGAAGGAGACCAACGTGCTAACTCCCAACGAGTCACTTCCAAAGTAAATTCACGTAAGGTCGCACTTTTATGTTTAAACAGTGGAAACATGCGCTCTAAACTTAAGAACTCATCCGGTATTTCTGTACCTGGGTCAACAATACTGTCATCGATCGACTTAGCAATTTGTATATGATGGTAACGAAAATATTTTAGAGCAAATTTAGCAATTTGTGCATCTTGGCGATCATCGGATAGTAATAGTCGCCATAAACGCTCACACCCTGCCAACTGCACACTAACATCGGTCGTTTTTGCACCGCTCACCAACATTTGCAAAAAACCTGCTTCCGAAATTATTTTAAGTGCTGCCCCTGACTCGATTAAACTTTCTGCTTTAACCTGCTTCGAACCTTTTTTCCCTTCCCCATATAATGGCGAGCCTTCGTCACCGATGACTAGATAGTCGAGATTTTTAGACACCGTCGAAAGAATTTTACCATTCGCCTGCGTTACTTTTTCACCCGCTTCTTTGCGGGTCATGGTTTTTAATTTGCCCGTAAATAAAAACGTAGCCAAGTCAAAATCTACAGCGAGCCCTGCATCGGAGTCATCAGCTCTTTCCGAGACATCATCTGTTTCAGCAAAATCCTCTGGTGAAAAAGCATTGAGTAATAAGTCAGTGGCGAAATCATGATAATCAGGGTTATCATCTTTCACTAATGTTAGCAACCAGTCAAAGCCAATATCCCGCGCAGAAAATTGTCGCGGATCACTCATGCAAGCCTTGATAGACTCGGCAAGCTCATCGTTAAAATGAAGCTGTCTAAACTGAATAAGTTCGGAGCATTCCAATTCTTTTATAAATGCGACGTCTTCCCACTGTGGTTGGTACACCAATGCGCGTAAAAAATTTAAATCAATGACTGGAAGCCTAATATTACCGTCATCAATCCAGTCTGCTATAACGCTACTAACCGGCGGCCAGTATAACAAACTCTTCTTGCTATCCAGATCCAACAAATTCAGATCGAATTCCACTAAATTTTCAATACAAAATTCAATACACTCTGAATAAACACAATCATAATGATAGTGGTAATAAGCGGAGGTCCAGGTTTCTTGTTGTTGCAAGCCGTTCAACAAAGCGCTAAAAAATTTCAGCCCTAGCTTTTTGCGAGTATGAATGTTGAATATTTGGGTCACAGCAAACCGAGCCCTGGATTCATGTTTTGACAGTAACAATTCCAGAAACCATTCGGGTGTTAACTCAGAGGGACTAAAGTGTTTTTGTAAAGACTCTACTATAAAGTCATAAGCTCTTTGAGTAGAACTGAGCTTCACAAAACCTTCTAGCCCAATATCTTTACGCGGATCTTTTTCTGTCAAAATCTCGAGTGCAAACTTGGCTAAATTTGCATCATTAACAGCCAGCAAAGAAATTAAAATATCGAACTCTAAATCACGAGCATTAGTGCGAGCATAATCTAGTGCATAGTTAACTGCTGACCGTGAATCTGAAAATAGTAATTTTAAGACCACTTCATGCAAACCAAGCTGCTTATATTGTGCGAGTTCAAATCGAGGGGTATTTTTTAAAATCCAAACAATAAACTCATCCACTACCTCACTTTTAATACTGGTGAGGCGTACTACCCAAGCAGGGTCAGTATCCCTTAAGACGGCTCGAAACTCACTTTTCAGTAAATTGATCGCAAATTCTTGTACCTGCTCTGACTGCGAAGATTCTAATAGAGTAAATAGAGGTCTTGGTGAACGTCGCCATAATTCCAGAGTATTATAACGATCATCCCAATCATCGTCCGAACCTGCTTCTAGAATTTTTTGCATCACACTATCATATCGACCATACATGCCACTTGGATAATGCTTTAGAAAATTGACTGCCGCATCAGGATAAGTAATTGGGAATGATTTTGCTAAGGTGCGTAAATAGCGCCAAGACCGTCGACTTAAATAGGCAATCGTCACTTGATTGATGTCACCATAATTTCGACAGAACTCTTGATCAATTCTAGCCCCGATTGCTCCAAAAATCTCTATATCGTTTTTGAGTTCTGATTCTTTGTACAAGGCTTTAATCCCTTTCCAAGGGCCATAACGTAAAGGAACTTTTGCAACCAACTCGATCAGACATTGTCGGCTAAATTGGGAATTATCTTGCCATAACTTCATAATAAACTCATGGCTTTTCAACTTATCACTTAAAGGGACTTCCGCATTGGGACCTTCCAGTAAGGCTAATTTTTCTTGTCGAAAAGAAGACTGCTCTTCTAACGATAATTGCTTAAATCGCCAGTCATTAATTTCGCTAATAAAGCTATCAAATGTATAAGCGTCTGACCTATGTTGCAAAGTATCAGGTTTATCCCGGTCAATAAGCTGTAAAAACAACTCTACTGTTGATTCGTTTTTTGTAATCCAAGCATTATTTACATCATGCAGGGTGATTTCAACTGCCACACATTTCTCCCCAAATATACGGTTATCAAGCTTGCGTTTTTTTAATTGCTGGCATTCTAGACACAGCTTTAGATTTTAAAGCCGCTATGCTATATAACTTTAGAATTCTTTCTTACTTTAATGAGTGATCACTATCAGTTAAATAGTTAACGCACAATAAATACTATTGACAGACTATTTTTGATTATTTCTTGAAGATAAAGCTGAATGTGTACAATAATATAACTTTACTCTCAAATATCGTTATTATTTTATATTTTTAATATAACAACCAGAATTAATAATCTATTCATTAATATTTTAAAATCAGTCTGATCGCCTTGCTTCATATATTTAAACATATAAAACAAGATGATCGAACTGCACAGACTTAGGAATGTCTACCTCTTAGACCTGATACAATGGAAGGCTCACTGACTCGCCGGGGTAATGTTGCCCGGCGCCACTAATGGAACTGCGATCGGCGAAGTTGCCCCAGACCATTAGTGGCGCCGGGCAACATTACCCCGATACGCGAGTCTGAAACAGCCTTCCTTGTGAAGTTTGTTGAGCTATTTAATCAATGACGGCGCAACGCCGTCTAAGGTGCGAACACCAAGCTAGACCTCTTCCTTTATTACTTTTAACTTTTGGATAGTTACTCTTTACTCGTAAGAATTTTACATTCTAACCAAGAGTAAAATTCAATTTATCTTAATCATGAGGGCATTGCAAGATATATAACGAACTTCAATAAACTCAAAGTTACAAATAAAATTATCCATTGTTTAATTTAGATTATTCGTCAAAATTATAATTTTTAGCTTTATAAATGGACAGAACATTATTTATTTTATGGATCTATTCTAGAAACCTATGATTAAATATGATCGATAAATCAACCATCCTTACTCACTTAAAATTGAACGCAACTCTAATTAAATCAATGCCAATTTAACTTGATTAACAAAATAGTGACCGACAATACTTCAGGACAAACTGTACTTTAAATTATACTATAAAATTTTTATGTACCGAGAATCTTGAGCATACTGAATGCACTGAAAAATAGGGATATTATTCGAAATGGGAGACTAAAACAAAGAGGAGCACTCTTATCTCTATTCCTAACTCAGATAAATAATCTATGAGCCAGCCACTTCAAGATTCACTTATTTCTAGTCACCTTAGAAATTAAACGCATAAATTACCGATATAAAATTTAAAGAAAGGCTCACTAAAGAAAAGATTAATAGAGACAACTACTAGAGAAGAGATTAATAGGATAACTTGAAAATTAATATTTGATAACACCAAATAAAAAAACTTTATCACCTTGCTGAATTAAGACACAAGATAATAAAGTCATGGAATGTCTACCTCTTAGACCTGATACAATGGAAGGCTCACTGACTCGCTGGGAATTAGACCCCCTAGTTCGTTACATGAACTGCGATTGGCGGAGTTGTTCCAGACATGTAACGAACTAGGGGGTCTAATTCCCAATTCGCGAGTCTGAAACAGCCTTCCTTGTGAAGTTTGTTAAGCTATTTAATCAATGACGGCGCAACGCCGCCTAAGGTGCGAACACCAAGCTAGACCTCTTCCTTATAACACTCCTGGCAGATAGTAACTGAAGCAACTAACACTTCGTTATTAGCCAAAAGCAGATCGCAATTTATCGCATTCAAAAGAGCAATGCAAGAGATAATAAAATATAAATAAAAATACGCTCATCAATAAAATTATCATTGCAATCACATTAATTACAATCAATTAGGAGAGAACTAGATTATAAAACGAATCGACACTTAGATAGTTAAAGAGAAATAATTAATAAATACTAAATAATAAAATTCAACTATCTCGCTAATATGCACGATGATCAAGCAATAGGAATGCCACCTCTTAAGACCTGATACAATTCAAGCAACCACCCTCTCTATAACCCTCAAACCAATTCCTTCAACCCACTAAAACCATGACCATTCCATGACACAATCATGACTTACCGCTAACCACAATAGCCGATAAATCCGTTTACATTACTGCTATTCATAAATATCACATAGCATCACACATTAATTTTATTCTGGAGTAACAATGGCTACTTTATTGCGGACAAGATCCTCTTATTTACTACTATACACACTACTCGGTATTTTGCTTGCCAGCTGTGGTGCCCCCCAAACCATATTAGTAAGATCAAACAACTTTGGTACCACTGTTGGCGGCATGATTGGTACTAGTACTGGCACCAGTACCACTATGTTAAATAAGAGCCGCTCAACAAACAAGCAGCAACGCACATGGAAACGCTCATCTTTGCTTGCCAATAAAGTGCAGATCAAGATTGGCGATAAAAAATCTTTACCCATACAGTCAATGCGCGCATCGATTAAAATTGATGGGTTTCGCGCCAGAGTCATTCTTGACTACCATTTTTACAACGACAATAATAGACCCTATGAAGCAACTTTCCAGTTACGACTGCCTAATGGTGCAAGCCCCTATTACTTAGCGTTTGGAGAATCTATATACCAATCACATTCGCCTCAATTTAAAAACAAAAACTTTTATCCTGCAAACGAACAAATCTCTGCTTTTGACTCCAAACAAATACAAGAATCATACTCAAAGACAACTATTAAATTACGTGAAGCACGCATGGTCACGCGCGCCAAGGCTGTACGAGCTTACCACAATACCGTTCATAAACGTGTCGACCCAGCGTTGCTTGAATGGAGTGGCAGTGGTGTCTTTAATGGCCGCTTATTCCCGATTCAAGCCAATAAATTACATCGCGTAGTGATTGCCTATGATGTTGATCTACGTCAGACACCCTCTCATTATCACTTTAATTTTCCCCTCCCTAACAAAATTAAACACAAGCAAATACACTTTGATGTTGCCACAATCAAAGGTAGTCGGCTTAAGTTAAAAAATCATTATAATGTCATAGCCAAGCGAAAACGCACTGTTTTTTCAGTCAAAAACCCCAAAGATTCTCACTTACAATTCACTATAAAACGAAGCACTACGACCGTTGTCGCAGGGGTAGATCGCTATACCAAACGAGCCCATTTCGCGCTTCGTTTAGATCCCAGACTCACTTACCGTAAGAGTAAAGACAATAAACCAGAGGCGGTATTTTTAATTGATATCTCTCTGAGCAACCCAGTAAAAAGCTTCAATCGGTCGTTAAAACTGATGAATCAAATATTAGCAACGAATCAGAAGAACATTAAAAAATTTGCTGTATTATTTTTCAATGCGCGCAGCTTTTGGTGGCGTAAAACTTATAGCGAAAATAATTCAAAACAGCGTCAAACACTACTTCAGTACGCCAACACACTTAGCTTACAAGGAGCCAGCGATATCGATCTCGCATTAAACATGGCCACTAAGCAACCATTGATTGACACAACAACAGCGAACCTGTATTTGATCAGTGACGGCTCGACTAACTGGGGTGAAACACGACTTAATGCTATCGCACGTAAATTTAAACATAATTTTAAAAATAAATTATTTGCCTATTCAACAGCCACTACAGGAGTCAACGCCACTCTATTAAGTCGGCTTAGCTCAATCAGTAACGGCGCTTACTACACCGTCAATAACGACAAAGCGATTAGTAAGGCAGCCATCGCCATACAAGCCAGTAGCTGGAAAATAAAGAAGCTTCAAGTGACCCATGGTAGAGATATTATTATACAAGGCAACCCCAGCCAAATATACCCAGGACAGATTCTCACTATCGCAGGACGAGGACAACCCAAGGCAGGCGACATTATTAAATTGACGATCAGTAATGGTCTCAGCAGTAAGGTTAAAAAATACCGAATCACACACAACATATCCTCGTCACTGGCAGGCAGACTGTATGGTATCACTGCGGTTAACTTAATGGAGTCACTTCAACAAGAACGCGACAACACTATCATTCAATCTTATGCATTACATTATAGGGTCATAGGTCAAAACACATCGCTACTCATGCTAGAATCTGAACGTGACTATCAACGCTACAACATAAAACCAAAAGATAATATACGAACCATTCGCCAAACCAGCGCATCCTATATAATCAAGAGCTTACTTAGACAACAGCGCAAAGCAGCACTTTCAGACAAACAATTATTTATTAGCATGCTTAACCATCTAAAGCATATTGATGGCGTAACACCTGTCATGTCAGCAGAATTGAAAACTGTTATTGGACAATTACCGACTAGTGCTTTCACCATTAAATTCAAACTCCCGACTGATTATCAAGCAGTGAACTTGTTAGCAAAGAACCGTGAAAACAAGCACGACAGTGAAAGTCTTGACAATAGTAACAGCAGTTATGAGAGTAATAATGTCAAGCAGGTAAGACCAGCACAAGCCATTGATATTAAATCAGATAAAGCCTACCAGTTGATTATCGACAAATATAAGTCACTGGCTGCTAAGAAACAACCTTCGCGTGCATTGGTGGCCTTAAGCAGTTTATTGGAACTTAATGCAGGTAAAGTAAAACATATGCGCTTAGTCAGTTACTATTTATTGCAAATGAAGCAGTATCGCGATGCTTGGTTTCTGTTTCAACAAATTTCTCAGAAGCGCCCCCATGAAGCTCCTGCTTATATAGCACTCGCTCGCATTGCAGAAAATAATAAGCAATGGGCGCTTGCGAGTTTGTATTACGAGATATTACTCAATGCTCAATGGGATAATCGTTATCGCTATGTTACACGTCTGGCAACAATTGAATATAAAATATTACTGAGAAAAATGATTGCCCTTACTCCTCCCAATAAGCGCAGTAACAAAGTGTCTTATGCATTTTTACAGTACGCCACCAAAAGACTATCTCAGCTATCACTGTCATCAAACCAAACCAACAGCGGGTTAATGGTTGCGATTGAATGGAATACTATGGGTGCCGATATTGACTTACATATTAAAACACCCAAACGAGAACACCTTTATTATTCACGTAGACAAGCAAGTAATGGTGCGACCCTCGAAAACGATGACACTAGCGGCATGGGACCAGAGATATTTCGATCTGCAGCTCTTCATGGGACATATAAGGTGGGCGTAAAATATTTCAGCAATAACTCCACCAGAAAAACATTACGCACTGCTATATTGATGAGTATATACCGGAACATAGGATCATCTCAGGCGAGCGTTGAACGAAAAGTGATTGTTCTTAGGTCTTCTGGAGAAGTGAATTGGTTGAAAAAATTTCGAGCAAAATAATACAACACAAGCTATAGAGAATAGAAGTTGAGTGAACGCCATAGTTCGTAAAAGCCAATGACAATACAAAAATCGATAATATTATAACGATTGATATTATAAAGGTTGATATTATAAAGATCGATTCTAAGAGAGTAATGCTAAAAGTTACTATGACTATAACGCTATTAGCAAAATTTCACTCAATCATTGGCTTTTAAGGGCTACTTTAAAGAACTATTTTTAATAACACTTATAACGATACTTATAACGATACTTATAACGATACTTATAACGATATATTGTAAAAATAACTTTTTATACGAATTCAGGTAAGCAATATTCGATTACATTTTGATAAAATGACTACAATAAATAAGCCCACTAGCAGAACCCACCAAGGTTAAAACGACCTGATAATCTGATTATCCACCACCATCACAGACTAGCTGTATAACATTATTGATCGTGGCTAATTTTACTTGCTTGCGGGCCACTTTGATCCCGATACTTGGCATTTTTACGTTTCCGATAAGGTCGATCCGCCACCCCTGTTAATGGCTCGAAACTAATGGCTCCAATCGACATGCCAGGCCGTAAGGCCAAGGGTAATTTTCCAGAATTATAAAACTCTAATACTATGTTACCGTGCCAACCAGGATCAATTCGATGTGCTGTCACATGCACCATTAACCCCAGTCGCGCCAAACTCGATCTACCGTCAAGCCAGCCTACAATATCATCAGGCAGTGTCACACATTCAAGCGTAATACCTAACGCCAGCTCTCCAGGGTGTAAAAAAAAAGCCTCATTCCCGCTTAACAAGATTTCATCACTCATTATTTTATCAATTGCTGCATTCACTTCTTCACGGTTTCCGCTTAAATCAATAAAGGGAGTAGTATGGGAACTAAACACGCGAAACTTATCCCCTAAATGCAAATCAATACTCACACCGGTTACGTCTTCATCGCTAGGGCGTGGCTCAACTTTAATACGCTCTTTATTGAGCTCGGAAATAATATCACGATCACATAATCTCATTTAAAACTCTCTCTTCAAAAACCGGCCTTAAAAAATAGCCAGTAACAACCACATAGCCAATAACAACCACTGAGTAAAGCTTGATACTACCTGATATTTTAAGTATATAAAAGGATACAGCTCTTTCACCTCTAATTATCTAGAGATAAGACAAGATCGAAGAAAGTCTTTAACAGTGAAAAAATATCGAACTTCAGCTTAAACAAGAATGGTCGCTAATAGTGATACTGAGTATCACACTCAGAACTTTCAGAAAAAAAACAGAAAACTTTGAATAATTGGGGCTAATTGGATGATAGTTAAAAAATGCTCAGGACAAGTGCAAGATATCCGTTACACTTAGGAGATCTTGGGTTAATTTCGACACTTTCGCTTACGAGCATAGAGTTATAGCCAGAAGAATTTAAGCGCCACTAATAGTAAACACCTAGTGTGAAGCAATAGCAAAGCTAGAAACATGAATCGCTTACAATGAATTAACTACCATATTTTTTAGGCATTAAATCACTACTTACGGAAATTATAATGGCTTTTCATATTTTGATTTTTATCATAATGTTCTCAATCTCTTCTATCACTTATAGCCAAAAAACATGGATAGTCGGTGTCGTGCCTCAACATTCAGCGAAAAAGCTCACTAAAGTATGGAAACCATTTTTACGCTATTTATCACAGAAGACAGGGGAAAAATTTGCCTTCCAAACCGCCCCCAACAATACAGTATTCGAACAACGCACCCAATCTGCTCGATATGATTTTGTATACTTTAGCCCATCACACTATGTCAGATTTCATAAAACAGCTAATTATAACGCCATTGCTAAGGCAAAAAATAAGCATATTAGAGGGATTATCGTTGTTAGAAAAGACTGCGTAATGAAAAATTTGACGGAGATTGATCAACACCACATCGGATTCCCCTCTGCCACCGCTTTTGCTGCCAGCATTATTCCACGTAGAGTATTAAAATCTAAAAAAATTCCTTTTAAAGCGATCTATAGTAAAACCCATGACAATGTTTACTATGGGGTAGCGAACGGATTCTATCATGCTGGAGGTGGCGTGGTTCGCACCTTCAATGCCACAGACCCTAAAATAAAAGATAGATTAAAAATACTCTGGACAAGTAAAAGCTACCCTCCACATGCTATCGCTGCTCATCAACGAGTCCCTACTGCTGTGATTAAAAAATTTCGAAACGCTCTAGTGTCTATGGCTAACAACGCGAAAACTCAACAACTGTATATCAATATGAAAATAAAATATGGCTTTGAACCCGCGACCAATAAAGATTGGGATGATGTGCGAAGATTAGGAATAGACACCAAAAACTAGTTGGCTAGTGAATCAACTGACTGCTCAGAAAAATTCAGCCCATGAAAACTGATATCATTAAATCCTATGCGCCAGCTTTTGGGCTCATCCACTAACTTTTACGAACAGTAAAATTATCATTACACGTTATTGAGTATCGCCTGAATGATTAAGTCCATATACAGCAAAGACTAATCCATAAAAAAGGGCTGATAAATCAGCCCTTTTTGCTACTTACTCTATATTGCTAGTGACCATTTAACACTAGTTATTTTCGATCACAATAGAAGGAAATTTAGCACTATAATTTTTTGCTTGAAGAGATAATTTAGCCGCTGTACGACGAGCAATATCCTTATAAATCTCAGCAATTCGACTCTCAGGTTCAGCCACCACTGTCGGCTTACCCGCATCAGTTTCAACACGAATACGTATATCTAATGGCAAAGCACCTAAAAAGTTAACATTAAACTCATCCGCCATATCAACACCGCCATCCTTACCGAAAATATGTTCTTCATGCTGGCATTCGCTACAAATATGGATACTCATATTCTCAACAATCCCTAACACTGGAACCTCTACTTTCTCGAACATCTTAAGACCTTTGCGCGCGTCCAACAAAGCGATGTCTTGCGGTGTTGTCACAATAACTGCGCCACTCACAGGAACTTTTTGTGCCAGTGTTAACTGTGTATCGCCAGTCCCTGGTGGTAAATCAATGATTAAGTAATCAAGATTATTCCAGTTAGTATCTTTTAATAGCTGCTCCAGAGCCTGAGTGACCATTGGGCCACGCCAAATCATCGGAGTATCTTCTTCAATTAAAAAACCAATCGACATTGACTGCAAATTGTAACTCATCATAGGTTCCAGCGACTTACCGTCTGGAGATTCTGGCTTACCCGAGATTCCTAACATACGAGGTTGACTAGGACCGTATATGTCTGCATCTAATATACCAACATTAGCGCCTTCTGCTGACAATGCGAGTGCCAGATTCACTGCCGTAGTGGACTTACCCACCCCACCTTTACCAGAAGCGATTGCGATAATATTCTTAACACCATCAATAGCACTTACATTTTTTTGTACCACATGCGCATCAATTTTCCAGGAGATATCAAACTCTGCTGTATCAATGCCATCCACCGATTCAAGGCGGGACTTTAAATCCTCAGCCAAAGTGGCCTGAAAACTTTTTGCCGGATAACCCAAAACAATCGTCACTTTGACTTTTGCTCCATCAATTGCAATATCCTTAACAAATGATGCAGATACTAAATCTTTCTCTGTATGTGGATCAATATATTCTTTCAAAGCCGCTTCGACTTGATCTTTAGTTACCGCCGACATTACTAAAACCTCCTGAGGGTTTTGTTGCTTACACTAAACCAGCACTCATTAAAATATCTTTAAAACTGACATTTATTATCTAATAATTAAAATAATACAATTAATTCTGAACCGAAAATTGCGATTATCATTAGCCATCACTACAAAAATAGTCGATTAACTAATGATCAATTAAAAACAACCTATAATTTACGATTTAAACAACTTTAAAGAAGAATGCACATAAGAATGCATATTTAGTATAATAAATATACAATTACTGAGTAAAATAATCAGGTATTATACATGAATTTTACAGGTGCCGTAGTATTTCATGAAATAATTATAAAGCCCATTAGTATTTGCTAAATTTGACCCCAGACAGGGCTATGCACAGACTAAATTTGGGCTATAATGACCTCCTTAAATCCCTCTTAACTTATTGAATCAATTAGAGCTAATGTCAAAAACGAACAACAAAATACTAGTCACCAGCGCACTCCCCTATGCCAATGGGAGTATTCACCTTGGTCATTTGGTGGAATACATACAAACTGATATCTGGGTGCGAGCCCAAAAACTGTTTGGAAATACTTGTTATTACATGTGTGCTGATGATACTCACGGTACTCCAGTGATGTTACGTGCAGAAAAAGAGGGGATATCTCCAGAAACACTCATTGACAATATGCGCCAAGAACATCTTGCGGATTTTCAGGGATTCAATATTGCTTTTGATCACTATCATTCTACCCATTCAGAAGAAAACCGTCAGTTAGCCACGGGGATATTTACCTCACTCGACAAAGCTGGCTTAATCGAATCTAAATTGGTAGAACAATATTATGATCCTGAACGCGAAATGTTTTTGGCTGACCGTTTTATCAAAGGCCAGTGCCCTAATAAAAAATGTAATGCTGAAGACCAATACGGTGATGGCTGTGAAGAGTGTGGCAACAACTATTCACCTACAGATTTAATTAACCCCTTTTCAGCTATTTCAGGCGCTAAGCCTATCCGCAAAAAATCCGAACACTTCTTTTTTAAATTATCTGATCCCAAGTGTCAGACGTTTTTAAAAGAATGGATGCAAGGTGAACACAGCACATTAAGCAAGAATAAACGACCATTACAAAATGAAGCCTATAACAAACTAGAAGAATGGTTTGAATCTGGCTTACGTAATTGGGATATCTCTCGTGACGCGCCTTATTTTGGATTTGAAATACCTGAACATCCAGGTAAATACTTATACGTGTGGTTAGATGCGCCAGTGGGTTATATGGCCAGTTTTATGCATTTTTGTGAACAAAGTAAACAGGAAGAGTTTTCGAAGTTTTGGGGTCCTGACAGTGAGTATCAGCTGTATCATTTTATTGGCAAAGACATACTCTATTTTCATGCATTGTTTTGGCCTGCCATGCTTAAATATTCTGGTTATCGAACACCCGACAAAATTTTTGCGCATGGCTTTCTAACCGTTGATGCACGAAAAATGTCTAAATCTCGCGGCACCTTTATTAATGCCCGTAGCTACCTTGATTTAGGCATGAACCCTGATTACCTACGTTATTATTATGCTGCCAAATTAAATGATAGCACTGAAGATATCGACTTAAATCTAACAGACTATATTGCGCGCGTGAATAGTAATTTAGTGGGGAAATTTGTCAACATTGCTAGCCGTAGCTCTGGTTTTTTACAAAAGAAATTTGCAGGTACATTAGCCTCGACTCTTTCTGATGAAGCCCTCTCTGTGATTGCCGAATTTCAAACTGCCGCTGACAAAATTGCAACACTGTATACAGATCGCCGATTTAGCGAAGCAGTGCGATTTATTATGCAACTAACTGACACAGCCAATGAATATGTTAATGAGACCAAACCCTGGGAAATTGCACGTGATGACAGCCAACACACTCGCTTACATGAGTTACTAACGGTCAATATCAATCTGTTTCGCTTGTTAAGTATTTATTTAAAACCAATCATTCCTGCAATCTGCGTACAAATAGAGAGTTTTCTGGCAGTGGAGCCTTTTGATTGGCAAGACAGTCAACGATTATTGCTTGATCATACTATTAATAAATATCAGCATTTAGCAAAACGCATCGAGCAAAGTGAGGTTGATAAACTACTGGAGGCCAACAAGCAAAGCTTGATGCCAACGACTGACAAACGATCATCTGACCCAAAGTCCAAAAAATCAAAGGCTAAACCTAAAGTGAGTAATAAGACTATACCCCCAATTGAAGATATCATTAACATTGATGATTTTGCTAAAATAGATTTACGCATTGCAAAAATCATTAATGCTGAACATGTCGAAGGCGCTGATAAACTGCTTCAACTAACATTAGATATAGGCTTGGAACAGCGCAATGTATTTGCCGGGATCAAATCAGCTTATTCTCCTGAAGCACTTATAGGGAAACATACTGTAATGGTGGCTAACCTAGCTGCACGCAAAATGCGTTTTGGTGTATCAGAAGGCATGGTGCTAGCAGCAGGACCTGGTGGCGAAGACTTATGGATATTAAGTCCAGACGAAGGAGCTACCGCAGGAATGAAGGTTAAATAATTAGGGAGAAAGGGGCTTGGATAAATTTGGACCGACCTCAGATAAACACATTAACTAAACACATTGTCTGTCGAAAATTAAGCCTGGTCTGCCCTCTAGTGGTGGCCCTCTAATAAGGAAAAGCTAATGAGCGGATATTTACTGATTCTGGTTAGCACGGTATTAATCAATAACTTTGTGTTAGTCAAGTTCCTTGGCCTTTGCCCATTTATGGGAGTGTCTCGTAAACTCGAAACCGCTATTGGGATGTCTCTCGCCACAACATTTGTATTAACTTTGTCTTCAATGACTAGTTATTTAATTTATGAATACATGCTGGTTCCTTTTGGACTCGCATACCTTAAAACACTTTCATTTATATTAGTCATTGCTGCAGTCGTACAATTTACGGAAATGTTTGTGCATAAAACAAGTCCGGTTCTTTATCGTGTGCTAGGAATTTTTCTACCCCTGATTACCACCAACTGTGCCGTACTAGGGGTTGCACTGCTTAATATTCAAGAACAAAATGGTTTTATAGAGTCAGTCCTCTATGGTTTTGGTGCATCAGTCGGCTTCTCTTTAGTACTAATATTATTCTCCGCTATGCGGGAACGCATTGCTGGCTCAGATGTTCCTGTTGCTTTTAAAGGAAATGCTATTGCGCTTGTGACAGCGGGATTAATGGCTCTCGCCTTTATGGGGTTTTCAGGTTTAGGAAATATTTAGACTTTATGCTATTAACGAGGTCCGACCCCATATTCACGGAGGTCCGACCCCATATTCATATTCGGACCTCGTTAATAGCAATTCAACAATAACAGGAGGTTAAGGGCACTCTCCCTTCATTAAATATGTTAAGCGCATTATTGATTATTGGATTTCTCGCTGCTCTGTCCGGCCTTGTCCTCGGCTATGCTGCAAAACGTTACCATGTTAAATCTGATCCTATCGTTGAAAGGATCGATGCGCTTCTGCCACAAACTCAGTGTGGCCAATGTACGTATACTGGTTGCCGGCCTTACGCAGAAGCCATCGCGAAAGGTGAAGCCGATATTAACCAGTGCCCACCAGGTGGCGAAGCCACTATTATTGCGTTAGCAGATTTATTAGGGCAAGACATTAAACCTCTCAATCCAGACAATGGAATTGAACAAGGGCCAACAGTCGCTGTTATTCGTGAGCTCGAATGTATTGGTTGCACATTGTGCATTCAAGCCTGTCCAGTGGATGCAATAGTGGGGGCCGCTAAAATGATGCACACTGTCATTGCTGATGAGTGTACTGGTTGTGATTTATGCCTACCTCCATGCCCTGAAGACTGCATTGACATGGTGCCTGTTGAAGCTTCAATCAGTGACTGGAATTGGCCAAAGCCACCCACCATTCACACCAGCAATACTGATATAGTAAAACCATGACTGAATTAAAAAGATTGAATGAGTTTCACGGTGGCCTCATTCTCGAACAACATAAACAACTGTCCACTCGAAATAAGATACAACAGGCCGAGATTCCTGAACAGCTCACTATTCCGCTACAACAACATATTGGCTTACCTGCACAGGCTACGGTAGTCGCAGGTGAACAGGTCAAAAAGGGCCAAGTTCTAGCACAAGAGCAGGGCTACGTCTCGTCCCCGATACATGCACCAACTTCAGGCACCATCATTGATATCTGTAAGCAGCCTACTTTGCACCCCTCAGGCATGATGGACTGGTGTATTTTGTTAAAGCCTGATCATAAAGACGAGTGGTTAGATAACTTACCTAAGCAGGATAATTATAAGGAACTTAGTCCTGATCAATTACGACATAAAATTCATCAGGCCGGTATTGTAGGACTAGGAGGAGCTACTTTTCCTAGTCATATTAAGTTACAAACTGAACCTGCTTGCAAAATAAACCATTTAATCATTAATGCGGCTGAATGCGAACCTTGGATAAGTTGCGACGATGCTCTAGTTCGAGAACGAGCCTCTGAGATAATCCAGGGCATACGAATCATAATGCATATTCTTAATGTCAGTCGGTGCACGATAGCCCTTGAACAAGATATGTCTGCTGCCAAAGCGCAACTGATTGACGCCATAGACTCTAGTCATCAAAATAGTAGTAACAATAATAGTAAGCTCTGCAACGATGACGAGCCAATATTAATTAATATTGCTTTTATTCCTGTTATATATCCCGCAGGAGGTGAAAAACAACTTATTAAAATAATTACTAATAAAGAAGTTCCAAGCCATGGATTACCCAGAGATCTTGGAATCGTTTGCCATAATGTCGGGACATCCTATGCCATTTATCGCGCCATCATATTAGGACAGCCATTAATATCACGGATTGTCACTGTAACCGGCAATGGAGTAAAAGACCCTTGCAACGTTGAAGCATTGATTGGCACGCCGGTGGAACAGTTACTGCTTAATCAAGAGGCAATACTTGATGAGCAACACTCATTAGTCATTGGCGGCCCAATGATGGGGTTCGAAATTAATAACCAACAACTGCCGCTAACAAAAGCCTGCAATTGTTTATTGCTTAATAAAAAAAAACCTCCCGCAGTCATTTACCCCTGCATTCGTTGTGGAGCATGTGCTGAGGTTTGTCCTGCTAAACTTTTGCCACAACAATTATTTTGGTACGCACAGGCACAGGATCTGGACCGGGTACAAGATTACCAGCTATTTGACTGTATCGAGTGTGGCTGCTGTTCCTATGTTTGTCCCAGCAATATTCCACTGGTTCAGTACTACCGTTATGCCAAAACTGAAATCTGGAAACAGGATAAAGAAAAACGAAAGTCAGACATTGCACGAGAACGCCATGAAGTTCGCAATGAACGTATAGCCCGGCAAAAAAGAGAGATCGAAGAAAGAAGACGTAAAAAGAAAGAAGCACTACGCAAATCAAAAGGCGAACAAACAACCGAGGATCCGAAAAAGGCTGCTATTCAGGCCGCTTTGGAACGAGTCCGCAATAAGCAGAAAAATAGTCCTGTGCAGCCTAAAAATAAAGATCAGCTCACACAGGAACAACAACAATCAATACTAGACGCAGACCAACGGCGTAAACAAATTAATAGAGTGGACAAAAAATGACTTTGAATAGTAGTTCTCCACATGTCTCTAATGCCCGCCCGTTATCCAATATGATGCTGCTGGTGCTCATCGCCCTTATTCCCGGCGCGCTTACCTGGATCTATTTTTTTGGCATTAGTTTACTGATTACTTTATTGATTGCTGTTCCCACCGCAATCACCTTTGAAGCCTTGACGCTTAAATTACGTGGCCGCCCAGTTAAATTATTTCTACAAGATTATAGTGCTGTAGTGACTGCGGTGTTACTTGCTATTTGCTTACCGACTTACGCGCCTTGGTGGATGATTGTAATTGCGACTGGTTTTGCGATTGTCATTGCTAAACATCTTTATGGAGGACTTGGCCAAAATCCATTCAATCCGGCTATGATTGGCTATGTTGTGATTTTGATTTCTTTTCCTGCCACCATGAATCAATGGACGACAGTCAGCCATGAACATAGATTCAGTGTTAGCAAAGCTATTAATTTACAACTTGGATCAACCACTGAGGCGAACAAAAAATGGTTTGATTCAGTCAGCTCTGCAACTCCATTAAATTTGTCACAAGGCGACCTTGATCGAGGTCACACCCTCACTGAAATTTATCATCATCAACCCTTTGCTCGAATGTTTGGAGGAAATATAGGCGCAGGATGGCAGTGGATTAACTTTATGTTTCTACTAGGAGGGATTGCGCTAATTATGTTACGCGTCATCCAGTGGCATATACCACTCGCCATGCTCGCTTCTATTGCAATTATTTCTTTTTTGTTTCATGTCAGTGATAGCGATCTATACCACTCCCCTCTACTCCACCTGTTTAGTGGGGGCACTATGTTTGCCGCTTTTTTTATTGCCACAGATCCTGTGACTGCTTGTACTACCCCTAAAGGTAAAATTATTTTTGGCATCGGCGTTGGCCTATTCACTTGGTTGATTCGCACCTGGGGTGGTTATCCTGATGGCATAGCCTTTGCGGTACTGCTAATGAATATGGCAGCACCCACTATCGATTATTTCACCCAACCGCGCGTCTTTGGACATCAACAAGGGCCTAAGTGACATGAAAAAAATCACCACGACTACGATCATTCTTTCGTTATTTGCGCTAACAGGCACTGGCCTAGTTGCCCTCACGCACCATTTAACTAAAGAGCGTATAGAACAACAAAAACTTAAATCAAAGTTAAAAATCTTAAACAGTATATTACCTCCTAGCAGTTACAATAATTCTTTAGAAAAAGATGTTAAAAAAGTGAGGGCGGAAAGATTCCTTGGCACCAGTAACGAGGTTGATGTTTACCGCGCACGTTTCAATGGAAAACCTGTTGCAGTCGTTTTTGAAACCATTGCACTTGATGGCTATAATGGCAAGATCTCAATATTAGTCGCCATTAAATATAACGGCTCGTTAGCGGGCATACGCATCGTAGCGCATCAAGAAACTCCCGGCTTAGGTGATGTTATCGAACAACGAAAATCAGACTGGTCTCGCCGCTCGTTTCCTGGCAAAGCGATTGGTCAGCCAGAAAATGATCAATGGAAAGTCCGTAAAGATGGCGGGGTGTTCGATCAGTTCACAGGTGCTACTATAACGCCCAGAGCAGTGGTGAAAGCAGTCCATTTGGCGCTTAAATACTATACACTGAACAAAGCAATGTTGTTCACACAAAAGCTTAATTCACACAACAGTTACCGTTATAGGGGCAAATAGTTATGCCGACACTCAAGGAGATTGCTAAAGAGGGCTTATGGAATAATAATCCAGCACTGATTCAATTACTTGGCTTATGTCCCCTACTTGCAGTGACCTCGTCATTTGTGAATGCACTGGGTCTTGGGTTTGCCACTATTGTTGTGTTAATCGGGTCCAATGTCGTTATCTCTGCGGTTCGCCATTGGGTACGCAAAGAAGTTCGAATCCCTGTATTTGTACTAATAATTGCTTCAATGGTGACCATCATCGAATTATTGATGCAAGCATTTTTATATGATTTATATACAATATTAGGAATATTCATTCCACTCATCGTGACTAATTGCGCCATTATTGGACGTGCCGAAGCCTTTGCCTCCCGTAATAACGTTTTTCATTCAGCCCTAGATGGATTAATGATGGGCTTGGGATTCACCCTAGTCTTGGTTTTGTTGGGATCTATACGCGAAATTATAGGGGCTGGTACCTTATTCGATCAAGCCGATTTACTGTTTGGGGAGTGGGGTAAAAATATGAAAATAGTCTTTATTGCTAATTATTCTGGATTTTTACTGGCTATTTTACCTCCAGGTGCTTTCATTGGATTAGGATTTATCATCGCCATTAAAAATAATATCGATCGCAAAATTGCACTAAAAAGTGCTCAGTCTGTGGTGGTGGTTACTGATACTATGGCACCCACAGCAAAATAATATGAAACTCTCAAAACGTATCAAAATGTTTGAACGCTTGCAAGATCATAACCCTGAACCGACTACTGAACTTCACTATGGCAATCATTTTCAACTACTCATTGCTGTACTCTTGTCTGCCCAGGCGACTGACGTTGGAGTCAACAAGGCCACTAAAGACTTATACAAACGGATTAAAACACCTAAGGCAATGCTTGAACTGGGGGAGCAAGGATTAAAACAGTATATCAAAACAATTGGCCTGTTTAATACCAAAGCAAAAAATGCAATCAAGACCTGTCAACAACTGGTCGACTTGCATAAAGGTCGTGTCCCCAAAGATAGAGCATCATTGGAGGCATTGCCTGGAGTTGGGCGTAAAACGGCTAACGTAGTGCTTAACACTGCCTTTGGTGAACCTACCATTGCAGTCGACACTCATATTTTCAGAGTCTCTAATCGTACTGGACTCGCACCAGGAAAAAATGTACTACAGGTTGAAACGACTTTACTGAAAAAAGTCCCTGAGCAATTTATGCTAGATGCTCACCATTGGCTAATTTTACACGGCCGTTATACCTGTATTGCCCGCAAACCCCGTTGTGGATCCTGCCTTATTGAAGACCTTTGTAGCTACAAACAAAAAACTGATGACTAAACTTTATCTAAGTAAGGTGGCAACCTATGCTATTTAATCAAAACCGTGAACAAATCCGTCAATTCTATATTGATGTGTGGCAAAAATTTCAAGACAAACAGATATTGACGCCTTTGGAGACCATTATTGCTGATGTAGTAGCTATCCATCCCGAATATCATAAGGAGCTACTCAATAGCGATAAGACATTAGCAAAAGATTATAATACTGAAACAGACCAATCAAACCCCTTCTTGCATATGGGAATGCACATCGGCTTGCGTGAACAAGTCCAGGCCAATCACCCTTATGGCATCAAAGAATTATTTATTCAATACATGCAACGCGACCAAGACCCTCACCATGCTGAACATGAAATGATTGAGTGTTTGGCAAAATCATTATGGGAAGCACAAACAAGCAATTTACCTCCTAATGATCACGACTATCTCCACTGCTTAAAACAAGGTTTGTAATGACACAACAAGCGATTTACTATTATACAGTGAGCCAATAAGTAGCTTCATTACTCACTATATATAATTTCATTTTACCCATAAAAAAGTTGGCTATTATGCCTACAGCAAAAATTCGGTTATTGAAGTACTGGGGATTACTTCTACTGCTCTGCGCTCATTTCACCGCACAGGCATCAAGCGTTACATTGCCAAAGAATACAGAAAAATTTATTTTGGCCCACTTTAAGTTCAAACAAATAAGCCATAATAAAACAATCGATATTTATGGATTTATGGACGGAATAAAGCTAAAGAATTTTGGGAATATTTGTCATGATGAAAACTTATTCTTAAAAATTCATATAAACACAAGCATTAAAAATGTAAAGTCAATGAGTATTTTTTTAGAAAATCCTACACTGACGAGAGTTGCCAAGTATAATTTTTTTGAGTCTAGTCTCCCTTTCATTGTCTCTCGTTATAAAAAAACTTATTCAGGGAATTTTATTGTCGTGATAGAAACCGCAACTACTTTATACTTTAATCAAAACGATATTCGCTCAGGAGTCAGATATTGTCCGTAAGTCTATCGTCTCTCAACGATATTCCGCTGGTCTCCGCTTTAAATCATCACAACAAGAAGCATAACGCCATATTATAAATTTTTCTGTTATCATCATACTTTTTATTTATAATATCTCTAGTCTAAATCTTTCATATTGTTGAAATCTTTTCTATTTAAATGAACTTTATATGACAAGCTGTGTCTTATTCTTTATAGTACAGTATTCATAAAAATGCAGGTAATACCTTACCCGTGTTTTTAGAATAAATACTATACTAAACAAAAACTTATATATTATTTTCAGTCTAATTACGGAGATTAGTTATGTCTAAGAAATCTACAGCAAAACCTTTAGCTTTAGTAATCAGTGCAGCACTTGTTGGTTCATTAGCAATGTCAACTACAGCTAACGCTGCTGAAAACCCTTTTGGTGCAACAAGCATTACTGCTGCTACTACAATCACTGTTGCTGGTAAAGACGGCAAATGTGGCGAAGGCAAATGTGGTAAGAAGACTAAGGGTAAAGAAGCTAAATGTGGCGCTAAAGGTAAAAAGAAAGATGGCAAATGTGGCGCTAAAGGTAAGAAAAAAGACGGCAAATGCGGCGAAGGCAAATGCGGTAAGAAGTAACTAAAAAAAGGACCCATCCATGAACAACACATTTAAAGTTCATGGTGCCGGCCTTGGATTAAAGCGCGACTTTTTAGACGCGCTCAAGGACCAGTCACCAGACCCAATCGGCTTTCTCGAAATCGCTCCAGAAAATTGGATGGGGTTTGGTGGCCAGTTCGCTAAAAATCTTCGGCATTTTACCGAACGATATGATTTTACGACCCACGGACTATCCCTCTCTATAGGGGGCCCTACTCCATTAGATGTTGAGTTTGTAAAAAAACTCAAAATTTTTCTCGATAGTCATGACATTCAAGTCTATACAGAACATTTAAGCTATTGCAGTGATGACGGGCATATGTACGACTTAATGCCTATTCCCTTTACCGAAGAAGCTGTTCACTATGTTGCCGATCGCATCAAGCAGGTACAAGACATATTAGAACGAAAAATTGGAATGGAGAATGTTTCTTACTATGCAGCCCCTGGACAGGAGCTCAGTGAGATTAGTTTTTTTAATGCAGTAGTAGAAGAAGCTGATTGTGATATTTTACTCGATGTTAATAACATCTATGTCAACAGCATCAATCATCACTATAACGCGATCGACTTTCTAAAAGCCATGCCAGGAGAACGTGTTTCTTACATGCATGTTGCGGGGCATTATGAAGAAGCAGCCGATTTAATTGTTGACACTCACGGCGCAGATGTCATCGATCCGGTATGGGACTTACTGCATAAAGCCTATGAAACTTTTGGCGTTATGCCAACACTACTGGAACGTGATTTTAATATTCCAGACATGCAAGGCTTAATGCGAGAAGTGAATAAAATTTCAGAGATACAACAGCAATGGTCAACTAAACAACATGTACGAGATATACGAGATGTGAAGGTCTCATCATGAGTGTTACGCCAGACTTTATTAAAAAGCAGTTTGAGTTCACGAACCATATCCGTGACCCCGACAATAACGCTGCCCCACCTGAGATCGAAGATCGACGTATGGCTATTTATCGAGAACTGTTTTATAACAATCTCGAAAGTTTCGTCGGTGACACCTGTCCTATATTTCGCAGTTTAGTAGAGGAAGATTATTGGCAAAAGCTAATTCGTGGATTTTTTATTACCCACCGTTGTCACTCTCCTTTATTCCTTGATATTTGCAAAGAGTTTATTGACTATTTGCAGCAAGAACGCAAAGCAGATAAAGAAGACCTGCCTTTTATGCTCGAACTCGTTCACTACGAATGGGTTGAATTAGCCTTACATATTGCTGAAGATACCATTGACTACCACTTAATCGATCCTAATGGGGACCTTCTTAATAATGTGCCAATTATTTCCCCAGTCGCCTGGCCTCTCTCTTATACATACCCAGTCCACAAAATATCAGAAGATTTTCAACCTGCTAAAGAAAATACAGAACCCACCTTTTTAGTCGTCTTTCGCAATAGAAGTCTTGATGTAGATTTTTTAGAAATTACTCCCGTTACTGCAAGATTGCTGGAACTTGTTATGCAGGATGTTGCCCAAGAGTATACAGGGCGAGAAATTTTGGAGACTATTGCTCAAGAACTGGGACATGAAAATCCTGAAGTCATTATCAGTGCTGGCATGGACATTATGCAGGATTTACAAGCTTCAGGGGTGTTATTAGGAACTGCTAAAACTTAGTACTAATACACCTTCTTATTATTCCCTGTAATTCCTAACAACTACATCAAAAAAGGATAATCTAAATGAATATTATAACATCACTCGGATGTGCAGTTTATACCCGACTAGATCAAGCTGGCGCATATATTTCAATGCTCGGCCTAAGAGTCTTACTCGCTTATGAATACCTAGACGCCGGAATAGAAAAATATAATGGGAAAAATTGGTTTGGAGGTGATGACCCCACTATTTTTGTATTTCCATTTAACTTAATTCCAGCTGATGTCAATTGGTTTATGGTGACATGGGTTGAGCTAATTGGTGGTGTAGCAATTTTACTTGGTTTCGCTACTCGCTTCTTTTCAGCATCATTAATTATTTTAACTATTGTTGCTATATTCGCAGTCCATGCAGGAAATGGTTATAATGTAGGGGATAACGGTTATAAGCTACCACTAATTTATCTAGTTATGTTTGTACCATTACTTTTTAGTGGTGCTGGTAAACTTAGCATAGATGCGTTAATTAAAAAGTTTTGGATCAATAAATAAAACCAGGGCCCTCATTCAATCCTATATAAAAAGTCCTTACTATTAAAATAAGGGCTTTTTATTGAAGTTATTACCTAACGAATATCCAATCCACTAATATTTACGCTCAATAATTTTCCTACAAAATCAAAATTTTCTAATAATTTTAGCTTCCATATTAAATAGCCCTCATCCTAACGACATGAAAAATTAATCACCTTTTGCTAAAACGTAGCAACGACTTATCAGATTTAGCACATTCAATTTGTTTGGACTTCATGACACGACATTTTAGTTTTGACACTTTGTCGTCATACCCCAAACCAGGAATCTTATCTTCTTCTTTAGAGTCACCACGTAATACCAATACATATTTTTTACGATAACGTATTGTAAATTGCCCCTTAGGTTGAAAATTAGTAATCAAACTGACTATTCTAAAATCCGCAGTATATTCGGTTTGCTTATCTCTAATTCGTTTGGAGGTACATCGTATTTTTTCATTGGCTTTAACGCAATTATTATTAATTGATGGCATGTAGTCACTAGGGATTCCCTTATGTTTCCATTTACTGACATAAAGTAATTTACGCACATCAATATTACGCGTCAGCTTCTTATCATTTTTACGGGCTGAGGCTACTTTTGTTTTGAGTGCAGGCTTTGCAATTTTTTCTGTCTCTAAACGTTTTTTACTGATTTTACGCAATAAATTAGTCGCTTCTCCAATGCCATTTTTTTTCGCTCGGTTTGCCCACTTTAACGCACTAGGGATTCGCTTTGAAATACCCTGGCCTGAATATAATTGCATAGCGAGATAGTACTGTGACAATCCATGATTTTTTTCTGCAGCTTTCTTAAACCATTTATAAGAAATCGCATAATTACGAGTCCCATATCGTGATTTATAATGAAGCTCACCCAATCGAAACCAAGCTTTGTAATAATTTTGTGCTGCCGATTTTTCTAACCATAATTTGGCTTTTTGCTGATCAAACTTAACAGATATCCCGATCATATAAGCGCAACCGAGTTTATACTGAGCACGCATATTGCCTGTGCTTGCTTTAGCAATTAGTTGTTTGGTTCTTTGATCGAAAATGGTATAGGAATACACTGTTGAAGTAGTCGAATACAATAATAAAAAAAAGATAAAAGAAAAATTAACTCGGAGACTTATTTTAGTTGTAGTCATATTAATACCACACATAGTTGCTATTCATATTGTTAGTTATAAAAGTGAAATGTGATGCTATCCTTGATTTTAGTATTAATCCCTAACTAACTATTTTTATTGTTTATATAAGTATGTCACAAATATAAAGAAATGCTAATATATAGCCTCTTTATTATTTTGAAGAGCAGACTTTGATACATTTTTTGCGATATGTAAATAGAAATTTAACGCAAAAATAAATATAACTCTTTACTTATCCGATCAATATGATTAAAAATACAACACATTAACACCTAATTGAGGAGATAATAGACTGTTTTTCCTAGGGAACTATATTATGATGAATGTGATCAAGGATAGAGGGCGTTATATTTTTCGCAAGACTCACTACACAAAAATTTACCTGCATCGCCAATCAGGCAGTCACTATTGATTGATTATTACGATAGAAGACTGAATAAAACTATAAAAAGACCATTAGATGACCTTTTCATAATAACTAAACAGTGACTGATTCTAGTGACTAGTCGTAGTCACAGCCCCACTCTCCGTTGAAAATCCAGACGTAAGCACTACTTTTGATCTATCAGGCTTTAAGCATTCGATTCGAGTCTTGTTCAATAAACGACAATACAATTGATTTACTTTAGAGGAAACTCCAAGCACAGGCATTTTAGTTTTACTCTTGGGACTATCACCTAGTACCAACAGATAGTTTTTACGGTGACGAATGGTAAATTCTCCCTTCGCCCGAAACTCGCCAATTGTACTTATTATACTAAAATGAACAGTATAGCCATCAAGCTTTTGTCGGATACGTCTAGAAATACAATTAATACTATTTTCTGACTCAATACATTGATTAAGAGCCGAGGGGATATAATCACTAGGATTCCCATTTTGAGCCCACTTCTCACCATAAAGTAATGTACGCACATCAAGTATATTCATAAAGTCGAATGCAGGTTTTTTTAAAGATTGTAAATTAGTCGCCACCGAACCTGTAGCGCTTAAAGTTTTCTCTTTTGCATTAGACGCAGCTAAAATCAATTCTTTCAAGCGCATTTTTGCCCTAAGCGAGGCACTCACTTTCGCTTCAGAGTTAGCTTTAATTTCATCAGCCTTCGCTTTAGCAATAGTTCTCATTCTCGTCTTTATTTTTTTTCTGGCAAGTTTACTTTTAGCAGCAGCTTTGGCTTTAACCATTGCTCTTAGTTTTCTTTTGGCGAGTAGAGCCCTTTTTCTCTTAGTGGCTGCTTTAGCGTTAGCAGCTAATCTAGCTTTTCTCTTGGCTTTGGCTTTGGCTTTAGCCACTGCTCTTAATTTTCTTTTGGCGGCCAGTTTCATTTTTCTCTTCGCCCTTATAGAGGAAACGCGCTGCCCTTTTGCGGTTAACTGCGATATTCGAAACTGAATAGCGCTCAGTAAATCACTTGCCTCTCCAGCGCCATTTCTCTTTGCACGAACCGCCCAAACCATCGCTTTATAATTCTGTTTCGAAATACCATTGCCGGAAAAATACATTAAAGCAATATAATATTGTGATTGTCCGTGATTTTGTTTAGCAGCCTTCATAAACCAACGAAATGCCATTGTATAATTCTGCATGTTATATTTTGAGGTATAACGCATTTTACCTAGTGAATACCAAGCTTTATAATAATTTTGTGCTGCGGATTTTTTTAACCACGCATAAGCAGTATGACGATTATATTTGACTGTCGTACCGCGTAAATAGGCCCGCCCCAATTTATACTGTGCACGCTTGTCACCCGTATTCGCTAACAACACCAATTCTTTAGTACGTTGATCAAAAATAGTATACGAATATAGCGATGTAGGAATCGCCATGAGTATGCAAATTAAAAACAAAAAATTTATGCGAAAATCAATATTAGAAAAAATCATACTGATACCATTACAGTTGCAATACTTGTCAGATTTATTTCAGAGAACTCTCCCCCATAGAGAGCGCTCATTAAAAATGGATTAATGTTAGCGTCCGCTGCTAGTCATTTCCATAAATATCAGACATCAAAACCAGATCACTAGTGTAACCATAGCAAATAAATTGAAAAGTATTATTAAGAATCCCCAGTGCTTCTGAGGCGCACTTTGCCTTATTAACGAACGTATGTAAATAGATAATTTTGTCACACTTCAATCGGTTAAATCACACTAAACGTCCCTATCATAACTGTCTCAGCCTGAATCTACGCTGAAGCAGTAGAAATAATTTTTTTAATCCATAAAATCAACGATTTACATTTTCGATATGCTTCTCCTTCTAGTAATCCTAGAAATAAAGATCAATATTGACATGCAATAAACACAAACATGCCTTACTAATAGAATAGCTGACTAATCTCATGGTATAGGTAAAAAGGCCTCTTAAAGATTACAAGGATTAATAATAAATTTCGCAAGCTAATGAAAATTAAGCTCAATAATACCGAGGTGTTAAATGAATTGTAGCTGCTGAACAAATATGAAATAGCATTAGAGCAATGCTAGTTGAACATTCTATTTTTAAAATTGTATAATTACATGAGTGAAATTAATAAATCATTTGTCGTTAAATCGCCGACTCATTAAATTATGCTGACTCACTGAGATAATCGTCGTCAAGCAAAGGGACCGGCTTCTTAAGGCTATAGCCTTGACCAAAATCAACCCCTATGCTGATTAGCTTTTCTGTAATAGCGTCACTCTCAACAAACTTGGCTACGGTTCTAATACCCAGTGCATGAGCAACTTCATTGATCGAATGGACTATTGAGCAATCGACCGGACTAGTCATTATGTTTCTTACCAAATTTCCATCAATTTTAACACAATCGACAGGTAAACTTTTTAAGTAGGCAAACGAACTTGTGCCATTACCAAAATCATCTAAGGTAAAACGACAACCCACTTTGTGCAGCGCTTCTATAAATTGGATAGTATCAGTGTAATGCGATATAGCACTTGCTTCCGAAATTTCAAAACATAATTGACCCGGTCTCACTCCACTATTTTTTAACACACTAATCACATGAGTACGAAAACTATCTGAAGTAATACTATGTCCCGAAAGGTTAAGAGTACAAGTGCTATTATGTTTCATATTTCGTCGGGATAATAACTCAATAGATTTATCTAACACCCAACGATCAATATCTTCGGCATGATTATAACGTTCGGCAGCAGGAATAAAGGAGCTGGGCAGTATTATTTCACCCTTCTCATTGCGCATACGAACTAACACTTCAAAATTTTCTTCGTGTCGAAATTTATCGTTAAGCGCGACTAGTTCCTGCTGATAAAGCAACATACGCCCTTGCTTCATTGCTGCTTGTAAATCGCTTAGCCACTGAAACTCAACTCCTCTTTTCTCGGTAAGTTCCTCGCTATGCTCATATACGTACAACATATTTTTGCCACTTTCCCATGCTCTGTGACAGGCTACATCAGCCGCTTGTAGAATATCCATGACAGTCAGACTCTCACTGTCAAGTACGATCAAACCCACGCTCAAATTGACAGTAAAGACTTCTTCACCCCATTTAAACTTTAACTCTGCGGCTGACACTAAAATAGATTCGACAATAGTTTTCGCCTGACTTAACGGGCACTTCTCAAGTAGGAGCCCAAAACTCTCACCCCCAATTCTAGCCAAGGTATCTGTTTCACGTACACGTGCACGAAATCGATCTGACAACTGTTTAATTAATTCGTCGCCAGCAAGATGGCCACACTGATCAACAACAATCTGAAATTGATGAAAATCTATATAGACCACTGCATTTTCAGTTTTACCATCATACGATTGAAGTATATTTTCCATTCGAGACTCGAACTCGCGACGGTTATAAAGGCCAGTCAGTAAATCGTGTTTTGCTTCATAGGCCATCTTCTTCGCCATTTCACGAATTTCTGTCACATCATGAAACACAATCACTGCGCCGCCCGTCTCTCCATTATGATCCCGGATTGGCGCAAAGGTCACTTCTAAAAAATAACGGACATCTTCACGATTGTGGAGGACCGCATCATGCACCACTACCGCATGACTTTTTTGCTCCTTAATAATAGAATCAAATATATCGGCCACGGGTTCACCAATACGTGAAGTGGAGATACTCAACACTTGAAGCAAGGGTAAACCACGCGATTCAAATAAACTAGAGCCGGTAATCGTTTCTGCTGCCTCATTCATATATTCGACAATGCCTGCGATATCCGTGGTGATAACACCATCGCCTATTGATTCCAAGGTCGTTTGTATTCTCTCTTTTTCACGGGTTAAATCATCTCGTGCATGGACTAGTTCAGAAATATTTCTGACCACTCCTTCCAGCCCTAACAGATCACCATCTTTGTCATAGAAAAAATGCGCGCTAATTGCGGCAGACAGTTTTAAATTATTTGTATCCATCAGCATTACTTCAAAATTATCGACGCGCCCAAGACTATTCCTTAACTCGGCGATTAACACGTGGCGATCTCTTTTATTGGCTAAATAATTAGTAAAACGGGTATTAAGAATATCTTGCATAGAGTAGCCCAGCAACTGCTGTACTGAAGGTGATATTGACACCACCCTACCAGAAGAATTCACCCTGAAAAATGTATCTTGCATATTATTAAGAATCGACGCCAACTCTTGCTCAGATTCTTTCACACGATCTTCAGCCGATTTTCTCTTGGTAATGTCCTGCACAATACCAGACACTAACACGACCTTCCCTGTATCTGTACGATGCATTTCAGCCTGTTCATGAACTACTCTGATAGTGCCATCGGACATGGTAATTCTATGATCAATATTAAAAGGTTTCTCATGGTATAAGGCTTGATTAATTGTTTCTTTCACAAATTCTCGATCTTCAATATTGACCCATTTAAGAAACCACTCAATATCAATAACGTCAGGCTTTTTATCGACCCCAAAAATATGGAACACCTCTTCAGACCAAGTCATCACGTTACGTTCTACATCCCACTCCCAATTACCGATATGCGCAATTTCTTGGGCCTTCGCCAAACTGTACTCACTGCGTCGCACTTTTCTATCGAGTTGTAACAAGTGCACCAGAAAACTGCTTAACAGCACAATAACCACAATCACTATTATAATAAGAGATTGATACTGTTCGATTAAATCTGAAAATGAAATTTTGCCTAAATTTTTATAAGGCCCTACTTTAAGTCGCCGATATAATTTATGCACAGATTGATAACCAAGCGGGACAGTCCAACCATAAATATTAGCTGCCACTGCGGGATTATCAGTGTGTTTCAATTGTAATAAGGCGATCACAATTTTAGCCGTTAATTCATCGGGTGCCTTATTAGTCTTTGAGAAAGGCCATTCTGGATAAAGCCGAGTACTGACGAGTTGTGGAAATCCCGGATACTTCTTTTCGCCAATGATTTTGAAATCACGGATATTAATCTTACCTTCCCTGTGTAAACGCTCTAATACACCCGTGCGAAAAGTACCCGCATCAACTTTGCCATCACGAACTGCATAGGCTATTTTATTGACCGGAAACCCAGAAAACGTCAATTGTCTAAAGTCTGAGAACGGGTCGACTCCATTGTTAGAGAGCTCATCCCAGCTCATACGGAATCCGCCAAACGCATGCCGCTTGACCGCCATAAAGCTTTTATTTTTGAGATCCGCAAGCGTTTGAATATCCTTACGCTTGGCACGAGTGAAGATCACCGCCCCAAATTTTTTTAAGGCATGACCTTCACGTTTAGTAATTAAAGTGGTAATTCGGGTGACATGAAATTGGGCTTCCAATTCAACATAGTGCCCAGTATTGGTTAGAACATAATGTAATGTGCCTGCTTTCAAGGCTTTTTTCATTTCAGAATGAGTCAGAGGAACAATGTCAACTTCATAGTTAGGAAGTACTTCACTCAGATACCGAGCAGTAGGTGTCCATAGCCGTAGAGTTTGATCTACGCCCCAAAAAGACAATACTCCCAACCTGATTTTCTGCTTATCGGCCCACAGTGGCGACACACTCAGAAGTAACAGCAATAAAATGAGAAATCTACGTAGCATCCTCTCACTAACTCTAATTAATCTTCAACCGGACTGTCCTTCATCCGTATCGAAGTCCTGATAACAGGACTTACAATTTATGCCTTGCACCAAAACTGATCCTGTTTCGCATAACAAGTCATAAACCCTGAACCTTCTATCAACAATAGAAGTTCACTTCATTAGTCTAACATCTCTTTGGCGAATTAAAGAAATGTAAATTTTGTCTTTCACTAATAATGATGACACTAACATAATAATCACAATACAAAATATTTTGCGTTAAACTCTATCGTAAACCCAATAATTCTATTGGATAACCATCAGGATCTTCGACAAATGCACAAATGGTCGTCCCGGCATTCATGGCTCCTGCGTCACGAGTGACTTTACCGCCTTTACTCTTGACATCATCACAAGCTTTATAAACATCATTGACTTCAATGGCTATATGCCCAAAGCCATTTCCTATTTCGTAATTATCGGTATCCCAATTATAGGTAAGCTCAATAACCGTATGCTCAGTCTCTTCGCCATAGCCGACAAATGCAAGTGTAAATTTTCCGTCTGGGTAGTCTTTTTGACGAAGTAAGCGCATGTTTAATACTTTTGTATAAAACTCGATCGATCGCTCAAGATTACCTACCCGAAGCATTGTATGTAAAAGTCTCATATTACCGTCTCCTACAACTTTCGCTTGGCAATGCGTAATCGAAGCGCATTTAATTTAATAAAACCTTCGGCATCTTTTTGGTTATACGCACCCTCATCATCCTCAAACGTCGCAATCGCCTCATCAAACAAATTGTCCGTTTTCGACTGACGGCCAACCACTGTCACAGTCCCCTTATACAGTTTTAATCGTACTTGCCCATTAACCGTATGTTGAGATGCATCAATCATGGTTTGCATCATCTCACGCTCAGGGCTCCACCAATAACCGTTATACACCATAGCGGCATAACGTGGCATAAGTTCATCTTTTAGATGGGCGACTTCCCTATCCAAGGTAATGGATTCTATTGCACGATGGGCGCGCAACATAATAGTGCCTCCTGGGGTTTCATAACAACCACGAGACTTCATCCCCACATAGCGGTTTTCGACAATATCATCTCGCCCGATTCCATTGTCACCGCCGATTTTATTGAGTTCAGCTAACAACGTTGCTGGAGTCATAGGCTCACCGTCAATTGCCACAGGATCACCCTTGTGATAATTAAGGGTTATATAACAAGGCTCGTCTGGCGCGTCCTCTGGCGCTACTGTCCAGCGCCACATATCTGATTCGGGTTCTGCCCAAGGATCCTCAAGGACACCCCCTTCATACGAAATATGCAGTAAATTTGCATCCATTGAATAAGGAGACTTCTTACCGGGTGTCAGATCTACTGCGATCCCAGCATTGGCGGCATAATCCAACAACTTTTGTCTGGAATTTAAATCCCATTCTCGCCAAGGAGCAATAATTTGGATATCAGGTTTTAAAGCGTAAGCACCTAGCTCAAAACGAACTTGGTCGTTGCCTTTACCTGTCGCCCCATGCGAAATAGCATCTGCACCTGATTTAACCGCAATCTCAACTAATCGCTTAGCAATTAAAGGCCGCGCAATAGAAGTGCCGAGGAGATACTCGCCTTCATAAATAGTATTGGCTCGAAACATTGGAAAAACATAATCACGCACAAATTCTTCACGCAAGTCTTCTATATGAATTTCTTTAATTCCATACTCTTCTGCTTTTTTACGAGCAGGTTCTAGCTCTTCACCTTGACCAATATCTGCAGTAAAAGTCACCACTTCACATTGATATTCATCTTCCAGCCATTTTAGAATGACAGACGTATCCAGACCACCTGAATAGGCTAAAACTACCTTATTTACTTTTGACATGAAGTCTCCAAAGACAGCGCAAAAATTTCGCGTATTTTAGCACTGAAATTCCTCTAACGGCCATAGTTATTGTGTCAGAGTTACTCTAACTCCAGAAAATAATTGGCGATAAAAGTAACACTTGAAAGAATTAGCGATAAGAAGCGCTCTACAAAAGCTCTTTAGTAGCCATGATCTAGTATTGCTTTAGTAGTTTTATTGATTGCGCGGCAGCTGCTAATGACTCGCTTAATGTAAACTCTGCCCATGAACTGACGGTTCATCAAAAGCTACTAAAAATCGCCAGCTCTGGATTGATCACGTCAACTGTTAGGTAAGGGTTAAAAAGATGATTGATAATCAAGGGCGTTTTAGGGCTTCCATATAATATCATCAACCTGAGAACGAAAAGGCACAACACCACTAGCAATGAATAATGAGGAATAATAATTTGCAGACTTTTGAACCATGGACCATTGAACGTGTGATTGAGAATCTCGAGAGTCTTCCATCGTATGAACAGCAAGATGTATTCAATGATCTTGCACATCAAAAGACAGAGTTGTCGCAAGCACTCACAAAAGCAATCAAAAATACGGAAGGACTTGCGACATTAAACTGCGCAATTATTCTACTCAAACTGCAGGCTAAAGCGGGGCGAGATGTTTTTTTACAAATGTTCTCGAGCTTAGATGAAGAACGGGCAAGTCATGCACTGAGTGCTTTATCCTCAGAACTGGCGCCACAAGATTCACACTCTATAAGCAAATTTAGCTATCAAACTAAAATCCCTCTTACAGGCAAAGAGATTTTCAATGCCATACAACATCTTCTACTTGAGCCAGAATCGGTACTTGGATCTGCCGCTCTTTTTGTCTGTTTAAAACATAACATTGAGGCATCTTACTCAATCACATTACTCTGTTAAATCACCATTCCGACAACGTTCGTCTAAGAGTCGCCGAATGGTATCTTCATCATGGTATTGATAATGGTGCTCTCCACACGCTTGAAAAACTTTTTGACGCTGCATTCACAGAGTCAAAAGATGATCAGTGGTGGTATCAATTAAATTCTAGCTGGTTCGCTATCGATGATGCGTGTCGATCGTCGAATGATCATCTGAGAACAGGCATAGGGCATAGGGCAAATGGTCATGGCTATAATGCGTAAAACTTTGGATGCGCCAGAGATTTACCGTTGGACCGA
>UOFL01000202.1_pt1 | contig 65112 bp, 49 predicted proteins | sample 1990081 | NCBI WGS metagenome assembly UOFL01 (sample SAMEA4728526, study PRJEB27164) | hydrothermal vent metagenome | biome: marine basaltic hydrothermal vent biome; feature: marine hydrothermal vent; material: mineral | place: Pacific Ocean | collected 2011-06-14/2011-07-23 | depth 1741 m | reverse complement strand
TGTTTTCGGTTCGCAAAGCAATTTACGAAAAAAAGCGATACGCTCAATAGGAATCATGCGAGCACGAACAGAGATAGGTATGATGAATATTGTGTATAACATGAGACGGTTCTGTTTTCTTGAACGGAGCAGTGCGCATTGAAAAAAGTAAGTGTTACGAACCATGCAAAACCATTGGGGTCGCTCAGCTTGCTGACTATTATTAACAATAAGGGAGCGAAAAAGGGAGCGAAAATAGAATAAAAAGTAGACATTAATAAGCCAACAGGGTTCGATAAGAATCACATTCCGATATTTATCAGCGTGATTTTTGGTGCACAAAAAATGTAGCCTAAAAAGTTAATTAATAGAGGCGCCCTATAGTGAATAACATCACAATAAGCCATTATGTTCCATATTAAATCAGATAACGATTTAATATGTGCCTTAGCATAAGCTTGGCGTCCATCAAGTCGATAAACGAGATCAACTAGTTTGGATAAATAATCCAAACTTTCTTCTGTTTTACTTTCAACATTATTTAACAAGAAGTCCAAGTGATTCGCTAATACACGTACTTCTGCTAATAAGTCACTTCCCAAGTCGCTATTTTTTTCAATTTTTAATGTGATATATTGTTGGCGTGTTAGTTCATGATCATAATTATCTAAAAAATAGAGTCGAAAAGATTCACCAGAACTGAGTCTGTCTATTTCACCGAGTGTCAGTTCTTCGTGTTCATCATCTGATCGTACTAAGTTACTATAAATTGTTGTTACTCCAATTCTAAAACGTCGGTAGTAACGATTAAATGCGCTTTTTATTCGGTCTTTATTTCTTTTCTCGTTTTTAATATTTTGCTGATAATAAATGGCATTTATTAAGAATGCCCATTATAAGAAGTCCAATTAAAGCTTCACTTGCAACGAATAATTGCAATGACGTGGTGGTAGGGACAATGTCACCGTAACCTAGAGTGGTAATGCTTACAAGGCTTAGATAGAGACTCTGCCACCAACTAAGATAAAAACATGTCTCCGATCCTCGAATAGAAAATTGACATCTAGACCACCAGTAGACGAAAGCATACAGTATAAGTATCAGAATATAACAACCTGAAAGTAGCCATCGGTTGTGGAGGAAATCAACGTTCTCAAATTTATTTGGTCGGTGCAATGAATTCTACCTTAATAGATCTGTATATTTTTGGCTATAAATTGATGAAATTTTTTAAAGGTGCTTTACATCTCTATTGGTAGTACTACCATGAATTGTTAGCTTCACACTGTTAGTGTAGTTGTCAATGGCCATTAACAGTAGTAAGTTTTAGAAAATCTGGTGTTTGCTTTAAGTGCTATAAACAGCGGTTCTCCCTGCCTGCGTTAGATCAGACTGTTAATTTTAAGTGATCATTAAGCAATTTTGGATTTACTGTTTATAATAGCTCAGTAACTCTTACCACGAATTGAAGTTTTTAGTTGTATAACTTAGTTGTTGTTATCTAATGAACATGGTATTTATTGATTATTATTAGCAGTATTTGATTTTGTGTTAATCATAAATTAACAATAACAAATCAGGGAATTATTATGACAAATAAGTTCCGGTCTTTTCTCAGGATATCTTTCGCTCTTCTTATCTTTACCCTTAGCAGCGTTTCTCCTTCCGCATATTCATGTGGTGGTACAGCGGAGTGTGATACCTGGCAAGAAGCATTGAATGTAGTCTATGCGGACGGTGCGGGATGGGCTAAAGGTTCTTATGACTGGTGTACAACTGCCGGACAGGAATGCGTCAAAATAAAGTTTTACGCACGAAATGCTCATCCGGATCGCCCTGTTTCAATGCCTAACTGGACTTTATGGCGCTACAGTGTTTATTGGGGTGCCTGGTTAGAGCAGACTATTCAATTTATTCGATTCCCTACACGAAAAGAAAAAACCAACGGCGGACCGTTTGCGGATTCAAGTGAAGGTCAGTTTCATGGGGCTAAATCTTGTAACTTGTTGTCCGCTAATTCAAATGGAGCAAATTCTAAGAAGACCGCTTGCTCTGTAGGCAACCCGATCAATATTGGATCGGGTAACAAATACCAGCAAGAAACTGATATTTCAGGGTCAGGTAAGAACATAAAATTTCAGCGTTTCTATAATAGTCAAACCACACAAAATTATATTACGCATATGGGTAAAAAGTGGAGCCATACCTATAGCCGTCACCTCATCATTCAAGATGAACTACTCAAGGTGTTGGTGCGCCACACCAATAAAAAAATCCTTGTACTGACCTATCCTGATCGACCGGCCCCTACAGTTGACCCTGATATTGTTGGAAAATTCACAGCCGTTAAAGACACCGCAGGGGCGATCATCGCCTGGGAGTATAGAACGGCCAATGATTCTCGTGAGCGCTATGACTTAAACGGGCGGCTGGTTTCTATTCGGTACCTTAATGGAAATATTGAAACGTTCACTTATGATGCCAGTAATCGCTTATTAAAAGTCACCAACTCATATAGCTATACTTTAAGCTTTGCTTATGACCCGAGCAATCGGATGAGCAGTGTGACTGACCAGGCCGGTCGGATCTGAACTTATCTGTACGACGCCAATAATAATTTAGTAAAGGTCACACACCCAGATACTACCACCACACAATATCACTACGAACTGACTGCCCAGGTCAATGCCTTAACCGGGATCACTGATCGGCGTAATGTCCGTTTTGCGCATTTCGAATATGACTCGACTGGCAAGGCTACAGCGAGTTATCACGGAGCGCAAACCGCCACACTGACCAATCGTATCGACGGGGTGAAAATTACCTACAACACTAATCGTACAAGAGCGGTGACAGACTCGCGTAATAACACAGTTAATTACACCACCAGTGTGTTCAGTGGTATTCCGCTGGTGACTCAATTAACAGGTCCTGCCTGTACCGGGGCCACTTGTAGCAACAGTACAGTGAGCTATAGCTTTCATGCGACGACCGGAAACATTACCTCAAAAGTAGTCGATGGTATCACCACGCAATATTCCAAATATGATACTAATGGCAATCCTAAAACCATTGTTTATGCTGCAGGCACACCTAGTCAGCGCTAATTTGACTATACTTTTGATGCTCGTTTTACGCGTCGCATATTGACCATGAGTGGGCCGTCTGTTTGTAGTGGACAAAAGAAAATAACTTCATACACTTATAACTCAGTCGGTAAAGTTACTCAGCGCATCATCAATGGCTTTACACCACAATGCATTCCTGTGAGCCGCACTTTCACCTATGAATACAACGGTCCGATCAATCAGCTCAGCAAAATCGATGGGCCACGTACCGATGTCAGTGACGTGAGTACGATTAACTATTATCCACTTAGTCATGCCAATAGTGGATTTAGAGGCCGTATTCAAACAGTGACCAATGCGTTGGGCATTACTACAGTGAGTGCTGTTCAATACTCGAATACCGGAAAGATTTTAAGTTATGTCGACGCCAATGGCATCACTTATAATATGACCTATTACACAGGCAATGATTGGCTTAAAAGTTTAACCCAGAGTAAAGCAGGCACCAGTACTACCACATCATGGACTTATCTTAATACTGGTGAAGTGAGTACGATTACCCAGAATGCAGGTACCCCGGACGCGATGGTCATCAGCTTTGGCTATGATCAGGCAAGACGCCTGACTCGCATTACCGATGGCACAGGCAACTCCATTCAATACACGCTCGACACTGAAGGTAACCGTACTGCCACACAACAGTTTGATCCGGGCGGCATTTTATCCAAGCAGCTCACCCAAAGTTTTGATGTCTATAACCGCATAAACTTGACGCAACAAGTCAACGAATCCGTGTCTCAAACTTACAACACGGACGGCACCACTAGTACTACCACTGATGGCAAGAGTTCAGTCACTCAGTACAGCTATGATGCCCTTAAACGCCTGACGCAAACCGTGATGGATGTTAACGGCAGTAACACCAGCACCCAAAATGCGATTATTAAATATTCCTACGATATTGCAGATCGTTTAACACAAGTCATCGATCCCAATAACGGCACCACGACTTATGAATATGACGACCTGGGCAACCGCTTAAAAACCACCAGTGCCGATACGGGCACCAAAGTAATGACGCACGATGCGGCGGGCAATGCGTTAACGATGACTGATGCCAAGGGCCAGCTGTTTACTTATGCTTATGATGCCTTAAACCGCTTAATCAGTATCAATGCACCCGGCACCACGGACGATATCTCTTATGTTTTTGATGTTTGTGCAAATGGCGTGCTTAAACTCTGTTCCACTACGCAAGGCGCCAATGCAGTCAGTTTTGTGTATGACAATTTAGGCTCTGTTAGCAGCCATCAAAATATCGCTTATACATATGATATTAGTCGGCGCATAAAAACGGTGACTTACCCGAATAGCCGTACTGTGCTGACGTATCAATATGATGCGTCAGGCAGAGTCAGCAGCCTTTCGGTCAATGTAGGTGGTACTGATACTACGCTAGCCAGTAATATTTTATACAGTCCTTTTGGGCCGATTAAATCATTAAGTTATGGTAATGGTAAAACACTGACTCAGGTAGTGGATCAAGCCTATCGTTTTAGTAATATTAATATCATCGATGCCTTAATACTCAATTATCCGAGCTATGATGCCAATGGTAATATCCTCAAAAAGACCAACAATACTACAGCGGCTTCAGTGATTGATTGGACATACAGCTATGACCCGTTTAATCGACTCACCACTACAGGCGAATTACTGACTGCCCTAAGCTATCAATATCAATACGACAAGAACGATAATCGCTTACAAAAAACCGAAAATACCAATACGAGTACTTACGGATATGACCCAAACAGTAATCGCTTAAATTTAATCAACACTACAGCGATAAACCGTGATGCTAACGGCAACACCTTAAACCTGGATGGTTCTAACTATGCGTTTAACCCTTACAACCGATTAATTACCGTCACGCAAGGAGCAGCCCCTTCTGTCACTACGGTAGGCCAATATCAATACAATGCGCTAGGCCAGCGAATTCAAAAAATTATCACTGGTTCTGCCGCCAGCAGTAGTTATCTCATTACGAAGAAAGACCTGCGTAAGCTTAAAAAGGCACTACGCGCTGCCAAACAAACTGAAACATTAAGTGCCGCGTGCACCACACTACAAACCTGGGTTAAAAATGAACTGGTTCAATACAACTCAACGCCAGGTTATCGATCAGACACCATACAGCTAATGACTCAGCTGAATGCCTGTGTCTTAGTGAAACCAAAATATAATTCTGTCAAACAACGATTATTAAATGATATTGCGGCAGGTTATCGCGTCACGCGCAAGAAACTGCGCAAGCTCAAAAAGGCGATGAGAGCTGCAGCAAAAACTGAAACCTTAAGTACCGAATGTCTCACGTTACAAGCCTGGGTAAAAACTGAGCTGAAAAAATTTAAAGGTAACAAGCAATATCGACCCAATGCGAGTCAGTTGATGGCTCAACTAACAACCTGTGTATTAACAAACGCCAGATATAATCGACTCAAACAATCGATATTAACCCCAACAACGACAACACCGGTCGATTCAACGATAACCTTTAATTACGGTCTCAGTGGCGCACTGTTATCTGAGAATAACAACACCACGAATGTGCAAAAGGATTATGTATACCTCAACGGTAAACCATTGGCGATGATAGTCCACACCAATAACGCTGGCACTATCACTAGCCAGATTTACACAGTCCATAATGATCATCTCGGCACCCCTAATGCCATGACCAACAGTGCAGGAATCACTGTCTGGAACGCGAGCTATGGACCTTTTGGAAAAGGGGATCCTGACGAAGATGTAGATAATGATGGGAACAGCATCACACTCAATATCCGTTTTCCTGGACAATACTATGATAAAGAATCAGGGCTGCACTATAATTACTTTAGGGTCTATGATCCGAATAGTGGACGGTATATCACCAGTGATCCGATAGGGCTAGTGGGTGGCTTTAATACTTTTGGGTATGTGAGTGGATCACCAATAAGATATCATGATTCCAAGGGTTTAAAAGCATTTGACTCTCTATGGTGGGTAATATCTAAATTAACAGGCGGAAGAAGTGTGCCTACCAAATATGTAAATATTGCAGCAGGAATTGGCGATGGAATTTCTTTTGGTTTGACTAAGAAATTTAGGAAATGGCAGGGTATAGATGGAGGCGTTAGGAGATGCGACAATAGTTACAAAATATCGGAAATAGTAGGAAATTTCATATTACCAGGGGCGGGGGTCACAAAAGCGACTCAGTGGTTTAGAGTAGGAAAAGAGTTTAAGATAGGAAAAAATTGGAGGCTCGCTCCTTTTGGTAATCGTACTGGGAATAAATATGGTCGGTGGCCACACTACCACCGGAGAGGAACACCAAATTCTAGTGGTGCAACTCCTCCTGGGCAAGGTATAGGGCGCCATCGTCCATGGCAATCTAGTCCAGTTGATAAAGGAAAATGGGATCGATTCTAATGAAAGCACCTTTTATATTAAATGAAAACGGCGATATATCTTTATTTAAAGACATGGAATCACTAGTGTGCTATTTAGAACCTGAAGATATCCGAAATTGTGAATATACTGTCCATGATAGTGATGGATACAAGCTCAAGCTTGATATCGGACGGGATAGCAAAAACATACAAATAGTTAGAGTATCAGAAAGAGATGACAATAAATGTTGTTTAGACGCATTAAAGATTTCACTTATAGAGTTTCTGAACAGCCTAGATATAAATACGGTAAGTAACGCCCCGACTCTTGATCAGCTGATTATAATAATTGTCCAAAAATTAGGATATACAACTTAGGTAAAATGGTAGGTTTAAGAAATCATAGGCTGTGGTATGTGTTCACAGGGTAAATCAGAGATGGTTTTCTTAAAATAGTGATTTAGGATCTAAAAACAAGCGTTTTTTCATAGCTTTTATTTTGTATATAATGAATTATCTTGGGCTGGCCAACCAGAATATCAAACTCACTGACTGGATTATTTAGGAAAGCTGGTAACCAGCACCTTTCCTTAAATGTATCGTCGAAAGTTTGCTTAATAATGGATAATACGTATGGAACATTACAATATTGATCTCCCTAAAAATGTTGCGCAGGACGTATTGGGAATGCTAATGAAAAGCGCAGATATTTTAGATGGAACTGTATATGTTGTTAAAACTACATGTAAACCAGAAACGATTGATAGATACAGTTCGATAATAGCTGAAATATTAGCCTCACTCTCTATGGATGTAATGGAACAAATATATCAGCAGTACCCAGATCTTAGGCCATACGAAACTAATAAGGATTAATGTGACGATGAAAATCCAGACTTAGCCTGACATTTAATTTATAATTATTAAACTACTCAGGAGTAAGTCAATGAGAAAAAATGTACTTTAAATACCCTATCCTCCCGAAATTTAATAATATAAAAGACAATAAAATAGTGATTGACTGAGCCGGCTAATTGCACGCCGGTTTTTATATTTTCTAGTGATCAAACACGAGAGTTTTTATATTATGAATGTGCAGTTTCTTAACTTTGAAATTAACCAGGATGACATTATTAATTTCCCAAAAAATATTTTAGCTTCCAATCTAATAGATGTGGGAAATACCGTACTTTTACACTTTAATGGCGGTCCCGTATTAGCAGTAATAACTATGATTGATAACGAGACCATAATCGGACGTTTATTGTGCGACGTTTACGATGATCAAGATATAAAATTAGTTGGTTATGATGAGTTAATTCAATTTTATAAATGTAATATTGATTCAATTCTGGATGCTCGTAGTGACAAACAAGCTCACTAGATTTCTTTAATATTCTCTGTTTTTCAAACGTCGCAGATATATTAACTTCCCTCATAATGTCCGTGTTATATTTTTAAGTTGCCAGCATGGTTATCGAACTATACGCGGATGTGGTATAATAGCGGGCTGCCTGATTAAAATTTATTGTTTAAAAATTAGAGGTGATTTCGATGGTTGAGGGGTTAATTGTACCGACTGAAGAACTACTTTCTGATCTCAGTGATATGGTCGGCCAGAAAGGGGATCCTTATGACATTGGGTGTTCTGAAAATTCTATTGAAGCCATGTGTGATTTTGCTTCCAGTATTAATAATCAGAAAAAAATACGTACGGTGAAAAGTTGGCAATGGTGGGATTTACAGGTCCCCTGCAATATTAAATTTCCAGACTCCCTAATGCCGATCATGATTTACGCTAGCAGTCTTGTGAGTGATAGTGCTTACTACTTGCGCCCTGGGGACTGGGTTCGAAGCACGCCGTTACTCTCAATACATGAAAGGTGTATCACTGAAACTACAAATTCTTTTTATATTCTTGTAGGGCCGGGAACCAGAAAAACTGTGACTTTAGAAAGTGCGCTTTCTTTTGTTTAAATTTACAGTAACAGCATAAAGTTACGGCAAGCTGACAGAGTTGAAATCACCTATGATGAAGTGACCAGGCTATTTGCTACAATAAATTTCTTGAGGATTAATACTAAGTGGTAATTTTCAGAGAGTTAATAGTGGCGGTATTTACCACATTGTAGGGCGTTAAATAGAAACAGCCTACATTCAGTTAGCCATTAATTATATCGGTTCGTCCATCGACTAAATTCTAGTTTAATATCTGGTAAACCTACAGTTAACAGTAGTAGCAAAGCCTAATTATTGTAGTTGGCTTTAAGGGGTTTTCGATAAATATTCAGAAATTCAATAGGTTAATGATTATGAGCTAGGTTTGTTTAGATCGTCAATTTATTCTAGTCGCATTACCTCTGTATATATTCGCATCTCCGATATAGATTCGCATCTTTAAGTGTAACTTATAAATTCTCTTAGTTTAACACGAATTAAATAACCGCTATTTATTCAAAAAAACGTCACTACTTTACACCGAGCGCAAAAGGGGTTTAGATTAATTGTAAATTATATTTTATCTTTATAACTTCTCAACCCCAGGCTGCACTAGGGGTGGACTGGCTGGACTGGCTGGACTGGCTGGACTGAAAATTTTGCTGATCAGAGATCAATGACAAAATCTTCATCTTGTTACTGCTTTACTCTACGACAATCGTTAATACAAATTTAACGATCAATTATTTAGCTCTATACTCTTTAGTCGCAACTATACAAATAGTTTTCTGATTTCATAATCACATACGTACAAACATTAGCATATTCTATTATTTCAACTTTAACTCTCGCCATCATATTAATTATCAACGAAATTAAATTGGCATTCTACTTCAGCTTCTTCGTGTCCTACTTCATATCGGCCACTTCCACAAAGACCGCTTAACTCGCCAGTTCCTGCACCTTCTACTATCGACCATTCACTTTTAGCTTTACCATTCTCAAAAACACCTTTGTGCTGAATGACAAAAGAACCACTTTTTTCGTTAACGGAGCCTACCACCAACTCCATTCCCACAAAACTAGCCGTACCATGGCTTGTATAGGTCATTAAATATTCCACAGTGCCCTCACCACTAATAGCACCCTGATAATTTTGTGTCACTTTTGCTTGCGTTATTTTAGCGCCACTATCAAATTCATGATAAGGCTCTTCATCCCAACGGCTCACTTTAAAACTAGCGGCAGCTAATTGCATGGTCACTCCTTTTTTGTAACAATTAGAATATTCACGTCTACGATACCATCTAACTCACATTTAAAGTAATGAAGTTGTCACAGTCATTTGATATTATTTTAATAAGTCAGGGTTTTCATAGAACCATGATGATACTGCAAGCAGTGATTTTGCTCCAGTATATAGGCTCTACTTGTTCTAATCGCTAGCTAAATTTTTGTTTTATTGAATTCAAATAATCCTTTCTCTCTGCCTACTACAATAAAATTATTATTGGAAAAGTGAATGGAGTAATCATAAAAGTCAACATAACCTGAATCAGGCCCATCGAATAATTTATGATATACCTCACTAATCTCATTTAATCCTCGCTTAATACCACTAAGAGGGTTTGGGTTTGGGGTTTGGGGTTTGGGGTTTGGGGACCAATAAAAATTGTCATTAATAACATGATTATTAACAAATTCTATAGTTCTTGTCGTTACTGATCTGTAAAATCGTCATCACAAATCAGCAACCCTAGGCCGAACCTAGTGTACTATATTAACCAAGCCATCCATGTTATGAGTAATCATTTAAGTCATTTGAACTTAATAATATTAATAGCTTTACTTGCCAGAAAGCACCGCCTCGATACGCTCAAGCTTTTTTCCCTGACGCTCTACCTCAGACACTAACCGCTCGATCATACGAGGACCCACTGCATATGCACGCGCAAAATCTAATTTAAAACCAAGCTTTGTGATCTCTTGCGCCAAAAACTCAAGCTCCTCATCTTCTAATCGCCCACCCTTGCCATTTAAAATTTTCTTGGCATTTGTTACTAAACCATTATTCATTGCTCACCCTCACTTTAAACAACACACCAAAGCTCCATCACTGTATTTAGTATAGCGGCAAAAAAAAATAAGTAACTTGAAGATAAAGGTTTTATTTATGCTATTTTTTGATGTGCTGCTGACCAATAATTAAACACAAACAATAATATGAAAAGGTGACTCCATTTAATTTTAAGACTGATAACATACCATTAGTTTATACCTCTAGCGGTAAACTTGTTAATGATAATATTGCTAGTGAAGCTATGAAATATAAGGCAAACTTTAGTATCAGTAATACCAAGAACACTACAAATGACACAAATAACCCGGCTAATTACATGGTTTCCACTGACGATACTTCTGATTAAATATGGTGACTCTTGGCGAATGAGATTACGATTTAAAAAATGTAGCTAGACCTAAGATCACTATCATTAATGAGCCACAAGTATTAACCACCAATATATTGCTACTCATCATTTCCTACACCGACGAGGACAAGCTGCACATTTCCAATTCGCCAATGATGCTAGGCTCTCCCCTTAAGATCGGAGATTGTACATATTATGTGATCAAACTATAATGCTCTACTATTGGAAAAGGCTCATAATAATGATGCAATAATTTTTTCCATGATTGATACTCGTCTGACTCTCTAAACCCCTGCGTATGATCCTCAAGCGTCCGCCAGTTCACCAACAAAATATAACGGTTAGTTTTTTCGATACAGCGTTGCAGTTGATGAGAAATATACCCATGACAGGCACTAATAATCTTCTCAGCTTGTGCAAAAGATTTTTCAAATTCATTTTCCAACCCTGGTTTAACATCCAGCATAGCAACCTCTAAAACCATGCAAACTCCTTAACAATTCTCTATTAAACTAAAAACAATCGTCAAACTCAACAAACTAATCATCATTATGTCACTCAGCTAAAAAATCGTCTGCGAACTCAATCAAGTTTGGGTAAGTTGCCAATGCTCCTGAATGTAAAGCACCGCCGACTAACACGCAATCCATTTTAGCAGCTTGAGCACCTCCAAGATCCCTTCGTACAGAATCACCCACGACCAATGCTTGTTCTTTTTCTATACCTGATGCCTCAAGCACTAACTGAAAAGGTTTTGGAGAAGGTTTCACTATGCCGTGATCTGAAGAAAATGATATCGCAGTCATTAAATCATTTATCTTGAGTGACTTAAATAATGACAGCCATCGGGTTTTTGGTGCCCATATGTCAATTACACAAGCCAATTGTACTTTTTCATGTAGCCTACGTAATACGTTACAATATTCTTTAGATATATTTCCGATTTCGTGATACGCAAACGTATCAATCACCTTACCGATTTCTTTGACTGATAAGTTATGTCTGATAGCCAGTGGCGCCACTTCATCAATTGCTTTTTTGATAGAAGGAAAGTTATATCTATATTGTTCATCAGGATAGCGCTGATCTAAATAATCGTAAACTTTTGTGATAAGATTATTGAGCTGATCTTTTACAAGAACCCCTCCAATCTTGTGATAATAAATCGAATAATTTTCTTGCTCACTAAAATTATCTTCACCAAACATAAAAGTACTATTCATATCTAACAATAATATAGCCTTGTTTGAATACACTGACAGTTGCTTCCCTTGACTGGATGATAGGATATACTACAGGCCAAGCCCGAACTCCCATAACGATAAAATATAGGACAAATGTACTAGCTCTCTGGCTCAATGAGTCTATTTGAACCAGAACCAGAACCAGAACCAGAACCAGAACCAGAACCAGAACCAGAACCAGAACCAGAATTACTGTTATCCCAAAATACTACTAATTTAATACAAGAATTAACTATGGAATCAAACCCTATTTTGACAGTTCACAGAGTAATTTTTGTTATATAAAAATATATTTTCAGTTTACTCACATCATCATAACAGCGCGACTATTTTTATACCCATTAAGCGGCCTACTTAATCTATAGCGATTCGCGTGTTCGCTATATTTTTCGCAATTGATATAAATTTCTGAATATAGGAAACCTGACTATCTTGTTTACGCAGAGAGACATATAATTTTTGATATAGACCCTCCACACCGATACGAGTTGACTTTAATGATAATTTCTCAATATATTTATTCGCTAACCAGTTAGGTAACACACACACTCCTCGTCCTTGCGCTACTAACTGCAACATCAATTCTATTGACTCAATTTTTTTAATTTTTTTCGGCTTCACGCAAGCGGGATTCATAAATTGAGTCAAGATATCCAGGCGCTCATGTGGGACAGGAAATGCAATGAGTGTTTCTGAACCTAAATCCTCTGCAGAAATATAGTCATTAGCTACCAACGGTGAACGGTGATTGGCTAACAATAACAGCTCATACTCCGCCAAAGTAACATAATCAACAACATCATTCTTATCCAAATCAGGGGTTACTAATATATCAATATAATGGTTAAGTAAGCCCTCCAAACCAGAAAACTGAAATTTATTAATGATATCAATCTCAACATTGGGTAATTGCTCAAGAAAAGAACCTATCACTCCTGTTAACCATTCATAACAAGGGTAACATTCGACACCAATCCGTAAGATACCTTGTTTTCCTTCACTATAGGCTTCAAGCATTTTTTCAGCTTGTGCTAACACAGGTAACACTTTATTAGCGGTCTCAAGCAATAATTTACCCGCCTGTGTTAGCCTAAGATTTCGCCCTTCTCGCTCCCAAAGTGTCACTTCAAGCTTCTTTTCCAAGTAACGGATCTGGTGAGACAAGGCAGATTGTGTCAAACACAAAGCGTTGGCTGCTTCTGTTAAGGTTCCATTTTTATCCAGTGCCTGTATTATTTTCAGGTGACTATGCTCTATCATTTATGAGAACACCTCATCATTTGCGTAAATAGCATCATTTTATTTAATCGTTACATATCCATACACTTCGACAGAGCCTTTGATTAAGGAAAGTCGATAGTGAATGATTAACAACAATCACTATATCCGGTGCAATTGTCCCAAATAATTTAGCCTATAGCAAAATTAATGTTGCCAGAGACCCTCCAATCAAATTGTGATGATGACCTTATCGTTCTCAAAAGCCAGTGATTACACTCAAATTATCTTGTGAGCCGGATAATAAGTAAGAGTCTTCACATCACAAACTTTTTTGAATTATACATTTATTCATCAAATGTCGTCAAAGGTTCCCTCTAAACTTTTACGCAATGGATACTTTTAATCATGGTGACAACACATAATTTAGGCTTTCCCCGTATTGGAGAAAAACGTGAACTCAAATTCGCACTGGAAAAATATTGGAATAAAGATATTTCACAAGTAGCTCTACAGCAAGTGGCGTCAAATTTACGCCAAAAACATTGGCAAAATCAGTCTTCCCTTAATTTAAGTCCTGTCGGTGATTTTTCATTTTATGATCAAGTACTCGACACCAGCTTTTTACTAGGCAACATTCCTGAACGTGTTCGTCACTTGTCGCAAAATGAGCTTGATAACTATTTTCGTGTCGCCAGAGGACGCGCCTCCTTTGATGAGGAAGACTGCCATTGTATTGCAGCCGGTGAAATGACTAAATGGTTCGACACTAACTATCATTATATAGTCCCGGAATTCGATAAAGAGACTTCCTTTACTCTTCATTCAGAATCTTTATTGGCACAGATCACTGAAGCAAGACAACAACAAGTCAACATTAAACCTGTAGTCATAGGCCCGGTCACTTACTTATGGCTAGGAAAATCAAAAGATGAGACTAATAAACTCGAATTACTAGAAAAACTATTGCCCGTATATGCAAAGCTCTTTAAAGAATTAGCAGCTGCTGGAGTGGAATGGCTACAGATTGATGAACCCATATTAGTCACTGAACTTGAACCAGCATGGCAAGAAGCACTACAACTGGCCTATTCAAAATTGCAAGGCTCAGACCTTAAGTTACTGCTCACTACTTACTTTGGCCCTTTACAGGAAAATCTTCCTTTAGCCTGTAATTTAGCAGTAGAGGGTTTGCATATTGATGCCATTCATGCGGCCGATGAGATTGATGACGTCATTCAACACCTTGCAGAGCATAAAGTGTTATCACTAGGGGTAGTCAATGGACGTAATATTTGGAAAACCGATATTCCATTGACTCTCCAGCAACTGACACCAATATATAAGCAACTAAAAGAGCGGCTATGGCTCGCGCCCTCCTGTTCGCTACTCCACGTTCCAGTCAATCTGGATAACGAAATCACACTTGATACCGAAATTAAATCTTGGTTAGCCTTTGCGGTTCAAAAAATTGAAGAACTTAAAGTACTGGCGATATTGCTAGAAGGAAATATCCAGCAGACTGCCATTATTGATCAATATCTCGCAGAGAATTCAGCCGCTATAATGAGCCGGCAACTGTCTACACGCGTCCATGATTCAGCAGTCAAAGCGCGCTGCAAACAAACCTCCGTTGATATGGGTAATCGAAAATCTTGCTATGAAAATAGAGCTGCGATACAAAAACAAAAATTCAATTTACCTCTCTACCCAACCACTACCATCGGCTCATTCCCACAGACCACCAAGATTCGCCAAGCTCGTAGAGACTTTCGCTCAGGTAATTTGTCACAGGAAAGCTACAGCCATCAAATGCAAGACGAAATCAAGCGCTGCGTACAAGATCAAGAAGAATTACAGCTCGATGTGTTAGTCCATGGTGAGCCTGAAAGAAATGACATGGTTGAATACTTTGGAGAACAACTCAATGGATTTGCTTTTAGTCAACTAGCTTGGGTTCAATCCTATGGTTCTCGCTGCGTCAAACCCCCCATACTATTTGGAGATATCTCTCGTCCACAAGCCATGACAATCGATTGGATATGCTACGCACAATCACTGACCAATAAACCAATGAAAGGTATGTTGACCGGGCCCGTGACTATTCTTAATTGGTCGTTTGTTCGTGATGATCAAGCTCGCTCTGAAACTTGCTTACAATTAGCGCTGGCAATACGTGATGAAGTCCTCGATCTTGAACAGGCAGGAATTACAATAATTCAGATTGATGAGGCTGCCCTACGTGAGGGTTTACCCTTGAGAAAATCCCAGTGGGATCACTATCTTGAATGGGCCGTTCGATCTTTTAGAATAAGCGCTAATGGCGTTGCAGACGATACTCAAATACATACGCATATGTGCTATTCAGAATTTAATGACATAATTGAATCCATTGCAAAAATGGACGCTGACGTTATTACCATTGAGACATCACGCTCAGATATGGAATTATTAGATGTATTTGACGATTACCAGTACCCTAATGATATAGGCCCTGGAGTATATGACATTCATTCACCTAATATTCCTTCAGTGCAATCCATTGTCAATTTAATGCAAAAAGCAACACAACGCATTCCTGCTGAACGTCTATGGGTAAACCCTGATTGCGGCCTGAAAACGAGAAAATGGGCTGAAGTCAAACCTGCCTTAGCCAATATGGTTGAAGCGAGTAAGATCTTGAAGGAGACACAAATATAATATTGCATAGATAATAGGGATACGCTGATCAACACTGTTTGGCGAGTTCGCCACTCTCATTGGATTAGCACTTCCCTAGTATTTATATTCATCAAACTGCGGCAAACCTCCATTGATCTCTTCCCATACCGCTTTCGATCCAAATAGACAAGCATCTTTATATTGACGCACAATGGCCATGCTAAGCTGCTCCTAAACGAATATAAAATTATGCAAGCGCTAAATAACAGCTACCGACCGCCAAGAACATCGAGAATAAGTATCGAGTCATACCCTAGTATTTTTAGAGTAGGATAAGCATAGTGTGTTAAGGGGACCATTCTCGTCATACTATAACTCTGCGTGCAAACAAGCACAATGAGCACCGTTTTAACCGGAATTAACTTTTCAAGTAACTCTGACACCATCTCTTCCATTGTGATATTGAAATGGTTCTTATACTTTTTATCTGGTGTAAAATCAGACCGAAGGTCGATAACCACCAAAGAATTGTCTTCGTCAATTAATTCATCAAACTCTTTTTGGTCAATATAACTATCATCCATTCCGTTGCATGCATCATTGAACTCTTCAGTAGTAACTTCTTTATAGATCACTTTATCCCTCTCCAATTTAGCGTGTTAACATTACCAATATTTTATCACAATTTTCTCTACTCACTTTACTTTTCCCATTTATTCTACTTACCTAACAAACCTTTTGCCTTATCAATTCCGATATTATATTGAGTCACTCGAATAAACATAGGCAGCTTTATTTAAAGCGCTTCAACAAAATGATAGCTACTAATAGTAAACCCTTGACGAAAATAAAACTTATGCGCTTGATCACGATGAGTGCCTGAGTCAAGATGGTAAAAACCACAGCCGTTTTGTTTCGCGACGCCTCTCATCCAGTCAATCATTTCCTCACCACAACCTTGTGAACGATGATTTTTTGATGTAATAAGGTCATCGACATAAAGATTTTTTCCCATATATAAACTAGTACTGATACGATACCCCGCAACTGCTATCACCGCTTGTTCATTTTCGATATAAGCCAATACAAAACCTTCTGCTTGCATTTCGCGTATTGTATTAATAAATATTTCATTTTTAAGGTGTGGTCGTAGCTCAGACATCACTTCAAAACATTTTTCTATTTCCTGATCACTTACTGCGATTTTTGGCATTCATTTTTCCTTCGCTATCAAAGTTGAGTGCGCCACAACGAGTTGCCAGGAGTGGTTTGAAACTCTCTCCCACACTCGCGTAAAACGAAATTTATTTTTCATCATTGTTCCAGAATAATTTCCAGCAATGCCGCACTTAACTGTCACCACTGCTATATCATGAATTAGTTTAATCTTTTGTTCAGTGCAAACAATTTCCTTAATTTTAAATATTCCAGATTGGTGTGCCTCTAGGTCGTCTTGCTTACCCATAAGCTGCCCCAAATGATTAGTAAAAATGAGCTGTGACGAAAGTAATTTGTCTAATACTGCTACGTCAGATTCTAACATCGCCTGCTGCAATTTTGATTCGCATGCTTCTATCTCTAGCAAGACTCCCATCTCCTCTCCTATAAAATAATGATCTCACAATCAGTCAAATTATTAGCGCGTATAGTTAAAACTCTTACCTCTAGTAATCGCCAAGACGTTACAGAATATGAAGATTTTCTTGTCAAGTCAGGAATACTCCTACCAAAGGTATGATTTTTCAATACTTGCACCCGCAAGTATTCCGAATTATAACCAGTCCACTCAGGAATCAGTTGCTGTAAATTAGGTGAAACAGCTGGCATAACTTCATTCCAATATATTTCCTTGAGCTCAACAATGGAGTACTTTGTATTCGCGCAAAATCGAGCGATTAACTCCACTTCATATTCAAAATCAACATCCATCCATACCATTTGCAAACTTTCCCACACCTCTATTCGGTCAGCAATGTCATTTTCAGGTGATTTCATAAACTACGACTCTCTCACACACAATAGTCTCAATAAATTTCAATCTTGCTCTTTATAAAGCCCATTTTTTAGAACTGAAATAACTAACATGAATAACAGACCTCATAAATTGCGATTCATTCACACTGCCTTCGCTTGAATTGTGCGTATATATTTTGGGGCGCGGTCTTAAAATATTTAAACAAGGCAGGACATAACCAGCCTTCCATATCCAAAATTTTTATAATGTACCAATTCCCACCTGACTCATGTCTTTGCCATTCAAACTTGCATTGATAACCCGGAAACATAATTGCAGAAAAGAGCAAACTAAACCCATTAGATGCATTAGAAATATCGACCACCATTTTGTCAATAATATCATCCGCACCAGAGATGAAAGGCTCTTGCAGCAAACCTACTTTATTGTCATCAAATACCCACATCCCTTGATATTTATACGGATGAATTACCATTATTGAATTAGCCATCTACTTTAACCTATACTTCTGATTTATTGACATAATAATTAATAATTTTCATTAGCATGTCAATAAATAGATGCCACCCTATACCGCTAATGTTAAGCTTCAATAACATAGTTGTTATTATCCTCATTAAAATACTTATTTGGGGAATCCCTAAGCAAATCACAGCGTGTATTTCCATATATTGATCCTATACAACTTCACCTAAGTCCTGTGTCTTTGATATACTTTCACAACAGTACAATGATAACTTGCGGGGTTAAAATACCATCGTTAATATAAATACAGATATCTGGGATACTCTAAGAACTTCTGCGACCCGTGATCGGAAACAAATACGTCGTGCCTTTATTGCGCGCATGAAGTTTGTACATCCTCTGCGTGATCTTGATGCGTATGAACAGCTACGTGCAGCCTACGAACTTGCTTTACAGCAAATTCATATTGATCTCGACCCAGATATCAATGGGCGTCAGTTCGAACCAGCACTAGGTGAATCATTATTTGATGACGAACTTGCCAAAGACGCCTTACAAAAAGCAGAACATACCCCTGATTATTATCTTGAAAAAATTATCGACAAACTCAATCACGAAAACGAAGAATCAGCAATTAAGACTCTTGATCAAATTCTAAAAGAACCTGATTTTAACAACTTTCATTTTTTGTCACAATTTGAACAGTCATTACAGTACACCTTAACTGCCTATGTACCCTTTGCCATTACCTTGGCTCGCCATGCAGTTCATATTTTTCACTGGGAATCAGAGGCAGCCCGATCATTACCTGCGCACTTGGAAGCTATTCATCTAATGATCGCGCTCGACAATGCCCGCTTCAAACGCGAACAGTTAGAGACTCTTTCACGTAGTAAAAAAAGCGAAGACAGACATATTTTAAACGCTCTACTAGGACCTTACAGGCCACTTAAATTTAAATGGATGAGTTTAAACCCGAATAACCTAGAACGTATGAAGGTTTGGCTACAAACTCTTGAGGAAGAATTCCCTGAAGTGATTGACCTCGAACTCGATTCAGATACGTTAGAATGGTGGAAAGCCGCTATTCGCAGACCACATATGAGTCACCGTGGAATTCTAGTCACTGCCTCAATGAGCTCAATGCTTTCCTTAGTGATATTGGCTGCGGCCAATGTCTTTATCCCTGCATTTGATAATCATCCATTCACTCTCACTTTGTTATTTTTAGTCATTTTTACGGTCATGCTAGTAATCAACTACTTCAGCAAACAGCTCTCATTTCACCTCCATGAATGGCAGCCAGGCATTCGTAAAATATGCCACAGCATTGGTGATGCTTGCAATGATAAATTTCGCTCACAAATACTAATGATGCCCATTTTTATAATGAGCTTTATTATGATTTTGTTTTCGACTGGATTAATGCTTATTCTATTTTCTGCTGTGGGCTATGTACTATTACTACTAATTTTTGATCTCTCTTTGTTTTTCTTTATAAATTTCATTGCATTGTTTGTAGGAATTTTATTCCGAGCAAACCCCTTAAATGAAATACTGCCTAATATTAGCGACTTTGGAATTCACTCTTTGTGTGTTCTTGATGTCGCATTAGTTTACTTTTTTATGAATTTTATTTTAACACTAGTGGGGGGATCTCTTCGCCTAATGTTAGGTATTAAACGAAAACCAGAAGTCGATCAGCATCTTTATAATTTTGTACTCATCACTATTGTGCTGGTGATTCATGTGAGCTTACTAGGCTTACCAAAATAAATGGTCTATCGCTACAGTTCACAATAAACGTGTATTCTAATTTATTGATAGATCAGCTTTACAAACATTTTAGTCGATACTTACATCATCCTTTAAAGCCGACCTCATTAGCCTACACTAAAGACTTCTTGTGATAATCAACAAACTCTTGCCAATCACACTTGCTTTGCCTTTCGAGCAACTAGCTCCGTTAGTGGGATGGGTCTTTCGATACTAAAACCTTGAATATAATCTACGCCAATTTCACGAAGGGTATCAATAATTTCTTCATTTTCCACACATTCAGCGATCGTTTTAATACCCATAATATGTCCCACTTGATTTATCGCTGCGACCATCGCATGATCGATTTTATCATTCACCATATCTTGCACAAATGAACCATCAATTTTTAAAAAATCTACTGGAAGATTTTTTAAATAGGTAAAGGATGATAAGCCACTTCCAAAATCATCCAACGCAAAACGGCAACCAATTTTTTTGAGGCCCAGAATAAATTCTCTGGCTTGCGCAAGATTAGTAATCGCGGTCATTTCAGTAATTTCAAAACAGACACGTTGTGGGTCAACCCCTGTAGCATTAAACTCATCGCGAATAAACTGCTGCAAGCCTACGTCAGTCATTGAGTTGCCGGAAAGGTTTATGCCTATAGTGACTGGCACGCCACCGGCAAATGTCTCTTGATAAGAACGTAAAGCCGCCTGAATCACCCATCGATCAATGACATCCATCATGCTGTAACGTTCTGCGGCTGGTATAAAATCACCGGGCAACTCAATTTCGCCTTTTTTGTTTACCGAACGTAATAGTAGTTCATAATTCATTTCCTGGCTTTCAAGCTCAGGGTCAAGTGCTTTTATTCGTTGAGCAAATAACTTAAATCTATTGTCTTTAATCGCCCCTGACAACTCTGCGACTCGATGCAATTCAAAATGATCAGTGTCACTGGTCGCCGAATCGCTATTGTAAACATGCGCTCTGTTACGTCCTTGATTTTTGGCAGAGTAACAAGCAACGTCTGCTCGACTCATCAGCTCAGCAGGATTAAGCACCTTATCAGTGACTTCTACAATCCCTACACTGACGCCTATATCAAATTTACTACCATCCCATTCAAACCCTATATTACTCACAGCGGCAACAATGGAATTCGCGATTTGTAGAGCCTTATCCAGTGGACAGTTGTCTAATAATAAACTAAATTCATCACCTCCAAAACGCGCTAGTGTGTCACGACTACGAATTTTCGAGGATAACATATGACTCAACTTCTTCAGTAATTCATCTCCTGCCAAATGACCTGCGGTATCATTGACAATTTTAAAGTGGTCAAGATCAAGGTAACAAAGCGCGTGGACCGTCCCTTTTTCTTGAGTACGCTTCAAAGCACGTGCAAGACGTTTTTCAAATTCTCGTCTATTCACCAATCCTGTCAGAGAATCATGTGTTGCTTGATAGGCGATTTGTTTAGTAAGAGTACGTACCTCACTAATATTGGAGAACACCAACACTATTCCCATCACCTTATTGTCATAACCTCGTATCGGTGAAGCCGTATACTGAATTCCATAATCACGACCTGATGGGGCTCGCAACAAACAGTCTTGAGTACAAGTTACTACTTGCTTTAACTTCAGACATTTTTCTATCGGAATAGTTCTCGCTTGATGAGTTTGATCGTCAAACACTTTAAATATTTCTTCGAGATGTTTTCCTATCGCGGCATCTCGACTCCATTCAGTTAAGGTTTCAGCAATGGGGTTCAGATAGTCAATAAACCCATTTTCATCGGTAGTGATCACAGCATCACCGATAGATTCAAGTGTTATTTGCACTCGTTCTTTTTCTTTTAATAATGCTTCTTCTATGCGCTTTCGTTCACTGATATCACTCAGCAGCATACGATACTCTTGTCCTTGCAATTCTTGATACCGTATCGGGCCACTTTCGAGTTGCGCATAAAATACTGTTTCGGAACCCCGCATAAACTTTAACTCACATTTTTCAATCGAGATAGTATTGCGGATAAGTTTGGTAAATTGGCTGTAAATACCTTTATCATCGTCGGCGACAAATTCAGAAAGTGCAGTTCCAGGTAACGACTCCCGTTCCTCACCTAGTAATATGGCGGCCGTTAAATTGGCTTGAGCAATCTCACCATTCTCGCGTACGCTGATATAACCGATAGGAGCAAAATCATACAGCTCCATAAATTTTTCATGTGAAATTCTAAGGGCCTTTTGTGTTTCACGTAGACGGTCATTTTGGCTCTCTAACTGATAGTGCTTAACCTTAAGTTCATGAATCAGGTCAACGACTTCTCGTGTCGTAAAAGTGTGTCCGCCTTTACCATTCCCCTGTTCATTTATTTTATCTGTGATCACGCTTTCCACCTCATAGTAATCAAACTTGCCTTATAAGCTATGTTAGCCAAAACATTCTGATCAAATCGCGATTGCGATTTACGTCATTAAATATCAATGACTAGGTTGATCATCACACTAACAACCTTGTTATTAGTATCATTCTTCATGTCGCAAACTTTCCTGAACAACAATCAGGTCAATCAGACTTAGTCAGAAGCTCCTCACTAAACTATTTCCTTTTTTATCTTATGCTTATCATCAATTTAGCTTAATTTTTTTGACATTCTACTGTTAGGTAAGGCAAGAACTAGGCCGACGTATCTAGAAAATGGAATGAATAACACTTTTGATTATAGAACTTTGAACTACTTAACGCTTTAGTCACCAATAAACCAACGAAATTTCAATAATTTAGCTTAATCACAATATATTTTATCGGTCAGTTATTGCCCCTCCGGCAATTTTTGTCACTTGCCGTTAAAATTACCACACAGTATTTCTAGCTTAGCCCTGAAGAGAGTCAATTAAATGTACATCTAGCGCAATAGCGTAATAGTTTTAAGAGTATGAGCATAATGATAGGGATGCTGCTGATGGTAGTGGTAGTGATAGTGGTAGTGGTAGTGGTAGTGATAAATTACATTGATAATAAAATATCGACATCCAGAAAATCAGCCAGTAATTGACTTGAAATAGGAAGAGCCAGGTCAGGGATGACACCAAGACAAGGACAATCAAATCGCTGATTAATCGCTTGTATATTCTCGGTGACACAAGACATCTCGGAATCTAGCGTGTTAGCAACCCATGCACAGCAGTGAAGGCCTGCATTTTTTATTGCCTGATACGTCAGCAGTGAATGATTTAACGCCCCAAGCTTAAGGCCAACCGTTAAAATGATTGGGATATTTAACACTTTAACCAAGTCCTGCATTGTGCTTTGTTGGCTGATAGGAACTTGCCAACCCCCGACCCCTTCCACTATCGTCACTTCTGCATTACTTTCTATTTTTCTCAATTGTCTCTCAATTGAAGCGATGTTAATATTCACATTTTCTTTTTCAGCTGCTATATGAGGCGCAATAGGCAGCTTGAACATATAAGGGTTTACAATTTCATATCTCCTTGGTGTTGCACACCAAGCCTCTCTACGCCAGAAGTCAGCACTAATTGCTGCTAAAATTCTACTCGCGTCTTCATTTTCGAGACCTTGTGACGACTCCATACCGCCGCAAGCGATAGGTTTCATTCCAGCAACACAATAATCACGACGCTTAAAGCTTTCCATTAAACCAAGGCTGACCTCAGTTTTTCCAACACCTGTGTCAGTTCCTGCGATAAAAAAAGATTTTTTTGCTATCTGTTTCATATCAACATTCACTACTATAATTAATTTTCATAGTGATTTTCTGATCCATAAGTTCATTGTTCGTGATAAACGCCTATACATTATTTCAACGCGGTGTAATATCGACATTGATCGACGCGGGTTTTTTCCAGGTTTGATTTTTGGGATCTGGCTTCCAAGCATGGCCATAAATAATTTCATAACTAGCAGGATATACACTATGTTTGCGATGTTTTTCATAGGCCTGTTCAAGCACTTGCAGTTGTCGCTTTGTTGTTAGTTTTTTATTTTGGCCGACAGTCACATTATTAGCACCTATATGCTTAAGCTCAATCAATAATTGTCGTACGCTTTTATACGTCAGACAAAGCCGTTCAGCATCCATCACTGGCTCTGCATATTGGTGACGCATCAAGGCATCTCCAATATCATGCATATCTAAAAATGGACTGACATGACTGTAGTTATCTACTTCGGTCCAACATTCACGCAGCTCCTTTAAAGTATCGGGCCCAAACGTGGTAAACATAAACAAACCTCCAGGCTTAAGCAAGCGCATTACTTCTGCAAATACCAAGTCTGGTTGATTACACCACTGCAATGTTAAACCTGAAACTATCAAGTCATAACTATTATCTTCTAATGGTATGTCTTCGATATCAGCACACACAAAACGTGGCGAGTTAAAAAAACGGCGCCAAAAAGGAACTTTACTTTTAAGAACCCCTAACATCTCGGAGGCAAGGTCTAAGGCAGTCATTTTCGCTTGTCTAAAACGCTGCATTAGTCCTAACGTTAATTGCCCGGTACCACAACCCAAATCCAGGATTGACTGAGGCTGCTGTTTGATAAAGTCAAATCTCTCCAGCATTCTTGCTGCCACTTCTTGCTGTAATACAGCCGCGCCATCATAAGTATGTGCTGCTCTGTTAAAATTACGACGCACTTTTTCTTTGAGCATATGCCAGCTTTGCTCTGAATTTTTGTCCACTGAATTTTGCTTATTATTTTCTTGTGCTAGCGGCTGATCAGTATCCTCTTTCATTGCAAGCCTCCATTGTCAGCAATCATTTTTACCAGCTGCTTTTGGAACACTTCAACATGCGACAAAAAAGGGGTGTGCGCTGCTTTTTGAATAACAACCCAGTCGAATTTAGTGTGGTATTTCTTCATACTTGTTAGTAGTCCAGGACGAGCCAAGGTATCTAACTGACCATAAATAAAGGATAAATGACATGTCAACCTTGAAAGTTGATTTCTCAGATCTGTGTTTTGCAATATAGTCAACCCTGCTTCTAGTACCTCACTTAAAGGTGCCTCAATTTTTTGCCACTGACGACGCAGTAATTTCAATGACGCCATACTGTTGTCTGCGTGCTGTGTTTGTAATAACATAAAACGCTTCAATGTCGATTGATAATCTTGCTGTAATTGCTCTGCAAAAACTTCAAACGTTTTAGGCTCCATTGCTTGCCAATCACTGTCTGGATCACTGATAAAACGTGGCGTACTTGCCACCAATATTAGTTGCTTTACTTTAGCAGGATACTTAAGGGCTACCCCTGTTGCCAGCAATCCACCCATGGACCAACCTAACCAAATAGCCGGTTCGGTTATTGCTGCATTAATTTGTTCACACATAATATCAAACTGAGGCCCACTCGATCCGAGATCGAATGCTTCACGATTGCTTCCATAACCTGGCAAATCAAATACCGTGACACAAAAGTCATCTTTCAGTAATTCAACTGTTTGCTGCCAAATCCCCGAATGTGTACCCCAACCATGCAACAAAACAATAGAAGGACCTATCCCTTTAGAAGATATATGTAAGGACTTATCCATTGACGTGATTAACCCATTTTTCTACCTTTAATTTATCCAATGCTAACAATAATCGATCAATATGCTGCTCGGTATGAAGGGCGCTTAAGGTAATACGCAGTCTTGCAGTATTATTGGGCACTGTCGGTGGTCGAATCGCACTAATTAAAAATCCCAACTGGCGTAATTCATGGCTCAATTTAATAGCAGAATCAGACGATCCAGTAATAATCGGTTGAATAGCGGACGGACTCTTATCCGGCGTTAACCCCAGTTGCTGTAAACCAGATTGAAGCTGTATGATCCGTGCGGCCAACGCTTCTCTACGCCACTCTTCTTCTTGAATAATCTTTAAGGAGACCAAGGTAGCGACTGCGATAGCCGCAGGGGGTGCCGTGGTATAAATGAAACTTCTTGCCTCTTGAATCAATGTTTCAATTAAATCATCACCTCCTGCCACAAAAGCACCAAAAGTACCGAATGCTTTACCAAAGGTCCCCACTAATATGGGAACACTCTTAGTCGCTTCAGCCCCTCGCAAGCCAGCCAATGCCAGACTTCCTCGTCCTTGATCACCAAGCACACCAAGACCATGAGCATCGTCTATCATCAAATCTGCGTTATTCGCTTGTGCACATTGCACCAAGGCATTGATATCTGCCAAGTCACCGTCCATACTAAATACTGCATCGCTGACTACTAACTTTTGCACCACTGAACTAGTTGAGCCTTGATCCATAGTTAGCGCCTGCGTTTGATTAGCACTAATTTTACTCAGCGTGTTATCTAAAGCTGTCATTGATTGATGAGGGAACCGATATAAGCGTGCATCAGACATACGCGCACCATCAATTAATGAGGCATGATTCAAACGATCTTCAATAACGTGATCGCCTTTTTGCAATAACGTAGAAATCACACCGACATTAGCCATATACCCTGTAGAAAAAAGCAAAACACGTGGCCGCTCAAGAAAGTCTGCCAGTGCCAGTTCTAACTCATGGTGTGCCGTCTGGTAACCTGTAATAAGCTGTGAAGCTCCACTGCCTACTCCATATTGTGCAATACCTGCTGTGCAGGCTTGAAGCAATCGAGGGTCATTGGCGAGCCCAAGATAATCATTGCTACAAAAATTAAGCAATGATTCGCCGTTAATTGAAACCTCAGCCCCCACTGGCGATTCACTCAATAATCGCTGCCGGTAGACTGAATTTTCACGTTTCGTTTTTAATAAAGAAGCAAGGTCGCGCATGCACTTTCATCAACTATCAATTTTAATGAGAACTCTGTTCCTGGTTTACTTCCAGTGAAGTCAAACCAAGGCGTGCAAACAAACGTTGATCATGATCTGTTTCAGGGTTATCAGCTGTCAATAATCGCTCGCCGTAAAAAATTGAATTGGCCCCAGCCATAAAACACAACGCTTGGGTTTCATCTGTCATTTCAGTACGCCCGGCAGATAATCTAACGAATGATTTAGGCATTATTATTCGCGCGGCGGCAATCATACGAATAAAGTCAATTGGATCAATGCCCGCTACCTCCCCTAAAGGAGTTCCTTCTACTTGAATTAACATATTAATTGGAACACTTTCGGGATGATGATCGAGGTTAGCGAGTTGCTGTAATAAACTGGCACGGTCTTGTGACTGTTCGCCCATACCAATGATTCCACCGCTACAGACATTCATCCCTGCATCACGCACATGAGCTAAGGTCTCTAAGCGGTCATTGTAAGTACGAGTCGTAATCACTTTGTCATAATATTCAGGTGAAGTATCCAGATTATGATTATAATAATCTAAACCAGCCCCTTGTAATTGTTGCGCTTGTTCAGAATCAAGCATGCCTAATGTCATACAGGTTTCCATCCCAAGATCTTTAATTCCATCAATGACCTCACACAAAAACTGCATGTCGCGTGCATGAGGTTTACGCCATGCGGCCCCCATACAAAACCGACTAGCTCCTTGCTGCTTTGCTTCAAGAGCTGCATCGATTATTTTTTGCTTTTCCATCAAAGTTTCTTTTTCAAGACCAGTATTATAATGGGCGCTTTGTGAACAATAACCACAATCTTCCGGGCAACCTCCGGTTTTTATATTCAGCAAAGTACTAATTTGAACTTTATTTGGATCAAAATTCTGTCGATGGACAGTTTGAGCATTAAACATTAAGTCATTAAAAGGCTGACTCAAAATGAAATTTATTTCATCTAGAGTCCAGTCATTGCGAATGGTGCTTTTCATTTTAGTCATATGTGGTCTCAAATCTTGAAGAAATTGATGTCAGGCTTAACCGATTATGGAGTAGCATGTTGAGCTTTAGAGTATTTCTTGTCAACTAATGTAAACACTAAATGTTTACAAATGGGTAAATATTAAACTATTCAATCGATTTCTAAATACCTGTTTTTTGTGCAAATCACTATTATCTAATATAAACAATGGGTTATGCTCTGCGTGTTGGGAAGATTTTCCTATGAATAGGCATGCGTGTGAGCGTTGCGGGGTTAAGCTTCCACAATCCCTCAGTCTAAACTCACCTCAATCTCCCACTTACCTATGTGGAGACTGTATTAGTTCTCCACCTGCATGGCATACACTGACTGCTTTATGCCAGTATGAGTATCCTGTGGCTAGCATGATTCAGTCATTAAAGTATCGTGCAAAATTGGCTAACGCCAAATTTCTCAGTCACCTTTTTATCTCTGAGCTTGAAACCAGATTACAAAACCAGCATCCCCAATGCCTATTGCCTGTTCCATTACACCCAGCACGACAACGACTACGCGGATTCAATCAGGCAATAGAATTAGCACGCCCTATTGCCAAAGCGCTGGCCATTCCTCTTGATATCATGAGTTGTTCGCGAATTACTAACACCCATTCACAAGCCAGTCTTGATCAATTTGCACGCTTACAAAATTTACAGAATGCATTCGTATTGAACAAAAGCTTCACCTATAAACATATAGCTATCTTTGATGATGTAGTCACCACAGGCAACACTATAAGGAGTTTATGTAAATTACTATACTCAACAGGAGTCGAGCAAATAGATATTTGGTGTATTGCAAGAGCCAGCAAATAGTAGAACATTCAGCGCTGTTAGCTTAAGTACTGAAACCCCCCATCAAGCAAACCGTTAAGTGTTGCTCAGAACTAAGAACTAAGAACTAAGAACTAAGAACTAAGACTCAACACTAATCAGCCTCAATATTTATCGCCGTAAATCGTGAATTCTACGACCTATTCTTTTATTAGCATAAGTCGTGATATTTTTGATTGTGCTATAGATTAACCACTACAACCGCCCTCACAACGGCATACCAACGCTTGTTTTTCTGCTACATTCATTGTTGCCTTAAAGTCTGCTACAAGCGCTTTCCAGTCGCTGGTCGAATAAGTACAAGCAGCACTCACCCAATACATCCAGTTGTCATTCACCGTCACATTATTCCACTCATAGTTTAAACCTGTATTGGGGTTTGCCCCTTTACGTAAACTTTGCTGAGCGGCCAGTGCACCTTTATTATCCTGAAACTGAAACAAGCGAACAGTTAAACGAGGATATACATTATCAATATTTTTATTAGGTGCAGTAAACCAATAAACAATACAATGGTGCAAGCCTCTCGAAGTACGTGTATCTTTACACAAGGCATGCATATATTCTTCCGAAACCCCATACCGCTTTTTACTGACCATGGACTTTCGAAACAGTTTTATCCCTGCAGGCTCTTTGTATTCGCCTTTGACTATTTTTTTAGCGGGCGTAGAAGACTGACTAGTTGATGCACCTGTTCCAGAAGAACTTGTTCCAGAAGAAATTACTCCGATGGAACTGGCATTACTGCGATTACCATTGGCATCGTTACTAGACGTGTTTGCGCTGGATGATGAATTGTTTTTGTCTATCGAAACAAAACCACTGACTTCTTTACCATTTGAACGTAACTGGATTGCATTACTTTCAGCCACTTCCGCGTCTTTAGAATTTCCGGTTTGACGCAGTGCCCGGCCATATTCATCATATAATCTTGCCAATAGTTGCTTGTCCATTTTTGTTTGCTTACCAATAGCCAGCACCTTTTTATACACAGGCACAGCCTTTTTTGGTTCATCTAGGGTCAACAACAAGGTCGCAAGCTTGGCTAGTAACGCCACTACTGCAGGATGTTTCTCTGACAACTCTTTGCTTTTGGCAGCGATAATTTTTCTATACAGTGGCTCAGCGTAATGGGGTTTGCCTGAATCTATTCTTGCCTGAGCAAGGCTTTCCATTACGCCTAATGTCTTATTATGTTTCTTGCCATATTGGCGCCGATACATTTTTAAAGATTTTTCGTAGAGCCCAATCGCTTTTACGGGATCTTTTTGCAACATTTTAAGCTGCCCCATAAAGTACAAAGTTTTGGCATGACGTTTAGTTTTTTTATAGTTTTCTTTTGCGAGTGATAATGCCCTCTGAAACAATTTTTCGGCATCCGAGTAATTTTTATTTTCAATGGCATTTTCGCCAGACGCCTGAAACGCAGCCCATTCACTGGAATCAGCAAAACCTGCATTAGCGATTAGTAAGAGCATTAACGTGACCACTCTAGCTATTTTTATTTTTGTTTTCATCTTTATGTCCATTGTCATTGAGAATACTCGTGCTTATATAGTACAAATACTGCATGTAAAATAATATAACCGAAAACTTTATTCAATTCTCATCATTTTGATTTATCTCCTGTACAAAAATAGTGGGAACCCAAATTCTCGCCACTCATTGAACAACCGTACTCTTATGTAAAGATAAGCGTTATTAACATTAAATTTAGCACTCGACATCGAATACTTCAAAATACTCCCTTTTGCGACTTTTCTTAAGCGTATTTTACGACCAGCATTTTTAACATACACTTCAGCGACTAAGTCTCTACCGCCAAAAGCCATATATTTACCAAAACTTACCGGTGTTCCTGCAGTAGTCGCACTGGCATTTGCATGATACGCAGCAAGATCAAGAGTAAAGTTAACGGTCAAACCACGACTAGTCGGTTTGACACTTCTAAGGTGTAATATCCCAGACAAAGCTCCTTTTGGTGCTTTGTTATGATTCATTACAAACGCACAACGATCCGATTGACAATGTCTTGTTGCAATATTGTGATAAGCAAGAAATAAATCAGGATACCTAAGTTTTTCATTATTTCTAACAGTAGAAAGAGAACCGACTAAAATACCATGCGCTGCATGATCAAGAGCCACTGCTGCAAAAGGATTACCTTGCTTTAATTGGCGAGCATTTTTATTAAAAAGCCAACTCTTTTCAATCCAAGGCGTATTCGCCAATAAAGCTGTTTTCTGCTTATACACTAAACTGGCAGTAACTGTATTTGCACGGCAAGCACTTTTCGCCACATTATATTGAGCCCGCGCTAAACTAATATCTATCAGTCTAGATTTTTTGCTAATTCTATTTGAGGTAGCAGCTTTGACTAATAGGCCTTCAAAATAACTATCAAATTGCGATAAACTACTGCTGGGTAAATAGTTCAGCCCCTCACAAAGCTTGGCAACCCAATGTGGATCATAGATAATTTTATTCGACCCTCTAAATCCTAAGTAAAAATCTGCCAACGCTCTTGGATCACTCACCAGTCGTGCCAATGCTATTAACTGACTCTTACGGTAGGTTAGCTTTGCTGCTAGCTGTGCATCATCACTATTGCCCCAGGTATACAAATAAATACTGGCAGTGGCAGCAGCATTCCATAAATGTTTGGGGTAGGTGACTTTACCGGACTTTGCTAACTCAACGGCTTGACGTTGTTTGACAAAGGCCTGTACGACTTGTCGCATCGCGGCAAGAATCTCAGGCTTATTGACGCTAAGTAACACTGTAGCACTATTGGCAGTCACTTTTGAATTAATAGCAGCAGCCACTGTACGGGCCAATACCACATCGCCTTCCGCTCTTCCAAAATGACGTAGTAACAATGCAGCGTTCACTTGAGTTGATGCATTGGTAGATTTTAGTGCGGCGACAATACTCGCTTTACCTAATATTCCAAGACGCTTCTCAATATACGCTGCTAAGGCTAATCGCTTCACTCTTAATTCAGGCACACGAGTAGCAAGATTGACTAGCTGCTTTGCATCCACTTCCGTTCCAGCGACTGCCAATACATTATGTGCCCAACTAATTGCATTATCCCAACGAGCTAATTTTTTTTTTGCTGACCCAGTAGAAGATTTTTTATATTGACTAGCGATACGTGAATATTCGCTTCTTAAGTTAGGAAGTTTGGCACGCACTTGATCAAGAGCTGCCACCAAATCAGTCACCGTAGTATTAGACCGTCGGCTAGCCCAATGATACTGCTGTGTAGTGAAATTTGATCTCAGCTGACTAGTCCTGTGAAATAAAAATGGAACCCAGCTTGTTGTCCAACCTTTTTTGGCATCAAAATTCATTAAACCGAGCACTCGATATTTAGGAGCAGTTATCGTAATTTTGCCTGATTGCCCTGCCACCAAGGTTATTTCTTTTTTAGCACGATCTCCAATATCTGATTTTATATAGTAATCTCCTGGTGGTACTGCTGCAACAGGATTATTGGCAGTATGCCGAGACACTATAGCATTATAGACATTATAAACTGTATAAGAAGGAACGAACTCACGCCCAGCGACATCCGTAGCCTTCACTGTCAGTGAAGAAAGCTGTCCCACTTGTGATTTGAGATTAGCAATACGTGATTGTAAATTCTGTATATCGCTATTAACCCTAGCAATATCTGCAAAGGTATTCACAGTATCTGCTGTCTGCAACAACTTGTTAATATCAGCAGTTAATATACGCTTATTCTCAGCATTGGCAGTCAAATAACTAAATTGAGAATCAGGAATAATCTCCGCATGGCGCGCCGATTTTAATATAATCGATATCAACATATTACGCGACAAACGACTCTCTGGACTCGCGCTTGAATGAAACAAAATTGATTTATCAACTCCGTACACGACATTATCACTAAACTGAATACTCGCATTATTTCGTACATAAACCGCTACTGTGGTCCGAGCTAACACAATATTTTTTGAGAAATTAACGTTTGCTTTATTGCCTAACAACACTGCAGACTTACGCGAATTGATAAAACGATTAGAGAGCACTGAAGCGCGTTGCGCACCTGCTGCAACACTAAAAGAGAGTGCGCTACGTGCCGAGTTCACAACGGTATTATTTTCTACGACTAGCGAATTACCACCAGATCCATTAACACTAATCCCTTCACCGACATTGAGCAAAAGGTTTTTACTAATCAAAACTGAATCGGCTGATTCAACAGCAATCGCAGTTTTAGTCTTAGCAGCATTGTTGATTCGATTACCGCTAACACTAACATGAGTACCCTGTTTGCCTACAAACACTATTTGCTCAACATTATTAAAGCGCGAGTCAGCAACAGAAATCTCAGTCGCTTTATTTCCCACGACCGCTATGCCCTTACAGTTTTTAAATTTACTATTTTTGACTCTAACGATAGACTGCTTAACAGCAATTAAACCAAAATTACTAATATTACTAAAACTACTCAATGCCACACTCACTTCACTGTCTTGTTCCGCTTGCATCGCAGTATTTTTAATATCGCTAAATTCTGAAGAAACAACGTAGACCTTTGATTTTTCCAAGGCCAGCACTGCAATACTTCCTATATTGGAAAAACTGCTTTTGCGGATCGTTGCTTGCGAGTTACTTTGTATGACCACCGCTTTACTTTTAATATTAGTAAATGTTGATCCTTGAATTAATACCTTTGAAGTCCCATTCGCGCTAATAACCTCCTCGCCAATATCACTAAAACGACATTGATGAACTTCAAGCTCTCCGTTCTCAACATAAATAGGCTGTTTTTTTGAACGCTTAATAACACAAGAACGTACTACCGCTTTACCGCCTTTAATATGCATGGCAGTCTGAGATCGCCCTCCTAACTTAAAACGGACGTTAGTGAGTTCAATCGACCCGCCAGCACCCACAAAAACTAACGTTTGTATTGCAGGATCATATAAGGTCGTTTTACCATTAGCAGCACCATGAACGCTTATCGATTTTTTTTCTACCAATAACTGTCCATAATAACGATGTGGCCCTAATTTAACGACATCACCCGTTTTCAACCTGACGCTCAAATCTGATAAATTTACCTCAGGCCGCGGCTTATATACTTTTGCATTGGCACTGGCATGAAATAGCACAGTCAGTGCTATCACAAATAAAGTTATGAGTGGCACCACTCTTAAAGTCGGTTGAGCGACAGATTTTACACTTCCACGATTATTGGGAACAATTTGCATTATTGTCTTTTCCTAAAAGGTTTTAGGACTGGGAGATGATCAACCCTTTGAACACGCCAGTCATTTTAATTATGTTTTCTTTAAGTTTATATGAATCAGCCTACAGAAGGGAATCAATTAGGTCTTATTTCATAATTTTTTGTCTAAAATTAATCGCGTCTGGTTCACATCACCGAGCTAAATCATTGCTTGCTAATATAGAAACAGAATTTGGAAGAATGAGTCGCCTAACAGGCTGCTAAATTTTGCCTAAGTGAGTACACAACAAAGTGAAGATAGCAGCAAATTAAGATCAGATACAATTTAAAACGTGCAGTTTACTAGCAGAAAATAAGATTGCGACTAGTGTTAACCCAACACTATGTCACATAAAATATCTTATCAGCCTGCTAAAACGAGTCTTAAGGCCAGTGGCAAACTTAACCATTAAGGTATAACTTGAGGTGTCTGGGAAGTTGAAATTCATTCATAGGGTGCAATTCTGCATTAAAATCATTCTTAATCTTATTCAGGAATCAGAGAGATTTCTTTTTGAGCTGTGTATGAAGCCATAGTTGAGCATTAGTATGGCCATTACGTGCTGCTCGGGTATGCCATTTGAATGCCTGAATCATATTTTTATCAACACCAAGTCCTTTGAAGTACATTGTACCAAGGCTATATTGCGCATTAATATTACCATGCTGGGCTAAAGTATTGAAAATCTTATAGGCTTTTGAATAGTGACCATTAGTATAAGCTTGTACTGCTTGTTGTAAATTTGTTGTGCGAGTCTGCTTGACTGTGTTAGTGGATATAGAGACCGATTTTGGTATTGTTTTTGATTGCGGCTCATCAAAGAAACTCAAGTCAATGCGATCGTTAAAACCAACAGCGGCAGCACTTGAGGATAAGATAATCGAGCACAATAACAGGCTTAGTAAATTTCGTGTATTGCGGAAAACAGATTGGTAATTCATTGGCGCTCCAGTATTTTTGATTGTAATACCTTGTTTTTATTGAAGTAATTTCTTTCTTATTATGTGCTGATGATACAGGCTTAATGAGATGAGGTAAACAGAGTGAGTATAGGGTTATTGATGTGCTGGCATAAAGACATTGCTCTCTTATCACTATGTTTTTACAATCTATTTACAGACTACTGACTTTATAATAACAATTCCTACTGTATCCTAACAACATCTCAGTTATATTGAGTAAACTTGGATTATATAAAAAATAGGAAATGTAAATGCATATTTTACGGCTTGTAATCATTCTGACAGCGATACTTATTATCAATCTGCCTCACACTTTTGCCGCTTTTGATTCAGCTGAGTTTAACAAAAAAAAATCAGTACTTAAAATAATTCGAATCACTCCTGCTGGCAAAGATGTGACGGCAAAACGACAAATTATATTTAAATTTAATCAAGCCGTAGTCCCTATCGGGCGCATGAATCGTAAAACGTCCGAAATCCCTATTAGCATTAGTCCTGCAGTAAAATGCGAGTGGCGATGGTTAAACACCTCTTCACTTGCCTGTCAATTAAGCAGTAAGACCCGGCTAAAATATGCCACCCGATACAAAGTAGTAGTTAAACCAGGATTAAAAACCCGAACGGGCATACGAATGCTGCTAACACGTAAACATGTATTTATCACACAGCGACCCCAAGCTCGTTACAGCCAGCATCTCACGTGGCGCTCTCCAGTTATTCCGGTACTAAGAGTTTATTTTAACCAGCCAGTAAGCAAGGAATCGATCAGAAAAAGTCTTTATTTTCAATCAGGGCTCAAAAAAATTGTCCTTACGGTTAGTCCTTATTATAAAAAACGAAAATCTCGCTTTGCCCAGTATTGGTTAGTCACCCCTGCTAAGCCGTTAAAGTCTGGCTCTACTGTTAAATTGATGGTTAAACCTGGTCTTGTTAGTCGGTACGGGCCCCTGCCAGGAGTACAGCATAAGGTAATCACAACATTACATACCTTTCCGGACTTTAAGTTTACAGGCCTTATTTGTCAAAATAAGCAAGGTAACACCATTAAAATTACCCGCTTGTTACAACGGCAAACCAAAAAATGTTCGCCTGACCATCAAATACGTTTACAGTTTAGTGCCCCATTTTCCATTAAAACGATAGCCAACAATATGACTATATTGCCTGATTCAAAAACGTGGCAAAATATTCGGAAGGGTTGGCTTTTATCATCCTACAGCTATAATTTTCCACTATCCAGTTCACACAGTAAAAACCAGCAATATTCCTTACATCTTAATAGTGCCACCAATGCCAACTCATCTTATATAGTGGCAATCAATCGCAAGCCCATACGAGATATTTTTGGGAGAGCACTACACAATAGTGTTAATTTAAAATTGGTGACTGATCACTTTAAACCTCGTATTAGAATGCCTCAGCGAGTATCAATACTTGAACAAGGAGTTGACCCTTTATTATTTATAAGAACACTCAATATAGACAAGTTACTATTGAGCTATAATCGTATTACTGCGGGAACAGTACAAAATTCTTTAACGCACTCGCTTGTCCCAGACAAGGTAAAAGACGAGTATGTCTCCACCCCTATGACTCTCGAAAAAATGTTGAATGCTAAGTCAGGTATTGTAATAGGCACCCTTAAAACCGCTCCCTCACTCAGTATTTATACAAACAGATTTCACTATTTTTCACAGGTCACTCCGTGGCATGCCCATATGAAGTTGGGAAGTTTTAATTCATTATTATGGATTACCAACTTAAAAACAGGCTCGCCTGTCAATAATGCACGAGTAGAAATCATTAAGGGTAATCTACTCAAGCCCAGTACTCGCGATAAAGTCCTTGCAGAAGGAAACAGTGATTCACAAGGCCTAGTGACTTTACCCGGCTTGAAGATACTTGATCCAACACTATCTTCTTATTCAAGTTCATATTACCACGCTATGATGTATGCCAAAATAATCAAAGGCACCTCAATCACTCTACTCCCTTTCTCCCGAGATTTTAGAAGTTCTTATTATCAAGTCGCCAATAACGGTGGCCAGGAAATTATTAAGCGCTTCCCTTCTTACACTAAAAGCTGGGGATTCACTGCCCAAGGCGTTTATAAACCAGGGGATAAAATTGATTTCAAGATATTTATTCGCGACCAGAACAACCTCGGCTTTGTTCCTGCGGCTAAAGCCGAATACACACTTCAAATATTAGACCCACAAGGCAGCAAGGTGTACAAAAAGGAAAAAATAAAAATCAGCGAGTTCGGCACCTTTAGCGACAGTTTAAAGACATTTAAAAGCAGTAAAAGCGGTTGGTATCAGTTTCGCTTAAAAGTCGATGCCAATGGTCACTCCACTACACTGTCTCCAATGCGGGTCTTAGTCACTGATTTCACTCCTGCCCCTTTTCGCGTCAGTGCGAGTCTTGACAAAAAATTGTATCAGCCAGGCGATATCTTCAAAGTGACGACTAAAAGTCAATTACATGCAGGGGGCCCGTACTCTAATGGTGCTACTCGTGTAACCACTATGTTATTACATCAATCGCTATCCCCTGACACACCAAAAACACGTGGATTTACTTTCAATAGTCCACATTTTTATAGAAGAACTGTCAATCAAATAAACACCAAAAGTAATGCAAAGGGCATTAATATTCACTCATCCCTATTAACCAGCACTGTCACTTATGCCAAGCTTGTGACAGAATCTGCAGTCAAAGATGAACGAGGCAAGTATGTCAGCACACAATCTTCCGCTATTTTTGCTGGTCGTGACCGATATGCAGGATTAAAAATAAAAAGCTGGTCATTAAAACAAGATAAGGCCACTAATATTTTAGCCATGATCATTAATCCTGAAGGACAACTTCAATCCGATCAGGACTTCAATTTAACGGTTAAGTTTAGAAAAACCAGTATTCTACGTAAAAAAAATAGAGATGGAATACTTATCACAAGATACAATAGACAATGGATCACCGTTAAAGAAGATAAATTAGTCTCAGCTGACAATAGAAAAGCGATTCCTTTCACTCCCTCTAAGGCGGGTTACTATCAATTTATCGTGTCAGTCACAGACAGCAAAGGCAGACAACATCGCAGTACCTTATACCGCTGGGCTTCGGGGAAAGGGCGAGTTTATTGGAAACCCAAGCCGGGCTTTAAACTTGAGATTACTGCCGATAAAAAAACTTATAAAGTGGGTGACAAAGCACACTTTATGATTCGTAACCCTTACCCTGGCGCAAAAGCATTAGTAACTGTTGAGCGTAAAGGAATTATTAGCAAATGGGTTAAAACGTTCAAAAATAATATTGAAATTCTTGAGATTCCGGTTAAGCCAGAACACTTGCCAGGTTTTTATGTCTCCGTAGTCGTCATGGCGCCTCGTCGGACCGATAAAAGTAACAAGCATTCATTGGCCCCAGGCTTTCGAATTGGTTATTCAAAAATTCTGGTAAAGGACCCCTACAAAGAGCTGGCCATAAAAGTATCTCCACAGAAAAAGACTTACCAACCAAGAGACATTGTTAAGGTAAATATTAATGTTAAAGCGCGTCATGGAAAAACTCCGAGCACTGAACTGGCTGTTGTTGTATTAGACGAATCAGTGTTTGATTTAATTTCTCAGGGCAAAACGTATTTTGATCCTTATACTGGTTTGTATAAATTAGATGGCCTAGCAGTTGCCAACTTTAATTTATTACAAAAGCTTATTGCGCATAAGAAAAAAATTAAGGAATTGACGAAGAGAGATAAAAGAAAAATATCGCGGAGGCGTTTATCGAAAAAATCTAGACCAATGGCCATCATGCACTCTGCTGCTCGTAGCCCACTAAGTGAGTCCCCTGCTGCCGATGAAGAGTCTAATGTTGGAGCTAAAAAATCTGCACCCAAAGTGACTGTTAGAAATATATTCAAATATTTAAGTTATTGGAATGGGACCATCCAACCAGACTCACAAGGCAATGCCGCAGTCAAGTTTAAAGCCCCTGACAATTTAACTGGCTGGCGTGTGTTAGTGATTGCCGTTGATAAAAGTCAACTGATGGGTTTAGGTCAAGGTAAATTCAAAGTAAATCTCCCACTAGAACTCAGGCCTGCATTACCTAACCAGGTCATTGAAGGTGATTCTTTTACCGCACGCTTTAGTATTATGAATCGCACCAGTAAAGAACGAACAGTAAAACTCCTTATTTCAGCATCAGGCAATATAAAAGGGAAAAAGAAATCAAAAACATTGACCATTATTGCCCCGCCTTTTAAACGCATTACTGCCGGGATTAAGGTCCAGGCCACTACTTTTGGCAACATGACGTTTATCGCCAAAGCCGTCAGCGGAAAACTCGCAGATGCGACCCGTTTAAGTCTTAATATCCATCGTAAAAAGTCTCTTGAAGTGGCTGCTAACTATGGCACCAGTACTAGTGCTACTGTTAGTGAAACAATTAAACTCCCTAATAATATACGAAGGGATGTGGGTAAGCTGGCAGTCACTGTATCGACTTCTATCCTCGGACATTTGCAAAGCGCCTTTACCTATTTACAGCGCTACCCTTATTCCTGTTGGGAACAAAAACTGACTAAGGGAGTGATGGCATCTCACTATCAACAACTAAAACCTTGGTTACCCAAATCATCACGCTGGGCAAAAAGTAAAACTCTGCCACAACTGACCTTATCAATGGCTGCAGCCCATCAAGCCCCGAATGGTGGCATGGTGTACTACATTCCAAAGAACAATCATGTCAGTCCTTATTTGAGTGCCTACACTGCCATTGCCTTCAACTGGTTACGCAGTCACGGTCATAAAATACCAGTTCAGACAGAAAAACGCTTACATAAGTATTTATTAAAATTAATTCGTGGACATCGTTTTCCTCGCTATTATAACAAAGGAATGAGTTCAACGATTAGAGCTATAGCGCTTGCCGCTTTAGCAGAACATGGCAAGATCACTCGTAAAGAAATATTAGTTTACATGCCACATGTACAGTCAATGTCCTTATTTGGTAAGGCACATTTTCTGAGAGCGTTAGTGCAAACGAAAAATACCTCTGCAGAACAGCGCAAACTAATGAATATTATTCAGAGCAAAGCAAACGAGACTGGGGGCAAGTATATTTATAGTGAGCGGATCAATGCAAACTTTCGGCACTTACTTTACTCTTCCACTCGTTCACAGTGCGCTATATTAAGTAGTATGCTGGCTTATGAAACCAAGGAGAAAAACCGCTCTAGCGATATTCCCTTTAAGCTGCTACGTGCTATTACTGCCGAACGAAAACGCAGTGGTCGCTGGAATAACACACAAGATAATATGTTCTGCATGAGTGCTTTGATTGACTACTCAAAAGTGTATGAGAAGCAACCACCCGATATGGTCTTAAGCTTATTGGTCAACCAATCTAAAATGGGCTCAGCAACATTAAAAGGCTTTAGAGCAAAACCTCAAATTATTTCCAGACCCATGAATAAACTAGGACCTGTTAACAGAAAATTTAAAGTTACTTTAAATCGTAAAGGCAAGGGACGGTATTATTTTAATACCCGACTACATTATTCACTTAAAAAATTACGTAAAAATGCTGTCAATGCAGGCATTGTAATTCGACGTGAATATAGTGTCGAAAGAGAGAAGCAATGGATATTACTTAAATCGCCGATGAAAATTAAACGTGGCGAATTGATAAGAGTAGACTTATATCTTGATCTCGCCGCAGCACGAAATTTCGTTGTTGTAGATGATTCCATTCCAGGCGGATTAGAAGCAGTCAATACTCAACTTGCCACTGCTTCTAAAGTAGATGCTCGCAAAGCAAAAATGCGCTATGCACGTGGATCCTATTGGCATAAATATCATGGTTGGCGCGGTTATGGCTATTCGCACTGGAGCTTTTACCATCGTGAGTTGTTACATCATTCCGCACGCTTTTACTCAGAGTATTTGCCTGCCGGAAAGTATCACTTAAGTTATGTGGCACAAGCGATAGCACCAGGAACATTCACAGTATTACCGGCTCATTCAGAAGAAATGTATAACCCAGATACTTATGGTAAGAGTAAACCCGGTGTATTGATCATTACGGATGATAAGCAAGATTAGAATTGATGATTAGTAATGCAAGCGCTAAAGATTGATTTTTAATAGAAAGGTCAATCTCTAGCCTAGTGTTATTAACCTCAACTGACACTAGTCAGAGTCGCATCAATCAAATTAGGAGAGAAATTATTGCTCACTAAAAGCACAATAACTAAAGTAAAATTTAAATAGCAATTACCCCCCCTCCAGTCACCAGCAAATTTTACCATTTAATAAATTTCACGCCAGTATCCAATCGCCCTGATTTTACAAGCATGTTTATTATGGGATAGTCTCTATTTGTAACATATTAGTTCCACCTTTCACGCCCACTGACGATCCTTTGGTAATTAACACCTGATCCCCCGTGTGAATGTGCTCAGGAAATTGCTTCTTCAATGCGACCATCATTGCATTAACAAGATCAGCGTGTGACGAATCTTCAATGGCATACCGTACTGGATATACGCCTCTATACAGAGTCAAACGCCCAACAGTCCCTGCATTGGGGCTCATGGCATAGATGGATACGCCAGAACTAATACGACTCATATAAATGGGTGTTTGCCCTGACTCTGTCAATGTCAAAATTGCCACTGTAGAAGGTGAATCTTCACTGCCTTCGAAATGATGGTTGACCGCAAACATAGCACTCATCGCAATAGTTTCTTCCGTATGCCGGAACTGCTCTTGAATTCGATGATGTGATACTCGCGAACGTTTCTCCTGTTCTGCACCCATCACTATTTCTGCCATTGTCTCAATGACCTTCACAGGATATTTACCCGCAGCTGTTTCACCTGACAACATTACCGTATCGGTCCCATCGAGCACCGCATTCGCCACATCAAACACTTCTGCACGAGTAGGAATGGGGCTATTAATCATGCTCTCCATCATTTGTGTTGCAGTAATAACACAGCGATTTAGAGTGCGTGCCTTTTTAATAAACAATTTTTGGTAACCGGGCAAGTGAGGATCACCCACTTCAACGCCTAAATCTCCGCGTGCGATCATAATGGCATCTGATTCTTCTATTATTTCATCGATATTAGCAAGAGCTTCTTGACGCTCAATTTTTGAAATTATGCCTGACTCACAACCGAGGCTTTTGAGTAACTGACGTACTTCACGAATATCATCGGCAGTTTTGACAAATGACAAAGCAAAATAGTCAGGTTTCATATGAACAATCGCTTTTACATCAGACTTATCTTTAAGCGTAAAGGCCGGTGCAGACAAACCTCCACCTATTTTATTCACACCCTTGCGGCTCCCTAGCTCTCCCCCATTAATGACCGTACAAACAATTTCCTGACCGATCACTTCATTCACTTCAAGAGAAATCAAACCATCTGCAAGAGCCAATTTATCGCCTACATTCACATCATGCACAAGTTCAGGGTAATCCAGTCCCACGCGACTGGCATCCCCTTCACTTTCACCACAAGTGGCGTCTAAAATAAATTTATCGCCTGAGCTTAAGTTGACTGAATCCTGGTCTTTAAAGCCTAATATGCGTAATTTTGGCCCTTGCAGATCAACAATAATTCCAACAGGGCGAATATCAGCGCTCACCTTTCTCACTAAACTAATCGCTGCCACATGCTCTTCAATCGTACTATGTGAAAAGTTATGCCGACTGGCATTCATGCCAGCCAAAATCATGTCTTTAACCAGCTTTTCTGTTATTTTTTTAGGATTGAGAGTGGCCAGTATTTTAGTTCTACGTCGGACGGGTCTAAGCTTCATTAATTCCACCTGTTTAGGTCTTGGCAATACGCTATTGCCGATAACATTGCTGGTATGCATTACCAACACTTATTTTGGGTCTTTTTGATGTTCGATAGAGTAGCATATTAAAATAATGCTGACACAGCAGTATAGACTTAAATTCAGCCGTCTAACTGATTAAATATTAAACAGCATCTAATTCAAGCTGCGATGCGCATGACGGCTAGTCTCCGCTATTAAAAAACAAGTGATTCGGTTATCATTAGGCGCTTTATTTGATCACTTATTGAGCGAAATCTAGGCATATTGAAAGATTGAGCTCTCCCTAACAAAGAGTATTACAAAACACTATGAATTTTCTAAACCCACTTCGAATTATGAGAGGACTTATATTCTCGAGCCGCTGGCTACAGGCTCCTTTATATCTTGGATTAATAATTGCTCAAGGGGTATACGTTTATCATTTTGGCGTTGAGTTAACTCATCTATTCAGCAATGACAGCACCCCCTGTATTTCAGTTCCTGGCCTCACTAAAACTAAAGCGGCATCGATCGATCAATCTGTTTGCATAGATCATCATGCAACAGGTTCTAAACATATCACAGCGACTGCGTCTAAAGAACATACTAAAACAGCGACTGGCGTACAACACGCTGACAAGAATACTCGCCACAGCAATTTTAATAGACCCACTACTTACGTCAACAATAAAGTCCCTATTACCACCGAGACCAAAGTCATGTTAACGGTGTTGACGCTCATTGATGTAGTGATGATTGCAAACTTACTGGTGATGGTCATCATTGGAGGCTATGAAACCTTTGTCAGTCGGCTCCACCTCAAAGGGCATCCCGATCAACCTGAATGGTTATCCCAAGTGAATGCAGCGGTATTAAAAGTAAAACTAGCAATGGCATTGATTGGTATTTCATCAATACATCTACTCAGGACCTTTATACTCGCACCCTATATGGACAGTGACACAATCATGTGGCACGTGATAATTCATATCACCTTTTTAGTCTCTGCGGTAGCATTGGCTTACACTGATCGATTAATGCATCCAGCACCAGAAAAACATTAGTCATAAGGCAATTCATCTGACGACCTCCACTAATAACACCAGGGATAGTGTATGAAATCAAAAGCATACGAAACAGGTCGTCAGGGACTGTACCACCCAGAACAAACCCAGACATTCACAGACTTTGCCGACTTCCCTAAGTTTAAACCTGAACTAGCAGAATTTTCAGTGAGCAATGCTTGGTGGATGTCGAATGCAGCACACCTTGCATATCACTCAATTGAGAATATTGAAAAACAGCTCAACATTATTGGTTATGAATTGCTCCATCATACCAATCATAGTCACACTTTTTGTTATATTGCCGCTAATGATCAGTCTGCGTTTGTGGCTTTTCGAGGCACACAGTTTCGCAGCAAGATAGATGCAAGAACAGATTTGAATTTTCCGTTTACCCACTTTCAGGGTTCTCAATACAAAGCGAAGGTGCATCGCGGCTTTAGCAATGCGCTTGATGTTGTGAGTAACGATATTAAACCAGTATTAGATAAACTCTCTGCACACCAAATCCCCGTCCGATATACAGGCCATAGCCTTGGTGCTGCACTAGCAGTGCTTTGTTCTGCCTGGATTCCTGCTACTGAGGTCTATACCTTTGGTAGCCCTCGAATTGGAAATAACCGCTTTTGTAAACATCATGTGCAGGATAAAATTTATCGAATTGTTAATTGCTGTGACATTGTTTGTTTATTGCCACCTCATGGACTGGGTTTCAGGCATGCTGGGGATAGTTATTTTATATCGCCAAACAACGACATTATTTATAACATTAAAAAATTCAACCGATTTGCCATTAAAAGTGTAGCGATGTTAAAATACCAACTACGATTTCCTTTACTTAGACATGACCATATTACTTTGCGGTCACTCTCCGATCATTCGATTATTAACTATAACAATAGTTTATGGAATGCAGCTGCTAAAGAGATTAAGTGATAGTCAAATTATTACGTTTATCGATACACTTCTATTTTTGCACGCCGAATAGTTCTGTTGTCCCCTTGTGCACCTTCATAAACAAAACTGGATTGTAAAATTTTTGAAATTTTTCCCTGCTCATCATTATCATCAGAGTCACAAAATGTAATTTCAAGGTTCTCATCACTTTCCAATTGACTATAATCTTTCTCACTATCTGGCTTTAATTCTGCCACGTTATGCGATTCCAACATGGTCAAGAGTAATCCACGCGCATCACTTAAATAGCTTATTTCTGTGTCTTTATTTGAGGAATTTATTTCTTCATCCAAATTATCAAGAACTTCAATAATCCCCAGACATAAGCCATTCACTACCGACCAATCGTAACCATCTTGCATACGCCTGATTTCTTGCTTTTGTTCGGCCACAAACTCTTTTAAGCTCCCTAAGAGATTCTCAATATCCCCAATACGCGAACTAATCATAGAATACTGCTGGCCCGAGGACTTATGTATTGCAGCAAAATCGTGCAGCTGCATATCAACATCCTTCAATAATTGCTCGTTTTTGTCATCAATATGGTGTGCAAGCACTTTCAAAAAACTGTTTTCTGTTTTTTGAATTCTTAGCTTAACGTCTCTAACCGATCTATTTTGCTCTTCAATGTCATTCGATAAATTTTTAATCTGATGAACAATGTTATCAGCCGATTCAACTTCACGTGTATTCTTATAGATTCGTAGTAGAACCATTAATATTGCCATAAATACCAGTGCGATTAATGTTAGAAGTACGTAGTGCCACATTTCAGGGAGCTCCATAGCATTAGAGGTTAATGTAAGTTTAGATGAATTTCGCTTGATTGTATTGGCACTTGTTGCTGACTGCTTCAGTGGTAGATCAGTAGTTTTTTGAACGATACTATTAGGGTTTTCCACTGATAATATATTAGCAGTAGGTTTTGTAATCGTTTTCTGATCGTTTGATGATCCTGTTTCGACAATAACATCAGGCGCCAAATCAAGAGACTCCAAAAAACCAGGGGCCGATTCTGTAGAATAAATAACACAAGACAAAAGTAAGCAGAGTAACACTCGTAAATTAATAATAAAATTCTTGTGAGTAACACACGTCATTGAAATTAACATCTACATTCCGAAAATTTTACGTAGCACACTAAGCTTGTTGATATTTTGTTCGAAAACTAATACCTACAACACTAATTGCTACTAATACAGAGGAAATACTAATCAAACCCTGAGGTCTCGTGAGCCTATAACAATCAGTGATTGAAAAGTAATACTAATAACAAGGCAATTAAGCTTCCTTCACCCTAAGAGAGGTCACTAATATTATAGCCTTCAAACATAACAGATAAATAGGAGCTCAGGCAAATTTACAATATGTGAGAGTATATTCTATGCAGTATTTTTTCGTAAAGCAAAAACACGTGAAAACATCTGCGCTTCATTTTCAAGTAAATCACAAAAATCATCATAAGGGAGCGGCTTACTAAATAAAAATCCCTGTATGTCTTGACAGCCTAGTGCAGTGAGAAATTCAAGCTGCTCATTCGTCTCGACTCCTTCAGCCACAATATGTAGTTGAAGATTATGCGCTAAAGCAATAATAGTGGTCGTAATAGCAACGCCTTCACTATTATTTTCAATATCCTTAACAAAAGCACGATCAATTTTAAGAGTGTCTATTGGATAGCGCTGCAAATAGCTCAACGATGAATACCCTGTCCCAAAGTCATCAATCGCAATTCTAATCCCTCGCTGTTTGAGGGCTTCCAATGTCGACGCACTTCCCTGAGTGTCTTCCATCAACACACCCTCTGTCACTTCTATCTCTAGCAACTCCGGTGGCAAACCCGTTTCATCAAGAATATCGTAAACCCTTTCGACAAAATCTACCTGGCGAAACTGACGTGCAGAGACATTCACTGCCATGACCATAGAACTATATCCCTGATCTAACCAACCTTTGGCGATATGGCAACTTTCACGTAGCACCCATTCACCGACATCAATAATCAAACCAGTTTCTTCCAACATAGAAATAAATTTAATAGGCGGAACAAGCTCACCTTCAGAACGCTGCCAACGCAACAGTGCTTCCATGCCGGTAATTCTTCCTTGGACTAAATCAACTTTTGGTTGAAAATGTAGAACATATTGATTTTTCTCCAAACCATGACGAAGATCTTTCTCCATCTCAAGACGTTCCCAACTTCTCACATTCATATCGCGTGTGTAAAAACGAAAATCAGCTCCGCCATTCTTTTTAGCCTTGTCTTTAGCAACATCCGCATGATTTATCAGCTCTTCTATACACCCTTCATCTTGTGGATAAATAGAGATACCGGTACTGGCTGTCAAATTGACTTCCTGGTTTTGATAAATGAACCCACCTTCTAAACTTTTGTTTATGCGCTCAACAACATACACCGCTTCTTGGGGATTTATGATTGTTTCAAGTAATATAGTAAACTCGTCGCCACCAACACGGGCGATTGTATCGCAACCACGAATTGCTGTTTTTAATCTGTCAGCCACCATCTTAACAATTTCATTACCTGCACTATAACCAAGACTATCGTTAATAAGTTTAAATCGATCAAGATCAATAAATAGTACTGCTAACAGTTCTTTGCTACGATCCACTTTTGCAGCCGCATGAATTAAACGGTCTATAAATAATTCTCGATTAGGAAAACTAGTGAGGCTGTCGTGATATGCCAAAAACTCTTGTTTTTCTTGTTGCTGGTCTGATATTTTTTCATAGTCCTGAAGCGATTGATAAATTTTTGTGGTATACCAGGCATACATAAAATGTAATGTGATCGCTGTTAAAAACAGCGCCCAAATAACTAAATTCATTTGTTTCTTTGCAGCAACTATCCCTGTACTAATATTGCGAGACACCATTGCAATAGCCACCATGGATCTATTTTTATAGACTGGAATCCAACTCACTAAAGTGAGCGGATCTTTCTCTGGCACATGATTACTCACTTGACCTAACCTTACTTTTTTAAATGCTGCTGCATTCTCACTGTATATATCGAATGGCAAGTTAGCATCTGAATACACAGAAACGCCATCCATATTGTACAACCTGATTTTACTCTCATAATATCCTGTCAGATTTGGTTTTACAGATTGCCTGATTTTTCTAAGGAGCCGTGAATTTTTAACTTTATCAGCATCATTGAAGTTAAATGAAACACGCTTCATAGCACTAAAAACCGACATCTCAATTTCTTTTGTTAGTAAACGAATCAGCTCCCCATTTTTGGCAACGGCATCAAATTCAACCTGTTTATTCATCGAATACTTAAATACCAAGCCTAATAAAGTGGTCGCTATTAGCAATACGACAACACTTATCAATTGAAATTGATAGCGTAATTTTGTATACCTATTGAGGTGACTCATTGATTTTAGTTGTTTTCCCATGATCCTCGTACATTTTTCCATCTTGCCCGCATACTATTTTTCGGCATAGTTCAGATTTTCTGTAACTATAAATGTGAAGCATCATGTTTTTCTTACATTAGTGCTAAATTAGAAAAGACGTGCAATGGAAGCAGTCAAATTGCGATTAGAAAGAGGTGATTTCTTTGAAGCTTCACAGGCTATTTTCGACGATAGAGATGAAGATAAAGATAAAGATAAAGATAAAGATAAAGATAAAGATCGGAATCGAAAAATATGTAATTAACTCAATGAGTTTCTTCAGATTTTTGAGTTATAACGGCTCTAACTCTACCTTAAAAACTGAGATTGCCTTCACATAGCTGTTCATTTTTTAAGGTAGCCACGCTTAATGACGCAATCCTTTTGATTGACGAAGTAAATATAAAGCGAAAACATATAAAATTACTATAAAAGTAATAACAATAGAATAGGCGTATAACAAAGGAACATCTGATATTCCTAATACCCCATAACGAAATGCATTGACCATATAAAAAATAGGATTAAATGTGGCGACATTTTTCCAGAAATCAGGTAATAAGCTGATGCTGTAAAAAATACCCCCTAAATAAGTTAAGGGCGTTAAAATGAAAGTAGGGATAACCGTAATATCATCGAAACTTTTCGCATAGATACCGTTAATCAAGCCGGCAATTGAAAATAACATTGCAGTTAATATCAACATTGAAAAAACAACAAAATAATTATAAATTTGCAAGTCTACGAATATAAAGGAGACTAACATCACAACGCTTCCCACTACTAAACCGCGCGCGACCCCCCCCGAAGAAAATCCTAGCAATATAATGTAGTTAGGTACCGGCGACACTAACATCTCTTCAATATTTTTCTGAAATTTAGAGCTGTAAAATGATGAGACCACATTCGCATATGAGTTAGTGATCACCGTCATCAATATCAATCCAGGCACAATAAATTTAATGTAACTAACACCACCAACATCACCAATTTTCTTACCTAAGAGTTCACCAAATATCACAAAATACAATGCAGTTACAATGACTGCAGGCAAGACTGTCTGTATCCAAATTCGTGAAAAGCGCAAAACTTCACGAACTACTATCGTTTTAAAAGCAATACCTTTTTCCAGCATTCTCACAATTCATTCACCTTTTCAGTATTTGTCACCATATTTAAAAAGGTTTGCTCCAGGCGATTACTTTTATTCCGTAAGCTGGTAACGACTATTCCCTGTTTTTTCAATATTTCAAATACGTCATTAATGGTATATTCTTTGGCAATATCAATTTCCAGTGTGGTCGGGTCAATAAGTCGCGTGGGGATATTATCAAGGCAAAACTTTTCATCTACTGCACTGGCCAAATCGAGAATAAAGGTTTCACAACTGAGCTGACTAATTAATTCACGAATACTAGTATCACGAATCAGTTTGCCTTCATTAATAATAGCCACATGACGACATAAACTTTCGGCTTCCTCAAGATAGTGTGTTGTTAAAATAATGGTCACTCCTGACTCATTAAGTTCACGCATAAATTCCCACATAGTACGCCGAATTTCAATATCAACCCCTGCTGTAGGTTCATCCAGAACTAATAGGCGTGGTTCATGCACTAATGCTCGAGCAATCATCAGACGTCTTTTCATTCCCCCTGACAGATTACGCGCACTTTCTTTGCGTTTTCCCCAGAGCCCTAGTTTATTTAAATAATATTCTGCTCTCTCAAATGCTGGTTTGCGTGGTATTCCATAGTAGCCTGCTTGATTAACCACAATTTCAGCCACTGGTTCAAATATATTAAAGTTAAATTCTTGAGGGACTATTCCTAAGTTACGACGTGCGTCAACAAAGTCAGTATCAATATCCTTATCAAATATATGAACTTTACCGCTACTTTTATTGATTAAGGAGCATATAATGCCAATGATAGTTGACTTACCAGCACCATTAGGGCCCAGCAAAGCAAAAAAATCGCCTTGCTCGACAGAAAAACTAATATCGTGTAACGCCTGAAACTGGTTTGCATAAATCTTATTCAGATTTTTAATAAGCAGTGCACTTGACATGTCGCCTCAATTTTAACAGTATATTCTAAAGTTATAATATAGAAGAATTAAGCCCTAAATATCAAGCACATTTTTGGCTTAATTTTGTCACGGCCATCTCTTAACCTTTAATCAGAGACTCTTAGCTGATTAAATTATCTTGAAGAAATTGCTTATAATTGTCTGCATTAATAATTTGTGTTCCATCACAATTAAATTGCATACGCACAATATCTTGCATAATACAAATAGTCACATTGCGTAAATAATATTGCTGAATATCTCTTAAGACATTTAATGTTTCAAGAATAGATTCAATATGAGTTCTTTCCATAGGATCCCATTCCGCATTACGACGCAACATTATGTGTTTCCAGTGAGCTGGAACCCTATTATAGACTTTTGATTTTTCCAGCAGTTGATACACTTCCCTGATTAATTCAATTTTTTCTTCGTATCCAATTAATGGAAAATGTCGATCGAGGTATGCATCTTCTACCAACTTTTCAGCAGAATGTATCTCTTCACGCAAGGGATCAAATATCGAACAGGTACGAATCTCCCCATTGTTAAATCCAATATACAATCGATAAGTGCTGCGATTTAATAACAGCTCTTCAAGATGTGGCTTAAGCTCATCAAAGTAGTTATCCACAGGGCTACAGTAGCGTTGACGATCAAATGTCGTTTCACGCATAGAGGGATCGCCTCGTATCCCTATTTGTAATTCGGTATTGGTTACACCAGTAACACTTACAATACTTTCTTTTAGTAGCAGTTGCTCAAGTTCTACATCACGTGGAATAGGATCATTCGCGGAATCTGTCTGTTCATCATTATCTTTATTCATAGCTTGTTATAGTACCATATATTCCAGTAAGCTTAGGCAATAACTCTTCAAATATACACAGCCAACCCTATTTTTAACGCATTAGAGTAACAAGTTCAGTAGTGTGACTTGATCATAGTTTTTGCAAGAGCTCTTTTAATAAACCTTGCAAACCATACTATTACTCTTGTTCCGAATAAAAATTTACATTCAATTTACAAACATTTACCAAATTTTCACCACTCCATCCCCAGCACCACATACACTTACCTTATCGCTAGACTATCAATCACATTACATACACTTACGTCATAGGAGACAGTAATGGACGCCAATAGAGTATCATCTTTTTCCCGATTCACATTAGGGTTTGCAATACTAACAGGGGGACTATCTGCTCAAGCATCCTCCCTTTCTGTGGATGTCATCCCTAGCCAGTCGGTTATTCATGCAGATCATAAACAACGAGTTTTTGTTAAAATTGGACTGACTGGGGGAGCCATGCAAGTTCATCACAGAGCGGCGGCAAACATTGCAATTGTACTTGATAAGTCTGGTTCGATGAGTGGCATTAAAATGATCCGAGCCAAACAAGCAGCCATTATGGCTGTTAATCGATTAAGCCGTAGTGATGTCGTTTCCATAATCGCCTATAGTGGACATGTTGAGGTTATTCAGCCTGCTACTCGTGCTGCAGATAAAGAATTAGTGACTGAATCGATTAGACGAATTCGTGCCAGCGGTTCGACAGCACTGTTTGCCGGAGTCACTAGAGGTGCCAGTGAACTGCGTAAATACTTACAACGTAACCAAATAAATCGCGTGATATTATTATCAGATGGTCAAGCGAACGTCGGTCCACGTACCCCCTATGAGTTAGGACAATTAGGCTCAGAATTATCGGAGCTGGGAATTTCTGTGACCACTATCGGTCTAGGACTGGGTTACAACGAAGACTTAATGACAAAGTTAGCCAGTACCAGCGGTGGAAATCACGCATTTGTAGAAAATGCTAACGACTTAGCACGTATTTTCAATCAAGAATTTAATGATGTTCTTTCCGTCGTGGCCTCTAACGCATCGATCAACATTATCTGTCAGCCAGGGGTTCGTCCAATTAGAGTTTTCGGCCATAAAGCCAGCATAAGCGGCCAAACAATCAACGTAAAGATCAATCAGGTATACTCTAAACAACAGAAGTACGTTATTGTTGAACTAGAAGTACCGGCCAATAAACATGGAAGCAATGTGACACTTGCCAACATTAAGACCTCCTATCGCGACCTTAAAACGAAAAAACGCGCTCTTAACTCACAAGTATTAACGTTGCGCTATGACCACTCAATCAAACGCTCTAAAGCCAGCTTAAATAATAAAGTAATGAGTTCTGCAATTGAATATATTGCTATTCGGAAAAGCCAACAGGCCATAAAATTACGAGATGCTGGCAAACCTCGTGCTGCTAGAAGAGCTATGCAGAAAAATGCCCAGTGGTTAAGTCACAATGCAAAACGCTACAAGTCAAAGAAATTAAAAGATTATGCGGCTGAACAAAACAAAGCATCCGAACGTATTGCCAGCCCCTCATGGAATCGCACCCGAAAAGAATTACGCAAAAGTGATTATTCGCGTAGTGTGCAACAGTCTTTTTAACAGTGCTTTACTATTGCCAAGAGCCTCTTATGAATTCACGATCGTATTGATCTGACCATTAGTGACTTTCACTATAAACTAAAGGAACTTATGGTTAAAATCGGAGATTGATGGAGCTACAGACCTGTAGCAGAGCAAGACCCTCGTCTTCGATTTGATTTAAATGGTTTAAAAACCATTGAGCTTAAAAACAGTGCGATACACTCTGGTTTTTACGTTACACTATATAATATAGCGTTAATCAGTAATACAACGAAGGTTACATGTGCGACTTAAACTACTCATAGTATTTCTTCTCATTATAATCATCCCCATGATTACTCTCGGCTGGTTTGGCGTTAAATCGGCACAAGATCAACGAGAAATACATAAACACCGTATTATTGCCTTAATCACTCAAAATCTTGCACGCCTAGATGAAAATATATCTGAGCTGGTCAAATCTTATGAACGTAAACTCAATACGCTCGACTCGATGACAGACTATTCAACCCCTTCTTTACGAAAATTAGTGCGTTCGATCCCTGTAGTTCATCAATTATTAATTTTAGACCAACGTGGCAAACGTATATTTCCTTCACGCGTATCTTTTACACGTCCAGAACATGACTTCATTCGACGGACCAAACCTTTTATAGAAACTTTTTTAAAAGGCAATCGCCGAGGAAAAAAAGATCACCGCAATAGACAATATTGGCGACAAAAAACCGTCACTTCGTCCAAGAAACTTAGCGTTAAAAAGAATAAACACTATCGTCCTAACTCGCGTGATAAATCGAGGCAGCGCACATTGACAAAGAAAGAGAATGGTAATATCCGTATAGAGCAACACTTATATGCGAATACCAGTCCAGCAAGTAAATCCAGTAAACTTGTGGCCACTAAAATCGCTCGCCAAAAACGTTCGAGTAATGCTATACAAAATACGGCAAGCGCCACTAAGCCCCGAGTTTTGGCTTTAAATTCATCAGCGTCAATGGAACCACAATTCAAAGAAGCAACGCGTAAAACCGAGATAAATAAACTCTCAACTAAGCCGCATCGACAATCGAACCACTCGCCCATATCACAATACGACACAAGTAGCGCACTGGCTAAATCAGCACCCACTTCAAAACAAGATGACTCTAGCAACAAAAAAAAATTAGTAAAAAAATATCAGCCGAGAGTTAAAATAATACCGCCTTCTCACTTTAATGCATTAAAGAAACCAGTAAGCAACCGTCAATCAATAGTTGTTAGCAATAGTCAGCGGAAAAATAAAAGTCAAGCCAATGAACCCCAGCCCCATTCTCTTAGACCACACTTCGACAATTTCAATAAAAACACGAGAAAAAATACAAGTTCGACTCACACACAAGATTTAAAGAAATTTGAACAAGCCAGAAACAATAAAAATTCGCACGCAGCACTGCGAATGCCCTCTCAAGCATCAACAAAACGTCGTTACACTGCACCATCAGCACGTCAAAATTTGACAGCCTCACCAACCAAGCGTCAACCCTCATCCCATTCCACTCACAATCTTTCTGCAGGGATATACCAGCAACAATCGATTCGCAATAAAGAGAGACGTACACGGACATCAAAACCAGAACTTTCAGTAAAACCCCCACTACAGACACAACAAAAAGAATCAGTCTTTCAAGATTTGCGAGGCTGGAGTATAGGCTTTCGAAAGAATGGCATTAACCTTATTTTTTCATTTCGTAAAAGTGACGGTTATCTCATTGCAGCAGAGATTTCACGTACACAACTCATTGCTGACATTACTTTGTTATCTCCCATATCAAAATCTCAAACGAATAATAGTACACAATCACGCATCACCTTAACCAATGCACGTGGTGATGTCATTTCGCAATGGGGACGCTATGAACCAGAGAAAAACAGTAAGCCGCTAGTCAGTTATGGTTTGGCAGTTCCGCTGAATAGTTGGAAACTGAACTATTTTTCAGCCAAAATTGATTTGGATAATAGTTATAGCTACGCCCCGTTTGTCTTGGGCGTTTCAGCAGTTTTTATTGCTGTGTTTGGCTTAGCCTTCTATTTTTATCGAGAAAGCAATCGTGAACTTACTGTTGCTAGCCAGCGAGTCACCTTTGTTAATCAGGTTTCACACGAACTCAAAACACCTCTCACTAATATCAGAATGTATGCGGAATTACTTGAAGAAGATCTTGAAGATACCAATGACAAAACGCGGTCTCGAATGCAGGTCATTATCAATGAGTCACAGCGTTTATCTCGTATGATTATCAATGTTTTAAATTTTGCACGACATCAACGAAAACAATTAACCATTATTCGCTCTATGCGTATAGTGGATGATATTATTCGCCATGTTCTTGATCAGCTTAGACCTGCACTGCAACGCCTAAATATTGAAGTTGAATTTAAAGCCAATGCGAGTCAAGAAATTAATATAGACACTGATATATTAGAACAAATACTTCATAACTTAATCAGCAACGTTGAAAAATATGCAGCCACTGGACAATACCTTGGCATTGAAAGCAATATTATTAACGGTACCGTTCAACTGATCTTATCTGATAAAGGTCCAGGCATTCCTCGACCTATGGTCCATAAAATATTTGAGGCTTTTTATCGTGGCAACAATCAATTAGCAGAGGGTGTCTCAGGAACAGGCATAGGCCTTTCCATTTCACGTGAACTAGCAAGACTGCATGGAGGTGATCTGGAATTAGTCAATAGTCAACAAGGAATAACATTTAAACTCACACTTGATTCAAAAGCGAAACGAAAATGAAAGTACTCATTGCAGAAGACGAACACAATATACGACAAGGCTTGGAAGATATACTCAAAGCGGAAGGTTATGAAACTGTCACCGCAGAAAATGGGCGTATTGCCATAGAGCTTTATGAAAGTGAAAAGCCTGATTTTATTTGTCTCGACATTATGATGCCTGAAATGAATGGTTATGACGTTTGTCGCACAATTCGCGATAATAATAAGGATATACCAGTCATATTTATTAGCGCCAAATCTGAAGAAGTGGACAAAGTGCTAGGCTTGGAACTAGGCGCAGATGACTACATTCTTAAACCCTTTGGTGTGAAAGAAGTAATAGCACGTATAAGAGCCGTTACCCGCCGCTATCTAAAATCACAAAATTTAACAGTTAAAGAAAGAATAAATAGCTTTAAAATGCATGAACTGGAAGTTTTTCCGAATGAACTTCGTGCACGCAGGGGGGAAACTTTAGTAGAACTTAGCTTAAGAGATACTAAAATATTATCATTTTTATTCGAAAACAGTGGCCAGGCAATTGACCGTGATAAGTTATTTAATCACTGTTGGGGCCGAAATTATCTTCCCTCAAGCCGGACGTTGGACCAACATATTTCTAAATTGCGCAAACGCGTTGAGCTTGATGTCAGCAATCCTAAAATCATTTGTACTGTGCATGGCTTTGGATACAGATTTGACCCCTAATCATAGTGACTCGCTATTACTTTCGGTACTATTACTGAATAAAACATTGCAGTACTTAACACTTTTAAAAAAAATATCCACAGAAGCGTTTTAGCAAACAGATTCAGCATTTAACAATCATATCAATGGTGCACTACCCTCAATTTGTAGTAAAATCAGCCCATAATTTTCAGTTATAGGTTACATATGTCTAAATACAATTATGATGTACTGGTCGTTGGGTCTGGTCCAGGTGGAAAACATGCTGCCATTGCCGCCGCTCATCTTGGGAAAAAAGTTGGGATTATAGAGCGGAAATCCAAGCTCGGTGGGGTAAGTTTACAAACAGGCACTATCCCTAGTAAAGCCTTACGAGAAGCAGCCTATTTACACTCTAGATTTTCAGCGCGTGGAATGCGCACTGTGGCGAGCAAAAGCACCAATATTAGTGATAGTGAGTTTTTACAAGAAGCCATACACACCAAAAATACTATTGTCGATAAACAAGAGGCTATTTTACTCAACCAGCTCATGCGTAACGGCATCACTATTTTGCCTGGTGAAGCCAGTTTTAAGGATGAACACACGTTAGAGATATTATCCCCAAAAGGGAATAAAGACACGCTCAGTGCCGATATCATTATATTAGCCACTGGCTCACGTGCTCGTCGACCAAAAGAAATCCCTTTCGAATGTGATAATGTGCTGGACTCGAGCTCTATTCTAAAACTAAGTCGGTTGCCTGATAGCTTAGCCGTGATAGGGGGCGGGGTTATTGCTTGTGAATTTGCCACTATTTTTGCGATGTTAGGGGTGAAAATCACCATTATTGACTCTCATGAAAATTTATTGGCTTATATGGATAGTGACATTACTCATATTCTTGAACAACATATGTTAGAAATGGGAATAAACATCACCCTATCCACCAATATTACTGCCGTCGAAAGCGACAATAAAAATGTTACTATTCATACCGACGGTGAAGAAATCAATACTAGTCATATTCTTTACGCTATTGGAAGGATTCCTAATGTCGAATTACTCAAGATCGAGAATGCAGGCTTAAAAGCGGAGGATCAGGGCTGGATACCTGTATCAGAGAACTCTCAAACTTGTGTCGACCATATTTATGTTATTGGGGATCTGGCAGGCAGACCGTCTCTTGCTTCAACCGCGATGGAACAAGGCCGTAGAGCGATTTCACACGCATATAGCAAACACTACAAACACCTATCATCACCATTACCCATGGCTATTTATACTATTCCAGAACTCTCCTATGTGGGCGCAACAGAGTTGGAGCTTAAACAGGATGGGGTTGATTACGTTTCTGGTCATGCTAGCTACTCTGAGTCCGCTCGAGGCCAGATTATTGGTGCTAATAACGGCTATTTAAAAATATTGACTGATCGAAATACTTTACGCGTCTTGGGTGTTCATATCATAGGTGAGACTGCAAGCGAGCTAATTCATGTTGGACAGATAGTAATGGGCTATAATGGCACAGTTGAAGATTTAGCCAATAATGTGTACAACTATCCGACTCTGGCAGAGTGTTATAAATCAGCTGCACTCGACTGTTTAAACAAACTTGAGCAATAAATATAACATTGCCAGTTAATTAATTTGGCTAATTTATTGCTATACCATGATTGTACTATAAGCTGAAGTAGTGGCGACACAAACGAAGAGCTTATTATTATAATTTGTGAGTAGACTTACCACTCCAAACAGTCGCAGAGCCAAGGAAGTTTGACATAGGCGCCTAGAACCTCTGATGAGTTCTTATGTTTAAGATTATGAGTCAAAATAACCAGACACAAAGCGAAAATTACAGATCAATCTCACTATTTGCGTCAATCTCAGCCTAGTCATGGACTTTTCCGGACAAAAATCTAAACAGCTAGGTTCAATAAGAGGCTTCGTGACATGAAAACCAGAGTGTTCGCTGTATATTTTTAAGAATCTTTACAAATTATCTTTCATGCACGTAGTTACATATTCGACTGAATCAAGTCTTTCAGAAATTATTAATAGAAAATATTGAGGTAAGCAATGCCAGCTTGGATCCAAATAGAAGGCAAGCAACAAAAATACCCTATGCCGCATGCCAACAATTTTTGTATTGGGCGAAATGATGACTGTGACCTACAGCTTGATGATCCTAAAGCTTCTCGTAACCATGCCATAGTGCAGCACAATGGTGGCATTTATTATTTAATTGATATAGCGAGTAAAAATGGTTGTTATCTTAACAATAGCCGCATCAGCTCTCCTTGCACTTTAAAAAATGGTGATCAAATCCGAATCGGTGATACTTCGTTTATTTTTGGCATGGACGACACTGACAACACCAACGATGATATGGAAAAAACCATGCTCATTGCCAAAGAAATCGAACCTAATGTAAAAGAAATTACTATATTAGTGGCAGATATTCGTAGCTTTACCGCGCTAACCGAATCTTTATCAATTCAAGATCTAAGCGTGATAATGAATCAATGGTTTTCTGATGTGACTGACTGCGTAGAAGAACATGATGGTATTTTAGATAAATTTATTGGTGATAGCGTTTATGCACGCTGGAATACACAAGCTGGCAAAACAAGTCCTGTAGAACTTGCCCTTAAAACGTCCTGTGCACTTAATAAAATATCCATCAATATTAATAAAAAATTTCCTGACATCCCCTTCCCCCTCAATATTGGTATTGGCATTAATACAGGTCATGCAGCAATGGACATTGGAGCAGAAGGCACTGCAATGGGAGACGCTGTCAATCTCGCCTTCAGACTTGAAGACCAATCAAAAATAATTGGTAAGAATATAGTGATGAGTGAAACCTCATGGAAGCATCTCAATAATGCACAGTGGGACGACGATAATCATGCAATGAAAATATTTGTTAAAGGTAAAAAAGATTCTGTTAATATTATCGGAATAAATTTTAATGAAGCATCGCAATATTTAGACTCAATATAGCCGGCTATATATCTATTCAATAACCGGCTTAAGCAAGATGACTCAGCAACATTAGCCCTTATTACGTAGTCTTTACTATTACAAGTCCATTTCTAACTTTGACGCTAATGCTTTGATCCCAGCATTCGCACACTTTTCATCAGTAGCACCACTAGGAGCGCCGCTCACACCAATAGCGCCCAATAATTTTCCTGCTACCTTAATAACCATTCCCCCACTAGCCATCATTAAGCCATCCACTTGCGCCAAAGGTGATTTTGCCTGCCGAGCTAGCTGACTAGTATGAACATTAAAATTAGCCGCAGTATATGCTTTCAATCGACTAATTTTCAGTGTAAGAGGTGCAGCGAGTGTGTCACGCACAGTAATTTGCACCAGCCCATTGCGATCTACAACAGTCACACCCACTTGTATACCAAGCTTTCGGCAAGCAGTAATCGCCGCCATCGCTAAGTCCGATGCACTATCAAGCGATAAGCGATTCACTTTCAAACTATTTATCTTAGACTCAGGGGCAGACTTTTCTGAAAAAGATGAGTTAGAAATAAACAAAGCCAATACTATTATAGCGAACGACATTTTTATAATTTTCATAAAATTACCCTACCTAATTAAATAAAGTAAAATATATCATTTTTCTTGAGGAGAATGTATTTTATCAGCAATGAAGCAGTTGGCTTTAAATATTATTTTACATTTCAATGCTTTACCGATAGAGCATCCAACAACAGCTCTATCTCTGCTTTAGCTGGATCTTGCAGATGGCTGATCAAATCACTAAGATTATCATCTAAACCCTGTACTTCCGGATCAATAGCAGCCCCTTTGGAATAATTTTTGGCCGCTGCATCAAAATTCTCAATCTGGTAGTACGCATTACCCAAACTAACATAAGCATCCGCGTATTCAGGATCAAGCTTTACCGCTTTTTCAAAATGTTTTGTCGATTTCTTATATTCTTTAATCGAAGCCAAAGTAGTCGCATAATAACAATGTGCTACAGCATTATTATTATCCTTCCGCAGTGCTGCAATCAAATACTCAGCAGCAGTACGAAAATCCTTTTTCACGTTAAAAATTCTACCCAGATTGACACGCGAAGTTTGACATTCTGAGTCCAACACTAGTACACGTTGATAATACTCTTCTGCTTGCGAGTACCTTTCCATATTAAAGTAAATATTGGCTGACATACGCAGAGCTTCCGTAAAATCTGGCTTAACATCAATCGCTCGCTTTAAAATTCCAACAGCATTGCCCCATGACTCTGTTTTTCCGTATGATTTTGCAAGTGAAAAATACAAATTATGATTATCTGCTTGAGCCACGATTGCCTTTTCATAATAATCTTGAGCTTCGTACCAAGAAGCTTTTTCCATGCAAAGCTCAGCAAGCTCTTGATACACTTTTCGATCGGGGTTACCACTATTCGCTACAAATTCGAAAAGAATAAATGCCCTACTTTTCTCACCGCGTGCCTTACAATTTAACGCTAGCTCCCACGCATAGTGTTCATTCTGCTCATCTAATTCAACGGCACGTGACAAATAGAAGTCGGCTGATTTAAACTCTTGATTTTCACGAAACAAACGACCGAAACCGTAAAAAGCCTCATCACAAGCATCATCAATTTGAGTAGCAGTTTCATAATAACGCATTGCACTATCACGATCATCAAGCATCAAGCTTGCACGAGCAATCGCCGTATAGACTTCACCATCACGTTTTCCACATGAAATAGCTTTTTTGTAATTATTAATGGCCTCCCGGGTTCGCTGGGTATTATACAAAATCTCTCCCAGCTGAAAATAAATATCAGGAGAACTGGGGTCTACCTTCATTGCTTGTTGAATATAACGAGTAGCACTCGCATAGTCACCTAAACGAATACTAATACTTCCCAAGCGAGTTAGGGTAGAAACAGAATCTGGCTTTAACTCTAAAATTCTTGTTGCTAGTTCAATCGCAAACAAATAATCATGATATATAATTTCTTGCAATCTTGTGTATAGCTCCAACGCCTCAAAATTAGAAGGGTTACGCACTAAACACTGCTGTAAATATCGTGTTGCTTGATCAGGCAGATCATGCATAATAAATACTCTTGCAATCAGATAGTAGATTGTATCGCAATCTGTTTTATGTAAAGCCAACTTCAATATTTTGACTGAAGTAATAAAATCACCATCAGAGGCTAGTTCACAAGCATGGCTGATCTGATTAACGATTTGTTGATCTTCAATGTTATTGTATTCACTAATATCTATAGTGTCAGGTAAACTCAACTTGGCAGACATATTGCCAACATGCCCAGTACGCTTGAGCTCAAAGTCATGATCATCTTCAGAGACTTTGTCCGCCTCTGAGTTACTATCTTTCACTTCACTTAAACTACTAATTAGACGATCAATATACTCATTGTGTCGTGACTCAACAGTAGAAGACAACAACTTATTACGCAAACGAGAGATACAATAGGTAGCATCTTCTGTATTAAACGCAATGGAATTAATAATTTCAGAAGCCAATAAACGCTGCGATAAAAAATCATCTTTATGCTCTGAATCCGTAAATAACAATTCAATCAGCCCATTAAGAATCGTTACACGTACTTGTGCATTCCTTTCAAGCAGGGGATGAAATTCATGGCCATGATTATGAAAATGGCCCAATACAGGCATTAATACTGAAATAGAACTTTCTATTAATGATTTTGAAAACTGACGTAGCCAAGCATCAGAGACCTCAAATCCTTTTATCGCAACCTCACCAGGCAATAGCATCGTCATTGAAGAGCCTGATGCTCCCGACTTAGCTAAATAATTTTCTTTTTCCAGTTTATAGACATCAACACAATGCTTACGTATTTCAGAATGAAATTGACCTATTTGAGTGAGGGTATAGCGTGCTAGTTGATTGGTTTCGCGTGCAATTTTAATCGTATTAATCGTATCGTTTTTGATTTGTTTACAACATTCTGAATGCTCAATAAACACTGCTAAGCATTCAAGTGATTTTTGAATTTTATCGTCTGTATATTTTTCTCTAAGCAATGCTTGTGCAAGAGACAGTACTAATGTCGCCATTAAGCGCGAGTTACTTGCAAACAATTCCAAAACAGTCTTTTGGTCTTTCACTAGTAAATCATATAACCAACTTTCTATTAGTTGCTCATAAGGGTTGGCAAACACCTTAGCCACCTGATCGATAAAGTCACGAGTCGACTCAAAAAAACATTCCACCACTGCGCTTAAATCATTAATGTCATAAGCCACCCCATCTTTTTCAGATTGATAGGTCAGATTCTTATCCCGCATAAAGGAAAATATTTCTGCAGCACTATTCGACATTTCAATTTGATCAGTGTCCATAGAGGCTTTAATCAAATAAGAATAACTGATATACGCGTAGTGTGGCACGCGACCACATTGATTCACCAAAATTGTTTTAATACATTCAACAAATTGCGGACGCTGATCAACTTCATAATACTGTAACAAGTCTACTAATATTCGTCGCGGGAACACATATTCTTGCGATGATTTTTCTAATATTTCGAGTAAGGTGTCACTGACATTGTCGAATGATATAGAGCTAAGTAATGGAGATTCAGCCTCTGAAGATTCACTAATATATTGTGTGATCATAGGCCGCAAAGACTTATTGGTATCTGCATGAGTCACTAGGGAATTGACAAAATATTGCGCCGCAACCACATTGGCCGATACGGCATCCCGAAACTCATAACAACTATTCATTAATACATCAAACAACCAGGGTTCACATTGGTATTTTTTTGGTTGCTGCAAAATATATGATACGGCATGAACAAAATTATCCAAACTACCAAAACATGCTTCACACTGATCAGGGGAAAAACAAAACTTGCTATTGTCATCAGCAAACCTATTCAACATCAGCAACTCGCCAATACCCTCACCTAATAGTTGGTAAACATCGTTAGATATTGCAGGCATTGGATGTAATAGATGTTCGGTGAGAAACTGTAAATACATAAACCCTGAGTCATATACTGGGTCGAGCTGTTCTTGATATATTTTAGTTAAATGAACAGCATATAACTTGAACTCTGCTTGGCCTAATAATTTTCGAGTAACACGATTGATATTATTGGCAATTTCTATTCCGAATTCAAGTTCGGATGAAATTTTCGCCAGAGCCTCAAGATGCAATGTATCTTGTGAAATGCTGACCAATACAGGCTTTAATAAATCTTTATGTTCCAGAGTACAATGGTGAAATAGTGATATAAATAAATCAATGTTTTCGCGGTCTGAATGATCAGACCTTAATACTTGATCAATTAAATCAGGAACAATTTTTTCATGGAAGTTTTTTTGTCGTCTCAAAAGTTCTAACAGTTGCTCGACATAAATGGGGTGTAATTCAATGGATGCCACTAATGCCTGCAATATAGAAGGAGATAGCGCTGAATTATGATCATTACTATGTAGCAACACATCAATAATAATGGAAAACGTGCTGACATCCTTATCAGCGATAATTGGAATAATTTTATCTGATCCCTGACGTGTTAATACACTAATAGACACTTGTCGTAAGAATGCATTGTCACTATCAATATATGACTCTAATACAACAGTATCATCCAATAACATCGCACTGGCTATTCGTAAATCTTGATCATCAGACTGCAAACTTTTGCTGAGTAATTTATTGACGAGTTTTTTAGTTCTTGAGGGCGCCTTACCCTGCGAAAAATATTCAGTCCGTGCACAAACCACAGCCATCCACTGTGCCACTAGTCCATCTGCAGTATGAAGCTTGGTATAACTCGCGTTATATATTTTTTTCCCAGCCTCTCCAGTATATTGCTCAATAAAAAATGGGGCGAGTTGAGTACGCCAGTGGCCAAGAGAGATCAACGCCTCAAAGACATATTCTGAATCACCCGCAGCAAAATCCGTGACTTGTTCATACCACTGCCGTGCTTGAGATGAGTCCATCACTAAATCTGTACAACGCACTAATGCCAACACCGCAAGCTGCATTATATCAGGACATTCAGGGGTTGCCGCCAACTGCATTAAACGATCACTGGTCGAAGCAGGCAATTCATTAAAAATTTCTTTATATTGAGTAAGATCTGCTTCACTTAATGGCAAAGACTTTATAAGTCGACGTGAAAATTCAGCACAATAACTATCAAAAAATAAGAGCTCTTGGCATGTTTTCACCGTATCAAGGATTTGCTTGACAACACTTTTTTGATCGACAAATTCTTCACGGTAAGTATCAAGATCTTGCTGGTCCAACTTATCCAAATCCAAACTAATAGAAAACTGGTTAACTCCTTGCTTCCTCAATACACGTGCTGCAAAAAAATTGTTGGCAGCGACCATAACGCTTCCACAATGCTCACAATAATCATTGGTAGAGGACCATTGTACACACCAGGCACAACGACAAACTTTGACGAGTGTTACTTGACAATCAACACATTCACCAGGGTGCTGAGACGATAGATCACAGCTAGGGCATTCATAACGCTCGAGTTCCATTGAGTATAATTCCAGCTAACGTTAAGGACAAAGAGATTCTGGCTAGTACACCAGTAATATCATGGTTTCCTATATTTTATTATTATAGTGTGAATCATCATACTACAGATGAGCGTATAATGGTCACTATTGTAATGATATTTTACAATGCTTATTAAAGAAAATTGTTAAATGAAACTTATTATTTGTGTTGAATTTAATGCTAATATTTTATAATAAAAATAGTCTCACAAAGAATCACCTAGCCCATTCCTATACTA
>UOFL01000073.1_pt1 | contig 66024 bp, 52 predicted proteins | sample 1990081 | NCBI WGS metagenome assembly UOFL01 (sample SAMEA4728526, study PRJEB27164) | hydrothermal vent metagenome | biome: marine basaltic hydrothermal vent biome; feature: marine hydrothermal vent; material: mineral | place: Pacific Ocean | collected 2011-06-14/2011-07-23 | depth 1741 m | reverse complement strand
ATATAAAAACTTCTTAGTTGTTGTGATTGTGACTCGTTCATATTTTTTCTTGCTACACCAGGTGAGAGAAGATTATAGAGCGGATCAAGTCTACCCTTTAATTTTGATGGAAGCGAGTAATGGCAAGATTTTCTTTGTCGCTGATTTTAAAGCGGCTCAAATTAACTCATGGCAGCATCAGGCTTATGCTGCCATGAGTTCATTAATTATTAGACTAGTAATTTGCTCGAATTTTTCAATAATCTCAATTTTGGCTGTGTCCATGATTTCGCAGGGCAGATTAATTTTGTGCCAATATTTTTCGTCAATTTCATGATTACGCTGTAAGCGGTTACTTTCTGGATCGATAAAATTCGCCAAGCGATTGGCAATATAAACGATAGTTGATTCTCGCGAGAACATCTCAGCTTGCTCAGGAGTATTATGGTAACGCGTAGTCTCTTCTAACATTGAGGGCAAGTTCCAAGATTTGATAAGTTCGGCTCCTAAATCTGCGCTAGTGAATCCAAAGGTGTCCTCTTCTGCTTCTTGCAAAGGAGTATTATTTTGCATGGCTCGTCGCAATATCATGGTGCTCTGTTCTGGCTGAGACTGATAAAAGATCATGCTGCCAATATCATGTAAAAGTCCGGCAGTAAAATAACGTTGGGCGTTCGGTTCACGAATACATTCAGCTAGTTTTCTGGCAATCACTCCGCAATAGACGCTATGCCGCCAAAAATTTTCTAGTGTACACAGAGGGTTGTTGAGGCCTTTAAAGCTGCTGACCAGACTGGTGGTGAGTACCAGATCCCGCAGGTCTTGCGTGCCAATAATGGAGACCGCCGAAAAAATAGTATCCACTTGAGAGCCAAAATTATAGTAAGGGCTGTTGACAATTTTGAGTAGTTGTACGGTCAAGCCTGGATCAAGTTCGATTTGTTCTGCAAAGTCAGTAATCGTGCTTTTAGGGTCATTGACAATGTTATTGAGGTTGATGACAATATCAGGTAGTGAGATTAATTGACTTGAATGGTCAATTAAACTGGATAAAGTAATGGCTGACATAAAAAGTTTGAATCCTATATTCGGCAGTGTGCAGAGTTAATGAATAGGGTGAGTTATTAGTATTAAATGTAGTCCAAGTGTTGTCATAATTAAACTTAATATTCGCTAAAGTTAAGGTTACTTTAAGAACTTGTTAGTGGATGCTGCTGTGATCAAAATATTTTTCTTGAATTAATATACTAAAAAAAAGAGAACACTATATTTTTGTTAAGTGCCACTTAATTATTGTTCTAAATGGCCTTGAATCGGGGGTTTTTGCCCCCAATCCTATAATAGGTAGTGATCATCAAAATAATTCTGTGTTGTCTAATCATCACTAAAATTCATCAGTCCTGTGTAGTCGGAAAAGTCATGCAAAAATCTCAACTATCATCCTCAAGTTCAAAAAAGGCAATGTCATTTATATTAAAAATTAAAGGTATGAGTTGTGCTGGTTGTGTAGCCAGCGTAGAAAAAACCCTGAATGCCGTGCAAGGCGTAAGTTCCGCACTAGTGAATTTTGCAGATCAAACGGCCAAGGTCAGCGGCAATGTGCTGTGGATCGACTTGCAAGAGGCTCTCGTTAATGCTGGATATGAGGCAAGTGATGTCTCCGAGTCACGAATTCAGTTAACAATTGCTGATATGAGTTGTGCCGGCTGTGTATCCAGTGTGGAGAAAGCATTGCGCTCTGTTGCAGGGGTCACTTCTGCCTCGGTTAATTTTGCTGATGCGAGTGCCTTGATTATTGGTAAATGTACTGTTGATGAAGTAATCAATGCTGTTGTACAGGCAGGTTATGGTGCAGCACTGTCAAATACTGTGGAAGAAGATTCTTCTCAAAAAGAAATTGTTGTTCGCTATAAAAGAGCATTGGTGGCAGGCTTAGGTGGCACCACATTAATGGCGTTAGTATGGTTATCGATATTACCTAAGGTTAATGAGGCAAGATTTTTATGGGGTGTGATTGGTTTAGTAACATTCGGACTATTGTTCTATTCAGGAAAAAGTTTTTATGTAGGTGCAATAAAATCACTTAAACACAAACAAGCCAATATGGATTCGTTGATTGCTTTAGGGACGGGCTCTGCCTGGTTTTACTCTATGTTGATTGTGTTTTTTCCTGATTTAGTGTCAGGGAATCCGCATGCTTATTTTGAAGCAGCACTGATTATTATTGCATTTATTAATTTAGGCAATGCGTTGGAAGCTCGAGCCCGACGTAGTACATCGCAAGCCATTCAGCGTTTGGTCGATTTACAGCCGCCCACTGCACGTCGCGTGGAGGGCGAAGAGGAAAAAGATATTCCAGTGGCCCAGGTTCAACTCAAAGATTTATTACGGGTTCGTCCTGGTGAAAAAATTCCAGTGGATGGCATAATTGTGTCAGGTTTTTCTTCGGTTGATGAATCGATGTTAACTGGAGAGTTTATGCCGCAGGAAAAAAGTACGGGCAGTGAGGTAGTGGCGGGAACCATTAATCAAACCGGGACTTTTGTGTTTGAGGCAAATCGTATTGGTGCGCAAACAGTATTAGCAAAAATAGTCGAGTTAGTCCGTAATGCGCAAGCTTCTAAACCGGATATTGCGAAATTAGTGGATAAAATTTCAGGAGTATTTGTGCCAATAGTGTTAGTCATCGCGTTATTGACCGCGCTTAGCTGGACGATAGCGGGGCAGGGAGCGGTGGCATTTCAAGCTACTATGTCAGTATTGATTATTGCTTGTCCCTGCGCACTAGGACTAGCGACGCCTATTTCAATTATACTCGGGGTAGGTAAGGCCGCTGAGTTAGGCATACTGGTTAAAAATGGTCAGTCGTTACACCGTTGTCGCCAATTGACTACTGTCGTATTTGATAAAACAGGGACTTTGACAGAGGGTAAGCCTAAAGTTTCAAAAGTGTTGTTAGCGAAAAATATCGAGCATGACGAGGCCATTGCTCTGATTGCAGGATTGGAAAAGGGGTCTGAGCATGTATTGGCTGATGCGATTTTAGCCTATGTAGCGAGTAAAAATATAAGCCCAGTTGAAGTTTTCGATTTCGAGGCGCTTACTGGGTATGGTGTGAAGGGCTGGATTAAGAAGGAAGGGCAAGAGCAACAAATCTTACTCGGCAATCTTGCATTAATGGAATTAAATTCTGTCATACTTGACGATAGTTTGATACAGCAAGTGAGTACTGAGGAATTAACTTCTATTTATTTAGCAACACAATCGAAGGGTCAGTATTATTTGCAAGCAGTAGTTTTGATACATGACCCGTTGAAGCAGGATTCAGTAGAGGCAGTGCATAGAATTCAACAGAAGGGGATTAAAGTCGTGATGCTTAGTGGTGACAATAAAGCCTCGGTAAGTAAGGTCGCTAGGCAAACAGCTGTGGATGAATATCATGCAGGTTTATTGCCACAGGAAAAAACAGACTGGATTGTACAAGCCCAAGCCCGAGGTGAAGTGGTCGCTATGGTAGGGGATGGAATTAATGATGCCCCCTCATTGGTCACTGCTGACGTAGGTTTTGCGATTGGTGCTGGAACCGATGTCGCGATTGAGTCATCTGATATCACGTTGATCGGGTCATCGATCAAGGGAGTGGCCAACGCGATTGATATTGCACAAGTCACAGTGAGAAATATTCAGCAGAATTTATTCGGTGCTTTTGTTTATAATAGTCTGGGTATTCCGATCGCTGCCGGGGTACTTTTTATTTGGGGAGGGCCATTGCTTAACCCCATGTTAGCAGGGGCAGCAATGGCCCTTTCGTCGTTGACAGTCGTGACAAACGCAAATCGATTGCGATTTTTTACAGTGGAAAAATAATAATGAATTGGTTAGGAAAAATTATTGGAGGGGTAGTTGCTTACTTAATTGTGAGTAACCCAATAGGTGTTTTATTAGGGGTTGCTGTCGGGCATATGTTCGATTTAGGGATCAATTCTCTAACCCAAAATCAATGGTCACAAGGAAGTACTCGGAAAGTACAGGAGACTTTTTTTAATGCCACATTTTCAATTATGGGTTATATGGCTAAAGCAGACGGTCGAGTCACTCAAGACGAGATAGCTGTGGCAGGACATGTCATGAATCAAATGCAGCTGAGTACGGAACAGCGTAAGGCAGCCATCGTCTTATTTAATCAAGGGAAGTCACCAGATTTTGAAGTCAATGTTGTATTGCGTCAATTTAAGGAAATTTGTTCGCGGCGTTCAACGTTGATACAAATGTTTATCGAAATTCAAATTATAACGGTGTTGGCTGATGGCGTTTACCATCCGGCAGAGGAAGTTGCGCTTAAAGATATTGCGTTGCGTATGGGATACAATCCCTATGAATTAAAGGCGGTGATGGAGCGGGTACAGGCAGCTTACGACTGGGATAATGTCGAGCCTGATTTTGATCAAAATCAAAGACAACAACAAAATGATCAAGTGTCTAATGCTTCCAGCAATGAGCTCGATTATGCCTATAGTATTTTGGGTGTAGAACGAAATGATTCACATGCTGTTATAAAAAAAGCGTATCGCCGTTTAATGAGTCAGTATCATCCAGATAAGTTGGTCTCAAAAGGCTTGCCTGAAGCGATGATGGTGATGGCTAAGAAAAAAGCACAAGAAATTACCAGGGCATACGACATTATAAAAAAAGTAAAAAAATAATATTGATAAATATTGTGTGAGAAAGGTTATTTTAACGAGGGGTTTTCTAGTGTGTGTGAGGCAGGGAAGCCGAGCTCAAGCATACAGGGATCTATTTACCGCGTGACTCGAAAACCCCTTATCAGGATGACCTTAGCAATAGCGCTAACATAAAAATTTTCAGCAGCATATTAGCTATTCTGCGATTAGTTGTTCAGAAAGTCATTAATCAGACGAAGGTTGATGCTAACAGCTTGGCTACTAGTGACACTAGTCTAATCATTGACTTCAAGAACAGAGATCGTATTCACTCGTAAATCAGAGTTTTTAAATTAGCCTAATCGGCGTAAAATAGTCACTATAGCAACCATGGCAAGACCAATAGACAAGTTAATGCCTACTAATAATCTAATTTGCGCAAGATTTTTTCCAGCAGCAGGCCAGTCCTTGATAATGACATTTTGCTTGAGTCTTTTAAACGGCGCAAAATAAACGTGGAAAAACATGAGAGTCATAATGACGGCGAGCCCAATCATTACATGGATAGGAGTGCTTAATAATTTATGCTCCAGTATAAGATAAATTCCTGAGGTATATAGTAAAATGATAGCGACTATTACCCAAGGAAAAAATCCTGACAGGGTGCGAGCCCACAGAGTCAGGCGTTGATCGGGTTCCATCATGCCAGCGGCAGGTCGGAGTGCGACATAAGCGAAAAACATTCCGCCGATCCAAATAATGGCTGATAAATAATGTACTGCGTATGCCAAGCCTTTTAAAAATAGCATGTGATAACCTTTTTGTTGTGCCAAGTAATTAGGAGTGGCTAATGGATTTGCCTGGAGCAAATAACCTCAACCAACTTCGTAAGCGTTTAATGAGAAAATCTTCGTAGCCAGAGTATGAATGATCTGCCCCCTCAATTTCAAGCTGTCTATACATCGCATTTTTGGGGTCACGAGTATTAATGTCCAAATGTCGGTGTTGACTGGCCAGAGGTTTGCGTTGTTTCACTGCTTCTAAAACTTTTTTGCTATCATTCATTGCGTAAACATCCAATATAGGAAGCTTTAAAAGTGACATCGCACGATTGGCATTTAATTTTTCTGGCTTAGCGAAATTCAATAGGCTGATCGAAATAAAAGCATGTACAGCATCTCTATTTTTTTTGAGTAAATAACGTGCAGCAGTATTAGCCCCTAATTCATAAGCGACTATGACAATATTACGGATTTTCCGAGAATTTAGAAAAATAATAGCCGCATCAATCCGAGCATTATTGAGTGTTTCTGCTTGGGCATATTCCTTTTTGTTCACAGGCTCTGAATGCAAGGGCAGCTGAATAGATAAGGTTGCCCATCCAAACTTAGGGAAGCGGCTGCGTAAAGGCGCTATCAACTCACGCCAATCAGGGTGCTGTAAGCGCCCATGGAGAATAATTAAGCCACCTTGTGGTTGTCCACTTGTCTGTACCATGTAGAGGCCTGTAGTGGGCCCCTTCTTGGATTTTAATGTCACAAGTTGATGTTTTACCGGACTCTTTTTAAGTATGTTTAGCCACTTTTGTTCAAGCGAGTCAGTTTTTTTTGTGGCTGCATTGAGTTGCCCTAGAAATTGTGAAATAGCTAATAAAAACAGTATGTTAAATACTGGTATAAATCGCATTATTACCTCCACGAACATATTTTATATTTATTCTATGTGTAAAATGCTGAAAAATACAGTCTATTGGGGTAAAGTGCGCGATTCGTTCGATAAATCGTAGTACTACTATCGAACTACAACAGTTTATTCATTGCGGTACCGTTTTAATTTAAAGGGGCAAATAACATGGCGGCAGATTTTCAGATAGCACCATCCATTCTTTCAGCAGATTTTGCGCGACTAGGCGAAGAAGTCGACAATGTATTAAAGTCTGGAGCTGACATAGTCCATTTCGATGTAATGGATAATCATTATGTACCCAACCTAACGATTGGGCCCTTGGTGTGTGATGCGTTACGTAAACATGGGGTGACAGCGCCGATTGATGTACATTTAATGGTCAAGCCAGTCGACCGTATTATTCCTGATTTTGCTAAAGCAGGGGCAACGTATATTACTTTTCATCCTGAAGCGAGTGAACATATTGATCGAACTTTGCAGCTTATTCAAGAAAGTGGTTGTAAGCCAGGATTAGTGTTTAACCCCGCGACTTCGCTGGATTATCTTAAGTATGTGATTGATAAAATTGACATGGTGTTATTAATGTCAGTAAACCCTGGTTTTGGAGGACAAAGTTTTATTCCTTCTACTTTAGATAAGTTACGCGAAGCTCGTAAAATTATCGATGCCAGCGGCAAGGACATTCGTTTAGAAGTCGACGGTGGTGTAAAAGTTGATAATATTAAGGAAATCGCTCAGGCAGGAGCCGATACTTTTGTTGCAGGTTCTGCGATCTTTGGCGCAAATAATGCTGCTGATGCAAATGGTTACGAGACGGTAGTGGGCGCGATGCGCGAACAGCTTGCTCAAGCATAAGTAATAAGGATAAAATTTAAGGATAAGGATAAGGATAAGGATAAGAATAAAGATAAGCGCTTAGATTTTGATCTGTTCACAATAAAGTGGTTAATGATTATCTCTTATCTCTTATCTCTTATCTCTTTTATTTCGACCATAATTTTTAATGATAAGTGTTAAAACCAATAAGGGTTTTTTAATAATGAATGAAGTGAGTAAAGCTTCATTGTCTCGCCCACAAATGATTTTGATTGATGTTGATGGAACGCTGGTAGACAGTGTTCCTGATCTAGCCTTTTGTGTGGATGAAATGATGGTTGCAGTAGAGATGCCGAAGCGTGGGGAAGCAGCGGTGCGAGAGTGGGTTGGAAACGGAGTTGAAAAACTCGTGCGGCGTGCGTTAACTAATTCGTTAGACGGCGAGCCTGAGGATGAGATTTTTAATAAAGCTAATCCAATTTTTCTCGAGCTATATAAAGAAAACACGTGTAAGCGTAGTACTTTATATCCTGGCGTGATCGAAGCTATGGACTATTTTGCTGAGCAAGGTTATAAGCTAGGTTGTGTGACCAATAAAGCAGAGCAATTTACCCGTCCTTTATTGGAGCAATTAGGCTTACTGGATCGCTTTGAAATTTTGATTTGTGGTGATACGCTTGAAAAGAAAAAGCCAGACCCCTTGCCTTTATTGCATGCGGCAAAATACTTTTCTGTTGAACCAGAAAATGCACTGATGTTAGGTGATTCTATCAGTGACGTGACAGCAGCACGTGCTGCCAATTTTAAAATTGTTTGCATGAGTTACGGGTATAATCATGGCGTGGATATTCGAGAAGCTAATCCTGACGCAGTGATTGACAGAATGGATGACATCAGTAAACTATTGGAAAATGAAAATTAAGCTTATCAATGTTATTAGTAATATGAATGTTAATAATATTGGTCATCCCTATAATAATTGATAATTTTTGATCTTTTTGGCAAAAAACGAAATATTATGAGCATACTACAAGACAGACTCAACAGACTAAGATGGCACAGCCGCTGGCGAGGATAATATTGCCTTTTATTTTTGTGCGTTAAATTTAATCTTTTGCCTGGAAGTGGTTCATGACTCCTGAATTATACCAACACTATATTGATCAAGGTTACAACAGAATTCCGCTGATGCGCGAAGTGCTGGCTGACCTAGATACCCCTTTAAGTACCTATCTAAAACTGGCAGCCAACGCTGGCACCTATACCTATTTGTTTGAGTCAGTGCAAGGCGGAGAAAAATGGGGTCGTTATTCTATTATTGGTTTGCCTTGTACAACCCTGATTAAAATTCATGGCCATCAAGTGCAAGTTATTGAGGATGAAAAGCAAGTCTTTAATGAGACTATTGAGGATCCATTAGAATGGATTGAACAATTTCAGGCACAGTATAAAATCCCGCAGATTGATGCTTTGCCGCGGTTTACTGGTGGCTTGGTTGGCTATTTTGGGTATGACACGATTCGATATATCGAGCCGCGTTTAAAAGACTGTCCTAACCCAGATGAGTTAAACACTCCAGATATTCTGTTAATGTTGTCTGAAGAAGTGGTCGTGTTTGATAATTTAGCGGGCAAGTTGTATGTGATTGTCCATGCCAATACCGAACACGAAGATGGACTGGAGCAGGCTCAAACAAAATTGGAAACATTAGTGGGAGAATTGCGTAGCAACACAATTGAATATCCACCAAATACTTCTCCTAGAGAGGTCAAAGAAGAAGATTTTGTGTCTGGATTTACTCAACAAAAATATGAACAAGCAGTCAAGCGTTGTAAGCAATATATTGTTGAAGGCGATGCGATGCAAGTGGTGTTATCACAACGTTTAACGGTCCCGTATAAGGCACAGCCCTTGGATTTATATCGTTCCTTACGAGGCCTAAACCCCTCACCATATATGTATTTTCTAGATCTGGGTGATTTTCAGGTGGTGGGATCTTCGCCCGAAATTTTAACCCGACTTGAAGATAATGAAGTCACCGTACGACCGATTGCAGGGACTCGACCTCGTGGAGCCACAGAAGAGAAAGATTTGGCATGGGAAGAAGAGTTACTCGCTGATCCTAAAGAGTTGGCGGAACACCTGATGCTAATTGATCTTGGGCGGAATGATGTAGGACGTGTCGCGCAGGTGGGTACGGTAGAGTTGACTGAAAAAATGCTTATCGAACGTTATTCACATGTGATGCATATAGTGTCGAATGTGCGGGGACAGCTCAAACAAAAACTGAGTGCAATGGATGTCTTGCGAGCCACTTTTCCAGCAGGAACCGTGTCTGGTGCGCCTAAAATTAGAGCCATGGAAATTATTGATGAACTGGAACCGGTCAAACGTGGTGTTTATTCTGGCGCAATAGGCTACTTGTCCTGGTCTGGCAATATGGATACAGCGATTGCTATTCGAACTGCAGTAATCAAAGATGGGCTGCTTAGCATTCAAGCAGGAGCCGGGATAGTGGCTGATTCAGTGCCAGCGTATGAATGGAAAGAGACTATGAATAAGGCTCGTGCAATATTTCGTGCCGTGGCTATGGCCGAACAAGGGCTGGATTCAGCACAAAAGAAACATCGATAATTCATCGTTATGATAAAGATGATAAGGACTAATTATGTTATTAATGATTGATAACTATGATTCATTTACCTATAACCTAGTGCAATATTTTGGTGAATTAGGTGCAGAGGTAAAAGTAGCACGCAACGATGAAATTACTGTTAACGATATTGAAGCCTTGGCGCCTGAATTTTTAGTGGTGTCTCCTGGTCCTTGTACGCCAGATAAGGCTGGAATTTCAATGGATGTGATTAGAAGTTTTGCAGGAAAAATTCCATTGTTAGGAGTCTGTCTTGGACATCAGAGTATTGCTCAGGTTTATGGTGCCAAAATAGTTCAGGCAAAAAAAATTATGCATGGTAAAACATCGAAAGTACATCACTGTGGTAATAATGTGTTTGCTGGAGTCAATAATCCGGTTGAGGTGACTCGTTATCATTCGCTAGTAATAGATCAAAGTAGTTTGCCGGAGTGTTTAGACGTCACTGCTTGGACTGAAAATGAAAAAGGTGACTTGGACGAAATAATGGGCGTCAGGCATAAGCAGCTTAATATAGAAGGGGTGCAGTTTCATCCAGAATCAATCTTGACTGAGCAAGGGCATATGATGCTTAAAAATTTTATGCTAAATCAATAAACGTACATGAGCAAACGCATTTGTTCACTGTAGGCTCAAATTTTCATTACCATTACAACAAGGCATCATCATGGACATGCAAGCAGCAATTAAATTAGTGACTGAAAATAAAGATTTGTCATCCGATGAAATGATTGATGTGATGCGGCTCATTATGACAGGGGAAGCAAGCCCTGCACAAGTCGGCGGTTTTTTGGTGGGCTTACGCATGAAAGGCGAAACCGTTGATGAAATTTCTTCTGCTGCAGCAGTGATGCGTGGTTTATCAAGCAAGGTAGTGATTGATAAATCTCCATTGGTCGATACTTGTGGTACAGGGGGAGATGGTGCGAGTACTTTTAATATTTCAACTGCCAGTGCGTTTGTCGTGGCTGCCGCAGGTGGCTATGTAGCCAAACATGGTAACCGTTCTATTTCTAGTAGTTCAGGCAGTGCTGATGTACTTGAAGCTGCTGGCGTCAATATTAATCTAAACCCGGAACAAGTAGCCGCTTGTGTTGAACAAGTTGGGGTGGGGTTTATGTTTGCGCAGAAACATCATAGTGCAATGAAGCATGCGATTGGGCCACGCAAAGAAATGGCGGTGCGTACGATATTTAACCTGTTAGGTCCCTTAACGAATCCTGCTGATGCTGCCTGCCAAGTCATTGGTGTGTTCAGTAAAGATTGGGTTTGTCCTTTGGCAGAAGTGTTAAAACAACTGGGTAGTAGCCATGTATTGATAGTGCATGCAGAAGATGGTTTAGATGAAATTAGTATAGGAAGCGCCACTTATGTCGCAGAATTGCTCGACGGTAATATCAGTGAATATGTGATAGAACCTGAACAGTTTGGCTTACAAAAAGCAGATGTGGCACAGCTTGCAGTGACAGACGCCAAGCAAAGTCTAGCCATTATAAAGGCGGTATTTGCCGGTGAAAAAGGGCCAGCCCGCGATATAGTCGCGTTGAACGCTGGGGCGGCTATTTACGCAGCTGACTTGGTTAATGAGTTAGATGAGGGGGTTGCTCAGGCCCAACAAATTCTTGATGATGGTAGCGCGCAACAAAAATTGGATGCTTTGATCCAGCTATCAAATCAATAGAGTGCTAGCGGCTTACTATAGACCGTACAGCAGAATGTGAGAGCAGATAATATAAGGCGACAGAACGTTATTTATTTGCTTAGGTCAATGAAATTGGCTGTAACGCTCAATCGTAATAGATAAAAAAATTTCAATAGCCTACTCGCCAGCAGCAGCTCGTGCCCGGCACTTATTAATTGACAGGAATTTAGATATGGCGGCAAATAATGTCCCTGATATTTTACAGAAAATTTTAATACGTAAACATGAAGAAATATCTGAGGCGAGTGAAAAAATAAGTATCACTCAATTACAGCAAAAAATACTCACTGCGTCTCCTGTACGTGGTTTTGTTCAAGCGATAAAAGATAAGCGGGCGCAGGGGAAGCCGGCGGTGATTGCCGAAATAAAAAAGGCATCGCCGAGTAAAGGTGTGCTACGTGAAAATTTTGATCCGGTCAGTATTGCTAAAAGTTATGAGCGGGGTGGCGCGGCTTGTTTGTCAGTGTTAACTGATGTGGATTATTTTCAAGGCTGTACAGAATATTTACAGCAGGCACGTGCAGCGTGTCATTTACCGGTGATTCGTAAAGACTTTATAATAGATCCTTATCAAGTGTATGAAGCGCGTGCGATGGGGGCTGATTGTATTTTGTTAATTGTCGCAGCATTGGAGGATACACAGTTACATCAGTTGGCGAGTCTAGCGGCGGACTTAAGTCTGGATGTATTAGTGGAAGTGCATAATGCAGAAGAGTTAGAGCGGGCTTTAAATACTTCTTTAACTCTGATTGGAATTAATAATCGTAATTTGCGAACGTTCGAAACGAGTTTGGATACCACGCTCGATTTATTGCCACAAATCGGTAACAATCGTATCGTGGTAACAGAGAGTGGGATTCTTACTCAAGCCGATGTTGATATAATGTTAAATAATAATGTGGATACTTTTTTAGTAGGTGAGGCTTTTATGCGAGCACATGATCCGGGGGGCATGTTATCAAGTCTGTTTAATTCATCTATAAAATAGAAATAAAGAAAAAAGAAAAAAGAAAATAGTTGAAAAATTAATGAATAAACTATTACAAGCAAAAAAGAAAAAGGCGCTGGAGCATTATCGTCAAGGCAATCTTGAGGCGGCTAAAAAAAACATTATACCGGTTTGTAAAAAAGCAAAACGTGATGCTGAATCTTGGTATCTGTATGGCTTAATACTGGCAAATCAATCGCAGCCCGCTGAGGCGGTTGAAGTGTTTGAGAAAGTTATTAACCTTGGTGATAGCAATTCCTATAGTCGCGATGCTTCGGTGAATCTTGGTGTGGCTTTATCGGCATTAAAAAAATATTCACGTTCACGTAATATTCTTGAGCAGGTGGTGACTCGCTATCCTGGTGAGGTGGATGCGTATATTAATCTGGTGATTTCTTGTATTAAATTAAAAGATCATGCGAAGGCATTCGATTATGCACAGCGTGCGATTAAGCTTGCACCTGAGAGGGCAATGGCGCAGCAAAATTTTGGCGCGATTTGCAGTATCCTTGAAAAATATGATATGGCTGAGCAGGCTTTTGAGGCGGCCATCAAATTAAATCGGCATGAGGTGGAAGCTTATGTCAGTTATGCACGTATGTTAGCCCATGCAAAAAAGTATGCGCGTGCAGAAAAAATGTGTCGTACAGTATTGGTCATGAAGCCTAATGAGATGCGTACTATCAGCGCATTGATCAAGTATAAAATAGAGCAGGGGATGCTGAGTGATGCATTGCAGGAGTATCGCCAGTTAATGGATGAGGGGGTTCTTAAGGTTGAAGATGCTGTAGCTTATTTATTAGATATTCAATACGATTATCATTCTACGCCAGAGTCAATATTCGATGCACATCAGCGATGGGGGCTTGCTCATGCTGCGGCTGCAAAAAAACAAACAGATCACTATTCGACGCAAGATAATCAATCTTCTGAGTATCAGTTTGCTATTCGATCTGAGAGGGCTAGTGGTGAAAATAAGTTAAAAATCGCCTATATTTCACCAGATTTTAGGGGGCATTCAGTTTCTTATTTTATCAAAGCAATTTTACAGTATCATAATCGAGAGCTGTTTGAGGTGCATTGTTTTGTGTATTTGGATTCTGAAGATGAAACGACAGAGACACTTAGAAGCTTAAGTGATTTCTGGCATGATGTAACTTTGTTGAATTCTCCTGAGATCGTAAGTCTAATACGTTCGAAGAATATTGATATTGCTGTCGATCTGGCAGGTCATACTCGGAAAAGTTTACTCTATGTGTTAAGTGATCGGGTCGCACCACTACAGTTTAGTTATTTAGGGTATCCTTCTACGACAGGAATGAGCAACATCGATTATCGTTTGGTGGATAATGTGACGGATCCTGAAGGGTATGATCAGTACGCCACAGAGGCATTGCTGAGGATTCCAGAAAGTTTTTTATGCTATAGCAATAAAAATATTTTAGTGATTCGAGAAGATAAAGAGGATGATAACAACAGTATCGTTTTTGCATCGTTTAATAATTTAGCAAAAATTAATGAGTATGTGGTAGAAGTGTGGAGCAAAGTATTACATAAAGTTAAAAATTCGCGTTTACTTTTGAAAAATAAATCCTTTAAAGATTTAGCTGTGCGGGAGCGGTATGTTCATCTGTTTGAAAAGTCTGGTATTGATGCCTCTAGGTTAGAGTTTGTGGGTTTTCTTAAGGACACTAATGCGCATATGCAATTATATGCTAAAGCAGATATTGCCCTGGATACTTTTCCCTATAATGGCACTACGACTAGTTGCGAGGCGATGTGGATGGGGGTTCCTGTGGTCACTTTATGTGGCGATAGGCATTCTTCTCGGGTGGGAAGTAGTTTGTTGCACGCAATAGGGGTTGAGGAGTGGGTAGCAAATACTGAAGAGGAGTTCGTAAAAATTGCAGTAGATCTCGCTGCTAATAAACCTCAGCTAGAAATTATAAAGTCTGGTTTACGTCAAAAAATGCAAGGTTCGGTTTTATGTGATGGGCCGGGGTTTACATCAAAATTAGAAGCTATATATCAAGATAGGTATCAGCAGTTGATATTTGATCGCTAGTGGTTGCTGATACGGTTTGTTTCAACCGTTCGTATTCTAGCATGTGTATTCTAATAGTATATTATTGCTTCAATAAGTCGTTTTTTGGTTTTGTCTGAAGCCAGAGACTCCAGCCGTAAAAACTTTGTCGTTTGCCGCGGCTCTTTTTGCTTGAAATGATGCATTGCTCGAACGGTTTTCCAGGTCGCCTTCCTGGCTCCACGGAAAACGCAAATCATCCCTGATTTGCGACGTCTCTGCGCTTATGCCTCATTCCAAGCATCGCCACAACGCAAACGAAAAGTCTTCACGGCAGGTGCCTCTCGTATCACAATGCAAAGTGATGACATTTTACAATGCTAAGTTGGTGACATTGATTGCTTGTCGTGACCATTCGAGCATCACTAGAGTGAGCAGTCTTCACGGAGCACCTCTCGTATCACAATGCAAAGTGATGACATTTTACAATGCTAAGTTGGTGACATTGATTGCTTGTCGTGACCATTCGAGCATCACTAGAGTGAGCAGTCTTCACGGAGCACCTCTCGTATCACAATGCAAAGTGATGACATTTTACAATGCTAAGTTGGTGACATTGATTGCTTGTCGTGACCATTCGAGCATCACTAGAGTGAGCAGTCTTCACGGAGCACCTCTCGTATCACAATGCAAAGTGATGACATTTTACAATGCTAAGTTGATGGTATTGATCGGAGATTAATGAGTTTGTTTATTGGGGTACGATTATATCTAAATCATTGGCAAATTGAATTTCCCCTTTATAGTGTTTCTTGATAAAGCTGAGTGTGTTTTTTTCTTTGCCTATAGTGCGATTCATGCGGTGTGATAGTACCAGTTTTTTAACCGTTGCTTTATTTGCTATTGTCCCGATAGCGGAAGGTCTCATGTGTAAAAAGGCTGCGACTCCTGTCGCCGTTTCAGGAATGGCATTATGAGCAACAAATAGATTTGTATTTTTGGCCAGAGCGGCAATTGTTTTATACTGATTACTCATATCTCCGCTAAAGGTTATGGAGCAGTCGGCAACATCAACTCGCCATGCAATGGCTGCAATAGGACCATGATGGACTGCGGTGGCTTTTACTTTTAGGTTTGTTGATATCGTGTGTTGAAATATTTTTTTCTGGCTAAGGGCTATATTTTTTACTCTAATGTGATATTCATTTTGTTGAGCAGGATCAAGATAGTCATTGAGATATCTAAAGGCTGATTTTTTGCCAAATAGATTATGGATAAATTGTTGTGTAGAAGGCATTCGTTGATTGCCTGCTGGTCCTAATATTAATAAATCTTTGTCTCGATCGGTAAAAAAAGAGGCTTTAATATAAGCTGGAATGTCTGCGCTATGATCGACGTGTAGATGAGTGAGTAAAATAGCTTTTAAGTCATTAATATTCGCACCCGTTTTTTCAAAGTTGAAACTACTTCCTGAGCCTGCATCAACCAGAATACGAGCTTTGTTATTAATCCAAATTAAATACGAGGTGGAGGCACGTTGATCATTTAATTCAGGCCCGCCTGAGCCTAATATTTGTAATTTAACTTTGTTATTACTGCAAGCGGACGCATTGACGCTAAAAGGAGCCGCGCTTAACGTGAGTACAGTGATAATAATTGAAATGTAATTTTTTAAGAGCATTATGTTAAGTCCGGTAACAGTTGAAAAATAAGGTCGGTGTAATTATCAGTTAATTGTATACTTATCAGTTAATCGTGTACGTTATTGGCTCATGTATAAAATGACATTATTGTAAATTTATAAGTGATTAGCAAAATTTTTTTAACACTGAATGGTAGAGGCGTTATGAGTGAACTTCAATAGTCTGCTGCTTGCTTAGTAGTCACTATGATGGTCATAAGTCATACTAAGTTTATGAACATCATAACAACGCTATTATTTTAGAGGAGAGGACAATGATATTTAAGTTAAATACTAGTAAAACGTATGCTATACGATCATTACTATATAGTAAATTTAACGGGTACCAAAGACTACAATAGTTTTTCCTTTGACTGAAATCAAACCCTGTTCTTCCAGATTTTTTAAGACGCGTCCCACCATTTCTCGTGAACAGCCAACAATACGGCCAATTTCTTGGCGAGTGATACGAATTTGCATTCCGTCAGGATGAGTCATGGCATCAGGCTCTTTACACAAATCCAATAATGTACGCGCCACTCGACCCGTGACATCCAAAAATGCGAGGTCTCCCACTTTACGACTGGTCTTACGTAAGCGAGTAGCCATTTGAGATGCCAGTGCAAACAATATACTGGTGTCTTTTTCTGCTAACTGTCGATAACGGGTGTAACTAATTTCGGCCAGTTCTACCGCAACACGAGTTCGCACCCAAGCACTACGTGTTGAGTCATCAAATAACCCCATTTCACCAAAAAAATCACCAGGGTTTAGATAAGCGAGCACAATCTCACGCCCATCAGAGTCTTCGATTAATACCGTAACGGAGCCCTCGACAATATAATAGAGCACCTCTGGTTTGTCCCCAGCATAAATAATAACGCTTTTAGGGGGGTAGCGGTGACGATGGCAGTGCTCAAGAAATCGATCAATTGAGGGGTTTCCCGTGTCTTTTATTATAGGTAGTTTTGCCATGCAAATAAGTCCATTTTCGAATGAATAAAATAATATAAGCCAAGTGAGACTCTAGTCAAGTCGTGATAGTGATTGTAGTAGTCAAATCAGTGGCTCCTTAACAAGTTGTTGAAAATCGCTGATATAGCAAGAGTAGGGATTAAAATCAGGGTCAAAGTACTCACGTAGGTTACTAAATGATACTTTTTCGCTTTATTTTCCTTGTCTTACAGTCATATGAGGGACTTTCAATAGCCTGCTACAATTCCTTGGTCTTGAGGTCTATGTTAGCTCTTTGTAATATAGCAGAAAACGTATGGAATTCGATAAGACCGATTTCACATTGTATTGAACATTGTGTGCTAATTGCAATATTTCTTGTGGTTTTTCGTATTTTTGCCGCATATTTGAGCACTTATAAGTTGACGGGATGGTGTTTATGGTAATCTTTGCAGAAATTATTGTCTGGTTAATTAAATAAGTGGGTATTAAAAATGAAAGCAAGCGTGCGTTGGATGAAAAATGTTGCCTTTAAAGGAGTTTCTGAGACAGGACATGAAATCATGATGGATGGCCCAGCATCCCATGGTGGCGAAAATAAAGGGATGCGTCCTATGGAGTTATTATTGTTAGGAATGGGGGGCTGTAGTGCATTTGATGTCATTAGTATTTTATCAAAAGCTCGCCAACAGGTAGAGGATTGTGTGGTTGATATTCAGGCTGAGCGGGCTGATACTGAGCCTAAAGTATTTGTTGCTATCCATGCCCATTTTATAGTGACGGGAAAAGATTTGTCTGAAGCTAAAGTCGCTCGGGCGATAGAGTTGTCCGCTGAAAAATATTGTTCTGCGTCAATTATGTTGGCAAAAACGGCCAAGATAACACATGACTACAAAATTATTGAAAGCTAAATTTCGTCAAAATTGTTTATAGATCTCAAGTTTAGCGGTATTGCTTAAGAGCTGAAAATCAAAAATATACGATATAGTCTGTCGTGAATGTAGGTGTTAACTTATATGTCAGAGTCCGAAAGTATGTCGAAGTCTAAAAATAAAGCAGAGTCTAAAGTAACTCATGACTATACTAAATTAAATGCAGCTCATATTGCGGATAATATTAGCAAGCTCCAACTGAGAATTGGTGATAGGTTTCCAAAGTCAAATTTGAGTACTATTTCCGCTGAGTTATATAAAGTAGTGGGCAAGACCTTATCGGTCGTTAATGACATCATGAAACCTAATATGGTGTTAAGGGTGAGTGTTGCTTTAGTAATACTTCTATTACTGATTGGCATTGGTTTCACTTATTATCATTTCGAATTACCTGAAGAAGGCTTTGATCTCACACTGTTTGTCAGTTTTCTCGAGGCTGGGTTAAGTGCAACAGTGCTATTAGGTGCAGCGATAATTTTTTTAGTGACAAGTGAGACTCGCATTAAACGTTTTCGAACGCTTAGAGCCATTAGTGAGCTTCGCTCATTGGCGCATGTGATTGATATGCATCAACTTACACAAGACCCTAGCCGGGTATTAAATCGGCCCATGTTTACCACTCATTCACCTCGTAGTGAGCTGACACCCTTTCAGCTCTCTCGTTATCTTGATTATTGTAGTGAGATGTTGTCCCTTATAGGTAAAATTTCTGCCTTATATGCTCAAAATTATCATGATTCTGTTGTGATCACTGCCGTTAATGAAATCGAGTCGCTGACTACTGGCTTAAGCAGAAAAATCTGGCAAAAAATTATGATTATTAATGCAGAAAAATCTGCTAGCTAGTGTGGTCATACTTGAATATTGACGATATGCAGCCAGTGAGGTTTTCTTCTTAGGTTTTCTTTCGTGCTTGGAATAAAATCATTACAGTGAGGTCATTATGGTGTTAAGTATCATGATCCTTACTGAAATAGAAGGGACTGCTGAAACTATGTTCTTTCTGGAGGTTAGTTTTAAAAGTCTAGAGTTTCATTTTTAATGCTCTACAAATATATCAATATACTTTAAAAGTGCTAATCTTTACTAGGTGTTTGTTATTTCAGCAAAAATTAGTCACTCAATTTCTTTAACTTGAGTATACGCTTAAATAAATGATGGGTTTTGGCGACAAAGTTGAAATTTTGCTGTATAAAGCAATTTAAAATAGAGTGCAATTTATTTATTTTTATTGATCAATGTATAGTTCAGTGAAATAGAGTTAATGTCCTGTACGGTTCTGGTCTTCTAATGTTAAAATTGTGATGTACTAACTTCTAATTAATTTCAAATAAAATGGGTCGAATAAATTATGAATAAAAAATTTAAATTAGCGTCTTTAGTTGTGGCTTTATCTTTTGTATTAGTTTCTTGTGGTGCTAGCAAAGCTAAAACTGCTTGTTTAGATGCAGTAAAGAAAGCAGAAGCTACCTTTAAAGCTAATAAAACAGAAATGCCTAAAGCTAACCGTGACGCATCTATGAAGGCTTGTAATGCACTATAGTATTTTAGTTTGTGTATAGCTGAAATAAAAAAATGGTGTAAGCATGTAAATTGTTTACGCCATTTTTTATGGTGACTAAGTCACTCTTTAATATCACTTTTCTTGATTATTTCTTGTTTAACAATAGCGATAAAAATTCTACACCCAATAAGTCGTTTTAGTCATTATTTTTGAACTGAGTTGCATAATTTTTTTAATGGGATCAGGTAATTCGGCAGCCCCATTATTCACTGCATTAGTGGCATGTTTTGCCTCATCAGTTTTCATTTGAGTAAGGACTGCATGTGTTTTGTAATCATTGGTGCTGATTTGATGTAAGTGCTTATCAAGATGTTTCACCACTTGTCGTTCGGTTTCAGCAACAAATCCTAAACTCCACTTGTCCCCGACCATTCCCGCAATGGCTCCAATCGCGAAACTATTGGCATACCAAGCAGGATTTAAAAAGCTAGTATGGCTATCAAGCTCATCCAGTCGATTTTTGCACCAGAGTAAATGATCATTTTCTTCATCAGAGGCTTGTTGCATTGATTGTCGGACTTTAACGCTGCTTGCAGTGAGGGCTTGGCCTTGATAGAGGGCCTGTGCACAGACTTCTCCGCAATGATTGATGCGCATCAAGGCTGCGCTTTGCCGGCGTTCTTGCTCACTGAGTTTTGTGTTGGAGCTTGTTTTGTCTTTATCGCTGACGTTTACGTCGTCATGAGGCGAGGTTTCAGCAGTAGACGATTGTGTGGAAATGCCAGTATCTTCGTGAGAACGAGGCTTTGCAGCAATGGCAGGATCGGGCCGGCCAGTGCCTACTGGAGTACCGAAAATAGTTTGTATCGCTTGGTCTATTCCTTGGATCACTTGATCAATGGGAGAAATTTGGCGAGGCTGATGATTTAGTTTTGATAGTGTGTTTTTCATGGAATCAAGAATAACGTAAATAATGGCTAGATCAAAATTAATTCAGTAATCAAACAATCAAAAAATGCAATGGGACTGAATTATTGAATAATGGTGATTGGGGAATTAATTCAACCGTCAGATAATCCAATTCAACTGAGTTTTTGAATAATGGTGGTCTCAAAAATAATTCAGCCTTCAATGAATACAATTTAACTGAGTTTTTGAATAATAGTGGTTTCAAAAATAATTCAGTCTTCAATAAGTACAATTTTAATCACTAAATAAACATGGTCTGTTCCTTAGTTAATTTATATACTAGGGAAATGTATTATAAACACCACATTTTCTTTTGTACTAACCAGCGCACTGATGGCCGTGATTGTTGTCAAGATTTTGATGCTGTGGGGATGCGGAGTTATATGAAAGCTCGTGTTAAGGAGCTCAAGCTCGCAGGAGAGGAGCTGGCTAGGGTGAACACCGCTGGTTGCCTGGATCGATGTGAATTAGGCCCTGCGATGGTTGTGTACCCTGAGGCTGTTTGGTATACCTATGTTGATAAAGATGATATTGATGAAATTATTGAGTCGCATTTAATTAATGGTAGGCCTGTTAAGCGTCTTATACTCTAGCAGGCTGTTGAATATTTTAGCAGGCTGTTGAATATTATAGCAGATTGTCAAAATTCGCTCATCTTTAGGTTTGTACCGTTCCTTATCGTTTTCCAAGGTTCACTGTTTACAATAGTAAGTTACCTTTAGTGAGGAATTAGTAGTTTATTGATCGCGGGTTTTATTGACTGGACTAGTGTTAAGGTTTTTGGTTGACAAGTAAGTTAGAATATAAGAGAATACTTATCAACAACTAGCGTTGTTACTTATTTACTCCTCCATCCTACTAATTGATGGTTTTATTATGCGCTGCTCCTACTTGTAGCGCATTTTTTTTGTGGAAAATTTGTGGATATATAGAGCAGTTTGTTCTTATATTGATCATATTGCGTAATAATATAGATTATTTGTGATTTTTGTTCGTGCAATGCTTGATACTTAAGCCGATATTCGGTATATTGCGCGCTTCTTATTTATTGAGTAACACCCTAAGTGGAGAATGTTGGACATGAAAACGTTCAGTGCGAAACCTGCAGAAGTTAAACGAGATTGGTATATAGTTGATGCCACTAATAAAACTCTTGGGCGACTATCGACGGAGATCGCGCATCGTTTACGCGGAAAACATAAAGCGGAATATACACCGAACGTGGACACGGGCGACTATATTATCGTGATTAATGCTGAGAAAATACATGTTACCGGAAATAAAATGAAGGATAAGATGTACTATTGGCATACTGGTTATATTGGCAATTTAAAGTCAATAAGCCTTGGGAAATTGTTGGACAAAGCACCTGAAAAGGTCATTGAGAAATCAGTGAAAGGCATGCTTCCTAAAAATCCGTTGGGCCGAGCAATGTTTCGTAAGCTTAAAGTATATGCTGGCGATAAACATGAGCATCAGGCGCAGCAACCTCAAGTTTTAGATATTTAAGTACTGGAAAACTCAATGGCACAAACTCAATACTATGCAACAGGTCGTCGTAAAAGCTCATCGGCACGCGTTTTTTTGCGTCCAGGTAGTGGCGAAATTATGGTAAATAAAAAGACTCTGGAGCAGTATTTTGGTCGTGAAACAGCTCGCATGCTGGTTCGACAGCCATTAGAATTGACTGAGTTATCCGCAAATTTTGATGTTTATGTTACTGTTGCTGGTGGTGGTATTTCAGGCCAGGCAGGCGCTATTAGACATGGTATTACCCGTGCGTTAATGAAGTATAATGAAGAGCTTCGCCCCTCATTACGTAAAGCAGGTTATGTTACACGTGATTCTCGTGAAGTTGAACGTAAAAAAGTTGGTTTGCACAAAGCACGTCGTGCTCCTCAGTACTCAAAGCGTTAATAGTATTTCGTATTCAAAAAAGGCTGGTGTTAACCGGCTTTTTTTATGTCTGCGATTTAGCTTTGTATATTATATGGTCACTCTTGTTGGGTAGAAGGACAGTTTTTAACTCTGGTTTGTAGTGATGTTGTTTATTTGTTGTTCTTTTGTTGTTCTTTTGTTGTTCGTTTCTTACTTCTCGTTTCTACCTCACTGTATCATTCATTATTGTCTAAAATATGACCATTAAGAATATTGGCTTGTGCTTTAAATGCAACTGTTGCTATATTGCTACATGCTTGGTTGCTAATTTATACAGTCTGGCATCTAAATATATGGAAATTCAAAAAAATATAATTCGATCAATGGAAGGAGTAGATATGAATAAAAAGCTATTAGTAGTAGCAGTGGGTAGTGCCTTGGCAATGCCAATCGCGGTTAACGCTAAAGTAGTGGTGTATGGACATGCACAAGTAGAAGTCGGTAATATTGACAACGGGACTACCGATAATAATTTCTCGAGGGATGCCGCACGAGGCCGAATTGGATTTAAGGCTTCTGAAAAACTAGGCAACGGTATGATTGCTTTTGCTAAGTTTGAATTTAGAACTGATACTTCAGATGGTCAGGTAGGCAGTGGTCTGCTAGGCGCTCGTGAACAAGTGGTCGGGTTAAAAGGAGGTTTTGGTACTATTGAGTTAGGGCGTTTAAAGCAACCGTATAAATATCTTGGTGGTGTGCTTTATGATCCTTTTGTAGCCACAACACTGGAAGCTCGAGGAAATGGTGCGCAATCTTTAGATGAGTTAGGTAATCAAGCATTTGGGCATAGTGCGTTTTTGAGTAATTCAATTGCCTGGAAATCCAGAAATTTTAATGGTCTTTCAATTTGGGCCTTAATTAGTATTGACGAAGAAGATACTACTGCTAGTGGATCTGATGGTGATTATTCAATAGGTATCCAATATAAAAGTGGTCCGCTTGAGCTGGGAGTGGTCACAATTTCAAATGATGACACTAGCAGTGATGCAGTTAAGTTTTTTGGCCAATATAAGTGGGGAAATCATAAGTTCTCAGGATCGTTTGAAACACTTGATCTAGGAGCATCAGATACTACGGTTTATTTTGCAGGTTACCAATTGCGTTCTGGAAACAATGTATTTGTCGCTCAGTTAGGAAGTACAGATCCTGATGTGGGGGTAGAAACAGACTATTATGCTATTGGAATGATTCATAATCTGTCCAAGAAAACTCGTTTATTTGGAGGTTTTAGAAATACTGATATTGATGGTGGTGTAGAAACAGATGTAATTTCTCTTGGTTTGCGAGTGATTTTTTAAAATTGTTAACTCTATAGCGATCGAAATTCGTTAATCTGAGCATGAAGGATAAGAAAGGCTGGATTCAGAAATGACTCCAGCCTTTTTATTAGCATAGTTTTTCCTTGGTATTAAGATTGGTATTGGAATTAGATGTGAAGTTGATGTTGGGCAGTGGTAGTTTTCATGTTTTTCCAAAACTGATGGTCTTAATTTAATTTTCTTACAATAAATATGCTTCTAAAACTAGCTGAACAGCCCTCTTCATTGTTGTAATTCAGCAACAAACGAAATCCTTGTATCATAAATGAAAATAGTTGTTGCAATTAACACAAAAGTTGCTATATTCCAACGTGTCCACAAAACATAATCCATTTTTGGAGGGAATTATCTAATGAATAAGAAAATTTTAGCTCTGGCAGTTGGTAGTGCATTGGCTTTGCCAATGGTTGCTCAAGCCAAAGTAGTAGTATACGGTCATGCACAGGTAGAAATTGGTAACATTGATACTGGTGTAACTGATCAAAACTTTTCTCGTGACCAATCTCGTGGTCGTTTCGGTATTAAAGCATCTGAAAAACTAGGCAACGGCATGACTGCTTATGCCAAGTTTGAATTTGCTACAGATACTTCTGACGGTAATAGAGCTCCTAATAGCCCGCTTAGTCCTCGTGAGCATGCTGTTGGTTTGAAAGGTGCTTTTGGTGCGGTTGAATTAGGTCGTTTAAAAACTCCTTACAAGTACTTCGGTGGTGTGACTTATGACCCATTCGTAGCAACAAACCTTGAAGCTCGTGGTAATGGTGGTCAAACTGGTGGTTCTTTTGGACATAATAGCTTTCGGAGCAACTCGATTGCATGGAAATCTAACAACTTCAATGGTCTTTCTGTTTGGTTGTTAGCGAGTATTGATGAAGAAGATGGTACTGATGGTGATTACTCAATTGGTGTTCGTTATAAAGCGGGACCTTTTGAAGTAGGTGTTACTACTATTAATGATGACTCTGCTAATTTAGATCGTACTAAGTTGTTTGGTCAGTATAAGTGGGGCAATCATAAGTTTTCAGGTTCCTTTGAAGCTTCATCAGCAGGTGCTGTTGATACTGATACTTTGTTTCTTGGTTATCAGTTACGTTCTGGAAATAACACCTTTGCTGCGCAATACGGCAACACTGATCCAGACTCTGGTGTAGAAACTGATTACTTCGCGATTGGTATGATTCATCACCTTTCTAAGAAGACTCGAGTATTCGGCGGTTATCGTTCTACTGACGTAGACGCTGGTACTGAAACTGAAGTTTTCTCAGTTGGTTTGCGAGTGTTGTTCTAAGATTTATTTAGATCAGATCGTACTACTAGAGAAACGGAGCCTTCGGGCTCCGTTTTTTTATGTCTAAACTTTACTGCCTTGTTTCACCCGCTTCAGTAATTAGTGTAAAATAATTGAATGATGATTAAACCTAAAAAAGTACTGTATTTAAGTCTAATTTTGATATTGTTTGTTTTAACCGCAGCTTCTTGTCAAAACTTACGTCCTTCACAACACCCCTTGGTCCAACGAGATCATGTACATAATTTTGGTGCAACCCGCATAGCCTTTGCTCCTTCTGGAAAATTATTAGCCAGTGGAGGGTTTCAAGGTGAAATTAAACTATGGAGTGTGCCTGGCGGAAAGTTAATCAAAACGTTAAAGCGCCACATAAAGCCAGTTCGAGGTTTAGTATGGGTTAATAATAAGACTTTAATTAGTGCCGCTGAAGATGGAAAACTAATTCGTTGGAATATTGCTTCAGGCAGAATTTTATATTCGAAACAACTCAAGGCGATCAGCAGTATGGTCTGGTCTAAAACATTACAACAAATAATGACTGGACATAAAAATGGTCAAGTGAGTCTACGCTCAGTGCAAAAATTTTCTCTATTAAGAAAGCTGAAATTGAGTAAAAAAATATTATCTGTGAGCGCAGATAAAAGGGGAAAATATTTTGCGGTCTCAACCTCTGGTAGAGATGTTTTATTATTCAATACTCGATTACAATTACTTAAAAAATTTAAAGGAGCACGTAAAAAAATTTACGAACTTCGATTTTCTCCTGATAACAAAACACTGGCAGGCAGTTCATGGTTTAATATTTTGTTGTGGAATGTTAGCACTGGCCAGTTAGAGAAAAACAAAACTGAACATTTTGGCGCGATAGTGTCCCTGGATTTTCATCCTGATGGCAAGCGCATGATTAGTATTGGTCGACATACGGATGCAACATTACGGTTGAGTCAGGTAAAAGGAGGGAAAACGATCAGGCGTTTAGCCGCACATGAATATTGTGGTTGGAATGTCCGTTTTAGTCCAAGTGGGCGTTATGTTGCCTCTTCTTCTGAAGATGAAGGTATCCGCCTATATGATATGGCCACCCCGTATAAACCCACTTTTACTCCAGTCACGAAACCCAAATAATGAAGTTAATTGAGCTAAATTTTTTAGAAAAATTTGAATGTATTGGCGGTGATTGCCCTCAATTATGTTGTCAGAAATTTAAAATTACGGTTGATGCAGACGTTGTCAAAGCATGGTCAAAGTTGGAAGATATTAGTGGTGAAGGCACTCTAGACCAACATATTGTACAGGCAGAAGAGAAAGGGCAGAATTTTAACTATTTGCAGCTCACTCAACAGGGTGATTGTGAATTACTAACAAGTGATGGTTGGTGTCAAGCGCAAACGAAATATGGTCACGATGTTCTTCCAGAAATATGTCGTACTTATCCCCGAAGTGAAAAAAAATCTGCTCTAGTAGAGGTGAAAACAGCAACTTTTTCTTGTCCAGTGGTCACGCAAAAGGTTTTATTCGAAAACAATAAGCTGGATTATAATGTTGACTTGGCCAAATTATTTTTAGTGGATCGTCCGATAATCGCCAATAAAAATGACAAAATCAGTGTTTTACTGGCAGAATTTGTGAGCGCAGTATTTCAGCTGAAAAAAGTCCCGATCAATCTCAAGTTATTTTATATTGCACAATCAGTGGGAGTGATGAATGATTGTATTATTAAGCAGGGATTTAATGAAGAACAGCTCAGGCAGATTTTGGCAAAACCTAAAGATGTATTGTTTAGTATAGGGCGTGAACTAAAAACCAAAAAATTTATGGTGGACCCAGTAACCGCAGGCTCCTACTGGAAAAATATCGCTCAATTATTTTTTGCTCGCGAGGTCAAGCTTGACTGTGTTGATCTGGAAAAATCACCGATTATGCAGTTATGTACTCAGTCCTTACAGCAAGAGTCAAAAGAATCTCTAGTACATGATGCCGCACGAAATAATGAGGCCGAATTTGAGCACTATCGTAAAATATATACACAAATACTAGATTATAAAAAATATTGGCAAGACAATCGTCCCGACTATATGGGCTCTTTATTAGAACGTTATATTATAAGCTCTTTTATTAATAAAGGATTCCCATTGCATCCACAAGATCAGCAGTTTGCTGCTACTTTAGTGTTTGTGATGACAGTGGCAAGTGCGATTCAACTCGCTTTATGGGTCACGTATAAAGAATCACCCAATACAGTTCCCAGCGAGCAGCAGTTACAACAAATTTTCTATCATATAGAAAGCACTATTGGACATACTGATAGTATTTATCAGCGGTTGGCTACTGATCCACATATGGTACAAATCAATCGTTATGCTCAGGTGTTTGTGGATTTGTTTGTATAGAGCCGTTATCACTGGAAAAATTTATCAATATTGTTTCGTGCTATGTAAGACTGCGTCAATAGTCAATTTATCAATCATTCAGTCAGAGAAAATTAATGCAATCAGTTTCCGAACTTAAAGATCATGCAAAAACATTAATCCAGCAACAGCAATTTGGTCCGGCACAGGAAGTCATTCAAGAGTGGTTATTGCAAGAACCTGATGATGCTGAGGCACATTATTTAATGGCTGGAGCTTATGGTTATACAGGAAAATTTGTCGCAGCAGAAAATCATTGTCGACAAGCAATAAAACTGCAAGCTAACTACTTTGAAGCGATTTTCCGACTGGCTAATGCCTTGGATGGGCAGTCAAAGACGGCTGAGGCACTACAATATTATCAACAAGCGATCGATATTAATCCAGCGATGCCACATGTGTGGAATAATATGGGTGCTTGTCAAATATCGATTAACGATTTTTCGAGTGCGGAACAATCTTATCGACAGGCGATAAACCTCGGTCAGCAAACGCCACAATTTTACTTTAATTTAGCACTGGCATTAATTCCTCAATCGAAAAACGATTCGACTAAAATGGATGATGCAATTAACGTAATACAAAAAGGCGAGCAGTATGATATTGAGCTTGCCGATCAATTATATTTCGATACTATGTTAGGTATTAATTTTTTGACCTTTAATGCGCCGCTACAAGCGGAAAAACACTTTCGAAACAATATTGTTCAAGAGCCCGATAACCCAGAATCACATTTGAACCTGGCCTTGTCATTAGTCGCTCAAAATCGCGAAGCAGAGGCGTTACAAAGTAGTAAAATAGCTCAGCAGTCATGCAGTGATAATGAAGTCAATGCAATAACGACTGAAATTGCCTGGACTATGGGGCTAATTTATCTAGGGCTGGGAGAGTATCAAAAAGCCTGGCCTTTATATGAATCTCGTTGGTATAGAAATAATAAAAGTCCCCGTAATCTAGCAGGAAAGCGTTGGAACAAGGAAGCATTAAAGGGTAAAACTTTGTTTTTATACCATGAGCAAGGTTATGGAGATAATTTACAGTTTGCACGTTATTTTCCACAGTTAAAACAGCTGGGAGCCACGGTAGTTTATGAGTGTCAAAAGCCTTTGTATCATTTATTTGAATCAAATGATTTCATTGATAGGCTTGTTAAGTCTGGTGAGGATATAGGAGCTTATGATTTTTATTTGCCGCTTGCGTCTTTACCCGGTATGTTAGGGACTACTTTGGAGACTATTCCATACTCTAAGGTATCAACAGAAGATCAGGGAAATGGCTATTTAAGTATTGCCACTAGCGATGTTAATAATACTCACCAAAAAATTGATCAGCTTCTTACTTCCACTGTTAATAATAAACGAGTAGGAATTTTTTGGCGGGGCAGTGGCAGCCAGGCAAATGATAAGCGACCCTGTAGCCTTAAGCACTGGGAGCCTTTGCTTAAGCTTTCTGATATTAGTTTTATTAGCTTACAAAAAGATTATGTGACAGAACAAGATGAAGCATTGTTTTCTCAGTACTCTATTACAGATATGCGGTCTGTGATTAATGATTTTTCCGATACCGCTTATATAATTAAGCAACTTGACTTAGTGATCACTATCGATACCTCAGTGGCGCATTTAGCCGGTTCTTTGGGAGCGAATGCTAAGGTGTTATTGGCGTATGCGTCAGATTGGCGTTGGGGACGAAACACTGATACTTGTGCCTGGTACCCTAGCTTGACACTTTACAGGCAGTCCGAGATTAATCGTTGGGATTCAGTGATTAATCAATTAGTGTCTGATATTTCAGAGTGCTAATATCTGGTATTGCTAGCAGTGGTGAGTGCATTATAATAAGTTTACAGAGTCTGTAGCGATATTTTATCGTCCTATAGACGCTAAATCATGATATATAGACCGAACCATAACACAAAAATGCGATTATAATATAAGCGTTGGTGCTTGTATCATAGTGGTATTAAACTGCTCGCAGCACATCAACCATCAAACAATTTATTGGCAAGATAACAGGATTAACCCAGCGATATGAATTCTGATAAGCAAGACAAGAACCCCCGCATTCGCGAGATTCCTTACAACTATACCTCATACTCTGATCGCGAAATTGTCATTCGCTATATGGGCGAAGAAATGTGGTTGTTAATTGAAAAACTTCGAGGTAGCCGCCGCACCGGTCACTCGGCGCGTATGTTATTTGAGGTCTTGGGGGATATGTGGGTAGTGAATCGCAATCCTTTTATTCAAGATGATTTGTTAGACAGCCCTAAGCGGCTCAAGGCACTAGTGGCGGCGTTAAATCATCGTTTACATCAAATTGAAAATCGTGCAGAAGCCAATTTATTGGCATTGCAATTAGTCGAGAACGCCCGTATCGCTGTGAAGAAGTTTAAGGACTGGTTTCCAGCACAACGTAAAATTCGCAAAAAAATATTGAAATCTTTATCGCAAGTGACTAAAAAACATAATATTGATTTTAGTGGAATTGCACGGGTATCACATGTCACCGATGCCTCCGACTGGCGAGTAGAATATCCCTGTGTTGTTGTACATCCTGACAATGAAAATGAAATCCCCGGTTTGGTTTCAGCCTGTATCGAGCTAGGGCTTAGTATTATTGGTCGTGGAGGCGGTACAGGGTATACCGGCGCAGCAGTTCCTTTGATTGAAGAAACTGCGGTCATTAATTTGGAAAAATTATTAGAAGTCGACCGCGTTCAATTGAAGACGTTGCCTGGCACTGAGCTTAAAACGCCAGTAATCAAGGTCGGGGCAGGTGCTATTACTAAATCAGTGGCAGAGATGGCAGTGGCCTGTGGTTACGTATTTGCAGTGGACCCTACCTCCCAGGATTCCTCGACTATTGGTGGCAATATTGCGATGAATGCTGGTGGTAAAAAAGCAGTCTTGTGGGGAACAACGATTGATAATCTTTCGTCGTGGAAAATGGTAACGGCAGAGGGTTGCTGGATTAATGTTGAGCGATTGGACCATAACCTGGGTAAAATTCACTTACAGGAAACAGTGCGTTTTCGGGTACGTAGTTTTAACGCTGAAGGCAAGTCAGTAGACAGCAAGCTTTATCCACGAGAAAAAATTATCTCTTTACCTGGTCGAGAATTGCGTAAACACGGCTTAGGTAAGGATGTTACCAACAAGTTTTTGGGAGGCATCCCGGGTATTCAAAAAGAAGGCTGTGATGGCATTATTACTTCTGCTGAGTTTATTTTGCATCAGTTTCCAGCGCATACGTATACAGTATGTTTGGAGTTTTTTGGCTCCGATTTAAGGAAGGCTATTCCCGCTATTGTAGAAACGAAAGATTATCTTGATCAGCATAAAGAAGTGATTTTGTCAGGATTGGAGCATCTTGATGAGCGTTATGTTAAAGCGATTGGTTATTCCAGTAAGTCGGCACGTGGACAATCTCCAAAAATGGTATTGTTAATTGATATTTCTTCAGAGTCTGAGCATCAGCTTAATGAAGTGATCGAGAAAGTATTATCGATGTCTAGGCAAAGGGGGGGAGAAGGTTTTGTGGCCAGTAGCCCTGAAGCACGTAAGCAATTTTGGGCCGACCGTTCCAGAACAGCGGCTATTGCTGCTCATACTAATGCCTTCAAAATTAACGAAGATGTTGTGATCCCGCTGGAAAAACTCGCTGATTATAGCGAAGGTATTGAACGCATTAATATCGAACAATCGATTAAAAATAAACTAAGTATCATCGAGTCAGTGCAGACATTTTTTGAAAATGATATTGAACTCTGGATGAGGCAAGAAAATTTTGATGCAAGCCCGGAATTCAAGCGAATATTTGATACAAAAATTATTGCAGGCTTGGCAATTTGTGCAAAAATCAAAAGTCGTTGGAAGTCAATATTGCATAATATGGATCTAGCACTTACTGAGTTACCCGCCGAGCTGGAAGACTATGTTAAGTCAATAAATATAGCTAACGACAATACTAATGAAGCGAGTGAGTCACTAGAGGGAGAGTCAGATAATAAATTAATTGATTTACTATTGGCGCGTGTGTTGGATATCTCCTTTCGAGAGTCGATTGAAAAGCCTTTAAAAGATATATTTAATGGTCAGGGGTTCGCTTTATTACATCAAAAGCTAGATTCATTACACGCTGACATTCGTACTAATCGTTTATTCGTGGCGACTCATATGCACGCAGGTGATGGTAATGTGCATACTAATATACCGGTCAACTCTCACAATTATGCAATGATGCGCGAAGCTGAACATATTGTTGATCATGTTATGGCGCTGGCGGTTTCTCTCAATGGCGTGATTTCTGGTGAGCATGGTATTGGTATTACTAAATTACAATATTTGCCCAAAGAAACCATTGATGAGTTTTTGGAGTTTAAACAAAAAGTCGATCCACAAAATGTTTTTAATCGGCATAAGCTAAGTCATCAAGGAGGCTTGGAAAGGGCTTATACACCTTCATTACAACTACTGCAGCAAGAAGCATTAATTCTTGAGGCGAGTGAATTGAATGAATTAAACAATGCAACGCGCCATTGTTTACGTTGTGGGAAGTGCAAACCCGTGTGTAATACTCATATTCCACAAGCGAATTTAAGTTATTCACCGCGTAATAAAATACTTGCAACTGGTTTGATTATTGAAGCATTTATCTATGAAGAGCAAACGCGTCGTGGAATTTCCTTGAAACATTTTGAGGCGATGAATGATATAGCGGATCATTGTACTGTATGCCATAAGTGTTTGGCACCTTGTCCAGTGGATATTGATTTTGGCGATGTGACAGTAAAAATGCGGAATATCCTTCGTCAGTATGGCCATAAAAAGTATAACCCCGGTACATGGTTATCCTTAAAGTTTTTGAATATGATGAACCCGCGTGGTATCAAAATAATGCGGCTGTTGATGATTAGTATAGGCTACCGAATGCAGCGCTTGGCATATCGTGTTTTTAAACCATTTCAAAAGCCGATCCAACATCAGCCAAAACCAACGCCCGGTAAACCGACATTGACCACTCAAATAGTTCAGTTTATGGCAAAACCCTTGCCAGCAGCTATGCCCCGCAAGGCAATGCGTACTTTACTGGCGATAGAGGATACTAGTCAGGTGCCTATTATTAGTGATCCACAAAAAATCACCGATAATAGTGATGCTGTTTTCTATTTTCCGGGTTGTGGTTCGGAGCGTTTGTTTAGTCAGGTGGGAATGGCTACTTTGACAATGTTAGCTTATACGGGAGCAAGAACTGTTTTACCCCCGGCTTATTTGTGCTGTGGTTATCCACAAACAGCGAATGGTGATGAGAAAAAAGGGGAATCAATTTCTACCGAAAACCGGGTGTTATTTCATCGTATTGCGAATACCTTAAATTATCTGGATATAAAAACAGTGGTGGTTTCTTGCGGGACTTGTATGGATCAATTGTTAAAATATCAGTTCGACAAAATTTTTCCTGGTTGTCGCTTATTAGATATACATGAATATCTATTGGAGAAAAAAGTGACACTTGAGTCTGGTCATGGTCGAAAGTATATCTACCATGATCCTTGTCATTCGCCTATGAAAACCTATGAGCCATTAAAAGTAGCCCAAACATTAATGGCAGCAGAAGTCGTAGAGACCGATCGTTGTTGTGGTGAAGCAGGCACGTTTGGGATTAGTCGACCTGATATTGCTGCGCAAATACGGTTTCGAAAACAACAAAGTTTGGAAGAATGTCAGCAACAATTATTAGCACCAGATTTTGAAGATAGTTCTATTGACGTATCTGATACGAAATCAAACGGAATATCGCAGCAAGTGACGGACACTCATAAGGTGCAGGAGGTTAAAATTTTAACCGCTTGTCCATCTTGTCAACAAGGTTTAAGTGGTTACCAGCCTTCCACTAATTTAGAAACAGATTATATTGTGGTGGAACTGGCTAAGCATTTACTAGGGGATCAGTGGGAAAAAGATTTTATGGTGATGGCACGCACAAAAGGAATCGAAAAAGTATTGTTATAAAGAGATAAAGATAGTTTGATTGCAATGATATCAGTGCTGTTTTGCTTAGCGTGCTATTGGAAATAACAATTTTGCGAATAGCCTGATAATTCTCTATTGCTGGTTAAAGTAGTGAACGAGATAGAGATACCCTCATACCCTGTCTTGCTTATAGTCAATTTGAGTCGAAATTCCATCCTTGCTTAATGCAGCGTCTGCCATAAATTTAGACAAATTAATTTATGTTAATAGTCTAATTTGGCAGCAATAAACTCTGTTTAGTTAAAAACAATTATATTTTGTTGAAATGCTATTGTTTCCCAAAATAGTTTAAATAATATATTGACCTGACTCCTTATTTCTATAAAAATATATCTTCAATTTTCAAAAAAGCAAAAGAGTTGCTGCGACAAAAATAAGCAGTAAAAAATACTAAAATTATAAACAGTTGTAAACTGTATGAATCTAAATTCAAATATTGCAAGCCATAAAGTGGCTTCTGATTAAGTCGTGGTGGTGGCCTTAGGGTCTAAAAATAATAGAGCCTATGTAGAAGGTTTGACTATTAGTATTGCTTCTAGTGCATTCTTCATCTTACCCTCTTGTTTTGACTAATAATCTCACGCAATAGAATTTATCACAGATTCCTAAAGATAACGTAATCGAGAAATTCGCTTGCCAGTCAGGTGACTCCCTGAAACCGGTAAAAATAATTAGTCGCTCTGTTTATTGAAGAATAAACAGAGTTTAAAATAGAGTAAGAATAATATGAAACTTGTTAAACAAGCACATCTTTACTTTAAGAATGAAAAATCAGATAAAGTTTATGAAGTTGATCTGTGTGAGTTAGCTCAAACTGATACAGCTCGTTACCTTGTTAATTTTCGGTATGGCCGACGCGGCGCAAACTTAAAAGAGGGTAGTAAAACTGATCAGCCAGTCACTCTTGACGAAGCACAAATGGTATTTGATAGTATTGTGGTGGCAAAAACTAACAAGGGTTATTTACACAGTGATCATTCACCTGTGATCAGTGATATACAAGCTTCTGTGATCAATAATTCGAATCACTCTAGTGAAGAGGGTTCTAATCAGTTTGTGACAGAAGAGGCTATTAGCGAAAAAAGCTGTTTACCTGATGAGATGGTTAGCAAAATAAAAGCACGTTTAGCGAGCTTAGTGAGTAATAAACAATTTGATAGTAAAGAGCTTAAGCGCTTGGTATGGCGTATTGGCGAACTAGAAATAAAGGGGCTTGATAATTTATTACTATTAGCAGGTGATGAGGGAGATGCCTTACTTGATTACTGTTTGATATGGACATTAGGCCGAGTGGGTCAGGATTCAAAATATCTGTATCCGATATTTGCAAGAAGCCATCAGTTAGATGACGCTGATCCAGTGAAAAGGATCGCGCTTGAAGCGATGTTACAGCATGCCTCTGAAGAACAAAGATGTTCGTTGCTCAATAGCATCAAGCAGCGCTTAGACCCGGCAGTGAATTCGTTGTTAGACAATAATCACTATGATTCGTTATTCGATTACGTGAAAAGGTTGATTGATAAAAGTAGCGTAGAACTTATTAGCACTTTAACTAATCTCTATTGCTTATCGATTGCTGATAATGATCTTAGGACGATCATACTGAAGCTTGTGCCTTTGGTGCCAGCGCGTCCCAATGCATTGAAGGCCTTGCGTTATATTTATAAAGCGGCAGAGTTTCGAAATGATTATAGAGTGCTCGGGTTAGTCGCATTAGTGATGGAACGGAGCCAGTGTTTTGCTCGCTTTGATTATTATGATACGGTTTATATTAGAAATCCGGATTATGGTGTTAAGCGTAATCAAAGTTATTACTTGAGATTTGATTTTAACCAAGAAATGGCAAAAGAAGACAGTCGTATTGCCTGGACTGCGAATACCCGCCATTATTTTATACGGCGCACCTGGCGCAACTTACGGCGATTAGGCAAAGTTTCTCATCCTCAATTTGTGGATCAGGCCGTGGGTATTTTGTTGGCCTTTAGTGACAAGCATGGTGATCACGGAATTACCTATAACAGTTATAGATATTTCAATGTAGGCACTCCATCTTATCTTTACGAACCAGTGCAAGAAACGAGTTATGAGTTTGCTCCTTATATGAGTTTTAATAACTTGTTGTATGCTGAGAGTGTGCGATTATTACCCAGCGCAAGTGGCGATAGATGGTATTCCCAAACCGATTTGGATGACTTTCGTCCTCTGACAGAAGTGGCAGAATCGCGTGAAGAATTATTGCCGGAACTATGGGATAAAAGACCTGACGCATTAATTCAATTACTGTGTGAGAGCCAATGTTTGCAAGTACATCTATTTGCCGTATTTGCTTTGCGAGACAATCAGCAGGCGTACTCTACCATTACCACTAAGAATATTATTGCATTTTTAGCAACACCTTATGATTGTACCAATCAATTAGCAAAAGAGCTTGCAGTTCAACGCTATAATTCATCCTCACCTGATGTAGACATTATTGTTGCGATGTTAGCGGCATCGATTCAGGAAGCACGTGATATTGGTCGGTCATGGTTAATGGATAATCGATACTTATTGGATGAGTATCCCAATCTATTAGTGGTTATTCTGACTGCAGAACATAAGGATATGCAGGGTTGGGGGCGTGAACTGGTGGCGACTCTCAAAATGGATACAGCTCGTAAGCAGGCAGTAGTGGCGCGTCTGTTTGCTTGGATGCAGGATTTAATTGTTGCGACTAAGCAAGAGAGCTCGGAGCTTGAGTTAAGTGAAGTTCAGCAATCTATTATTATTCAAATAAGTTGGTATTTGACGCATACTTTTAGCGAGCAAACAGAAAGTATTGGTTTACATGTGATTGAAGATTTACTGAAGCATCCTGCTTTGGAAATTAAAAAAATGGCGGCCCATTTATTGGTTAATCATAAAACACCTACCGAGCAACTACCCACGCATTTACTGAAACTACTAATCGAAAATGAAAACGTCGATTTACGTGCTCTAGGGGTACAGCTATTTGGAAAACTCCCTGCCAAAACATTGGCTTCTCAGTCGGACCTAATATTAACTTATTGTCTGGGTGACGAGACAGCAATCAGAAAGGAAAGCTACTTTATGATTGCTCGTATTGCAGAAGTGGATTCTTTATTGGCCGGCGATATGATTCGTCGCTTATTAGATGAGTTATTTAGAAAAGAAAGTTCAGACGAATTGCACGCTGATATTATCAATGCCTTGTCCGACAAGTTAAGTCACTTAATTAGCACCCAGGATAACAATGCATGTGTGTTATTTGACAAGGACATTATATGGCGTTTATTAATGGCAAGGGCTAATGGGGCTAATCAATATGGGGGGGTATTATTAGAGCAAGTAAACCCTGAACATTTGACTGTACGTCAATGGTCTCGTCTTGGCATGAACCCTGTCTTTTCAGTGCGAGCTTGGGTCTGGGATTGTTATCAAAAATACGGACAAAGAATAAAAAACAATAGTATTGATGCATTGCGAATATTAGAAAATAGTTGGGACGATAGTCGTGCCTTTGCAATCGATTATTTCCGAACGAATTTTTCACAAAAAGATTGGTCTGCTGAATCTATGATAGGGGTATGTGACAGTGTATTGCCTGAAGTTCAACAGTTAGGTCGCGAACTCATTACTCGGTTTTTTAGTGATGACAATGGAGTAGAATATCTCAGTAAACTCAGTCAGCATCCTTCAGTTAATATTCAACTATTTACGTCTCACTATTTGAAAAATTATGCGGGTGGTAGTCTTGATCGAATAGAGGCGCTAGCTCCTTATTTTGTCACAGTCTTGTCTAATGTGAATAAAGGACGTATCGCTAAAACTCGAGTGATTGATTTTTTGTATCAAGAAGCGATGCAATCTGCTGACGTTGCGAAAATTGCCGCTAAAATATTAAGTCGCCAATCTGTGACAATCGTATTATGTGACCATACGCGTTACCTCTTGACAATGCGTGATTTACTTGAAAAATACCCTTTTCTTGATTTACCTATTAATAAGAAAACAGTTCCAGTGAGAAGTGTTTTAACTAACACACCTGTAATAGCCACAGAAAAGGATCAAATCAAAAATGTTGTTTAATCACCGATATCATGGCAGTAGCAAGGTAGCCAGCAGCGCTGCTAGTACTGAAATGAGCTTTGCTCCTGACACTCATCGTGAGCCCACTTATTTTGTAGCGGAGCTAGGTCAGCATCTTAATTTTCGTGAAGCCATTTCATCACTGCATGACGTCGTAATTTCTGATATGCGTTTCAAGCCTAGAGATAAAACCGACTACATGACTTGGCTAAAGGAAAATGAACAGCAATTATTGGCGGACTGGTTAGACGTGGGTTTGGATGATCTTAATCGCATTACTGAAGTTCGTGGTGACTTGAATGCTTTATACAAAGCGCGTCGTCGTTCAATGGGACCTTTTTATCGTGCGCAGCAGAAGTACTTTGACTATCTTTACAAGTATGATTATGACGCATGGTTTGTACTAGACCCAGTGATTACGATCAACCCGGATCAAATATTTTTTGAATGTTTTAGTCAAGATGAGTCGAGTTATGGTCGTTTGAGTTGTAATTATGAAGTGTTTAAGAATATTGATTCTTTTGCTTGTGGAACGACGAATATAGATTATTCCAATGATTTGTATAATGAATTTCAAAAAATTCGTGACTATAAAAATACCCAGTTTAAAGTGGAGCCAGGCGGGTTCGAAGTCACTACACATAATGATGATAGTTTTGTTGAGAATAAAATTGATTTACCTGATAGTTGGGTGCGAGGTTTTTTGCAGGTGAGTTCAGCAATGACGATGCCAATGCGTACACTGACTTTACACCCTATGGATATGTATAATATTTGTTTGATTCTGAAACGTAAAAAAGAAAAAATTGGCCCTCGTTCAATACGTTTTATATTGCGTCCAGGACAGCCAGTGAAAATCATATTTGAGCCATGGAATACTGAATTGATTTGTAAGCGTTCTTGTTATGAAGGCGAGGCGGATGAGATTAGAATGTGGGGTAGAAGGCGACTATCGATTTTAGAACGCTTAATTCCTATCACTAAAAAATTTACAGTGAATTTGTTAGGCACTGGAATGCCATCCTTTTTTATAGCACATATGAATGATATGGATTTTACTTTAGGCTTGTCAGGTTGGACTGCCAATGATTGGTCGCGTTTAGGAAATTTTGATTTGATGGCGCCACGCGTTGAAGCGGATGATATTACTAAGAAGCGGGTGTTTAATGCTCTTAAAGAGAATTGGGTTGAGTCAGTCGCTTCCTTGGCAAAACGTTTGAATTTAAATAAATCACTAGTGGCAGGATCGTTACAAGCATATACCCAGGCAGGACGGGTTGTGTATGATCTTGTTAATCAAGTTTATCGAGTTCGTGAACTGAGTAAAGACCCGTTACCAATGAAACTGTTGCGTTTCAGCAATGAGCGTGAAGATCGGGCCAGTAATTTTGTGAATGCAAAACTGGTCAAAATCAAAGAACGAATGATTCAAGAAAATGCACTTCATATTCGAGGCACTGTCATGGATGATGGTCGAAAATATAAAACCAGCATAGTGATTGACGATGATCAACGTCTATCTGAAGCTGAGTGTGAATGCCACTTTTTTGTTCGAAATCGTTTGTATGAAGGCCCCTGTGAACATATGTTAGCTTTACGAATAAAGCATAATGAAAATGGTCGAAAAATATAAATGTTTTTGATTGATCTAAGTATCGGGATTATATAGAATGAATTTGAGTAGTGATGTACAACGATTGTGGCTTGGTATTCCTGAGAAATTACCTTGCAATCCGGGCGGCGGTTCGCCGTCCTTGTACCATGAAATACTTTGCATCACTGGTCCGCTCTTTACCAAGCGGAGTAGTCGCCCCTATCGTCATTTCGGTTTGGCTTCAAAGAAGTCAAATAACGATAGGGGCAACACTCCGCACCGAGTTGAGCAGCCCAATCATAAGCTATCTACGAAGGTCGGCATATTAAGTGCCAGTACTAGCCAACGATCAAGTGCATCACTACTCAAATTCATTGTATATCGCCTAGTGATAACCAGTACCAATATAATAAATACCAGCATAATAAATATAAGTACTATCACATTTTTTGTCATTCCTTTTTCCTTTTTCCCGTATCCCATTAAACCTAGAGTAATATCATGACTGAAAGTTCGCCAGGCCAGCTTACGCGCCAACAACTCTATGATCGTATAAAAGAATCCTCGAAAGATGAATTTATTTTGTCAGAAATGAAGCGTCTTGGTTTTTGGCCTGAAGAAGACAGTCCTTCAGTAACAGCCGAAGTCATTACTAGGACGGGGGAGTTAGAGCGAGAGTTACGAGCATTATTGGCTAAACAGCGCAGAATGCAGAACCCAGATCTAGCGCTTAAAGATATGCATAAAGAGCGTAAAGCGAAGGCACTCGAAAGGCGTGAAGAAACCCGGCAAAATAACTTTGAAGCGAAATATCAACGGGCACTCAACTGGTATCAAAAGAATCAAAAAGAAATAGTATTCTTAGGTGAGGGTGTGTCATCTGATTTGAATGATAAGCAATCGGATGTTGCGCGTCTGGCCAAGTTTGGTCTACAAAGTTTTGATAATGCGCAAGCATTAGCAGCCACTATTGGTATTAGTCTTGCTGAACTTAAATTTTTAACTTATACCCGGGCCAGTTCTAAGGTTCATCATTACGTACAATTTGAGCTGCCTAAAAAAACAGGTGGCACTCGTAAAATATCATCACCAATGCCGCGCTTAAAACTGGTTCAATACTGGATAAAAAATAACATTCTTGCCAAAATTCCTTCGCATAGTGCTGTCCATGGATTTATGACTAATAAATCAATAGTGACTAATGCTAAGCCGCATGTAGATTCTGCGCTAGTGATTAATATGGACTTGCAAGATTTTTTTCCGAGCATAAGTTATCAACGAGTAAAAGGCTATTTCCGAAAAATTGGCTATTCCGGCGAGATTGCGACTTTGCTAGGCTTATTATGTACTGAATCTGAGGTGGATGAAATTGAGCTTGATGGTGATACTTATTATGTGAGTAAAGGAATTCGTCGTTTACCACAAGGAGCGCCAACCAGTCCTGATATTAGTAATTTGATTTGTTTTCGTTTAGACAAGCGAATGGCGGGGACGATGACTGATATTGGTTTTAGTTATACTCGTTACGCGGATGATATGACATTTTCTTGTAAAGTAGCAGATGACAATGCCCTTAAAAAATTATTCTGGCGAGTTCATCAAATTATTGACAATGAAGGTTTTGTTGTTCACCCAGATAAAACACGTATTATGCGCAAAGGCTCCCGGCAGGAAGTGACGGGGATTATTGTTAACGACAAGGTTAGCATTAATCGTAAATTATTACGAAACTTCAAGGCTTGTTTACATCAAACATTACTGGATGGGCCTGATGGAAAACAATGGGGGAATGGCAATAATTTAATTGCTAGTTTATATGGTTTTGCCAATTATGTGAGCATGGTAGATAAGGTAAAAGGTGTCAAGTTTATGGCACAGGTGAAACAGATCCAAGAAAAATATGGGCAACAAGCTCTCCCGTCTAGGCCAGAAGGTAAAGATAGGCTAAAGAATATTAAACCAGAAAATATCGTGAATAGTGATGAGTGGTGGCAGCCAAAATTAAAAGATGCGCCGGTGAGGGATGACCGCCAAGAGTAAGCGAACTTAAGTATGAATGCTGGGTGAGCTGGGCAATACTTGAATTATTTATTATTTATTATTTATTATTTATTATTTATTATTTATTATTAAGCCAGTGATTGCCAATAGGAGCTTAGGCAATCAAGCCTGACTGTATGCGAACTATTTATGTCGTAATAGTTTTGACGCCGTTAGCGGTTCCTAACATTAAGATATCTGCAGGTCTTATTGCAAATAAGCCATTAGTGACTACTCCAACAATATTGTTAAGTTGTTGCTCTAGTGCTTTTGGATCGGTAATGCTCAAGTTATGAATGTCGAGGATTTGGTTTCCGTTGTCGGTGGTGAAGCTTTCACGCCAAACAGGGTCGCCTCCTAACTTGACAATTTCCCTTGCCACATAACTACGAGCCATTGGAATAACTTCCACAGGTAATGGAAACTTCCCCATCACATCAACCAATTTTGATTCATCAGCAATACAGACAAATTGACCACTCACCGCAGCGACGATTTTTTCACGTGTTAATGCGCCTCCGCCTCCCTTCATTAAATGAAGATGTTGGTTGCTTTCATCTGCGCCATCGATATAGACACTTATATCGTTGACAGAATTTAGATCATAAACAGTGATTCCATGGCCTCGCAGTCGGTCGGCGCTTGCTTCAGAGCTGGCAACGGCGCCTTCGATTTTATGTTTAATTTTGGCGAGCTCATCTATAAAAAAGTTAGCCGTAGAACCAGTACCAATTCCAATAATGGTATCTTCTACAACATGTTCAATAGCGGCTTTTGCGACTTCTTGTTTTTGTTTGTCTTGTTGATTCTCAGCGCTCATTTCTTTCTCCATATTCTAATAAGCGTCATGATACTAGACCAATAGCGAGGGTCAAGACTATCGGCCTAATTTTTATACAGCTAAGTCATGAAATTGGCCAAAAAATGCTTAGAATTGCTTGATTGAGTAGTCTGGCAATAAAAGTATGGTTATAGAATCGAATTTATTATCGTATAAAAGATAATTGGAGTGATGACTAATAGCTTATCGGCTTAAATGGTCTCTGGGTTATTAGGGTTAGAACATTGATTAATAGCAATATGAGTATTGTTCTCAGTTCTTGGTTCTCCTTTTTCTGGCACTCTAAGTGAGTGATAAAAACTAGTGGTGTTCTTTATTGCTTCCTTTTTCCGCTGCTTGAACTTCGTTATTCTCATGTCATATACAAACTGTTTTAATGGGAATGGAGCTTTACAGTATCCTACTGAGTCAATTGTAAAACTATATAAACAATTAGTGATTTTTTGCCTGAGATATTGTAGTAAGCCGAAATTTTCTACTAATTTTGGGTGGTAGGGGTTATATTATCGCTACTTCAATTAAAATAGGAACAAAGCAATGGCAGCCTCGGCTGAAGTCACTTCAATGCAAGAAATGTATTTACGAAAAATATTAAAAGCACGTGTGTATGACGTAGCACAAAAAACACCGTTGAGTTATGCCAAGATTTTGTCTGCAAAGCTGAACAATCATATTTTTATGAAACGTGAAGACCTGCAACAGGTGTTTTCGTTTAAGTTACGGGGTGCCTATAACAAAATGGCGCAGCTTGATAGCGATGAGCGGCAATGCGGTGTTATTACTGCTTCAGCTGGAAATCATGCGCAAGGCGTGGCCTTATCTGCGCATCGATTGGGTATATCTGCCACTATTGTTATGCCTGAAACAACGCCTGCTATTAAAGTGAATTCTGTTGCTGCGCACAGTGCTGAAGTTATATTACATGGCGATACCTATGATGAAGCTGCTATGTATGCCGTTAAGCTAGCCGAAAGTTCAGGTAAAACACTGATACACCCTTATGATGATCCTGATGTTATCGCCGGGCAAGGGACTATTGCAATGGAGATATTGCAGCAAGCTGATGGTGCTATTGATGCTATTTTTATTCCTGTTGGTGGAGGGGGGTTGATTGCTGGTATCTCGGTGTATATCAAACAATTATATCCAGAAATAAAGATTATTGGTGTTGAACCACAAGATGCTCCTTGTATGCATGAGGCGTTAAAGTTTGATGAGCGCGTGGTTCTTGACCAAGTAGGAATATTTGCAGATGGGGTTGCGGTGCGTCAGGTTGGAAAAGAGACCTTTAAAGTGGCTCAGCATTGTGTTGATGAAATGCTTCTGGTGACTACGGATGAGATTTGTGCGGCAATTAAAGATATATACGATGATACTCGCTCCATTGTAGAGCCTGCGGGTGCATTGGCAATTGCAGGTATTAAGAAATATGTGAGTGATCATTCTATTAAAGACCAACAGCTAATCGCTATTAATAGTGGTGCGAATATAAATTTCGATCGTTTACGACATGTGGCTGAACGTGCTGAAATTGGTGAACAGCGCGAGGTCTTATTAGGGGTGACGATTCCAGAACGTGCCGGAAGTTTTAGGCAGTTTTGTAAATTACTGGGGCACAGGAGTATTACAGAGTTCAATTATCGTTATGCAAGTGATCATGAGGCACATGTATTTGTTGGAATAGAGGCGAGTGGAGGTGAAGAAGCTAAGCAAACAATGATTGATTTACTTATCGCTAACGATTATGCGGTAGTGGATTTGACCAATAACGAAATGGCAAAGTTACATGTACGTTATATGGTGGGTGGACATGGGCGAGACCTGGATAATGAGGTCTTATATCGATTTGAGTTCCCTGAAAGACCTGGAGCACTACTTCAATTTTTAGAGCGTATTGGCGAGAAATGGAATATTAGTTTGTTTCATTATCGTAATCATGGTTCAGCTTACGGGAGAATATTGGCAGGTTTGCAAGTCGCTGATGATAATCAAGAGGAATTCTGTAAATTTTTGAATGATTTGGGTTATACCTATTGTGAAGAAAAAGATAATGCAGCTTATAGATTGTTTTTAGGTAGCGCTTGACTCAAAAACTAAGTGGCAATTATTGCCTATCCAAATGTCGGGGTTAAGCGAAGTGTCGATTTACTTGTGATCAATGGATTGAATATTAAAAAGTCGATATTGTTAGGTTTTAGCTGCTGAGACCCCTAAGCGGTGAAGGATGCATAAGGTTCTGGTTTATAGACGTGTGATATCGCTAACTGATTAGGGTCAAAGGCGAGTCGACTCTTATATTGGGGCACTAAAAGGTTAGAACTAAAGGCAAGTCGAGTCCTAATAGGGGGGATATTGCTAAGAGAATAGAGCCGATGTTGAGTAGAATCGTAAATTTGAGTGATATTGCTAGAAGATTGTGCTTAAGTTTAGCGATAGGCTGTTTTAAGTTTTAATGTTATGTGTTTGTTTTTATAATGGTAGTACTTGGGGTGGCAGTGGTCTTTGAAGTGGTGCTAGTAGTGATACTTGAACTTGACCTCAGTGGTAAAAGGTTTAAGTGGTATTTAGTATTAGGGTCAACATAAAAAAGGCCCGCTATGCGGGCCTTTTTACCATTCGACAGTAAAACTGCCTTTGGCTAGAGTACTAGAAACTACTTCTTCTTTTTCTTAGTAGTTCTTTTCTTCTTTTTGGCCGTAGCCTTTTTCTTCTTTTTCTTTGCGGTAGCCTTCTTCTTCTTCACTACCTTTTTCTTCTTCTTGGCAGTCGTCTTCTTTTTAACTACCTTTTTCTTTTTCTTCGCAGCAGCTTTTTTACGAGCTCCTACTTTCTTCTTAGCAGCAGACTTCTTTTTTGCTACCTTCTTCTTCGCTTTCTTTTTTGCAGCCATGTTAACCTCCAGTGGTTAAGTTACAATTGCCCGTTGATGAGTATATAACACTCATTCAATAATTCCAGTTTTTTTAAAAAAAAATGTAAATTACAATTCATTTTTTAAAACATCTTTAAATTTTTTATAAAAACTGTCTTTAAAAACAAAAAAATTGTATGAGTTTGTCATTTATTTAAATACTTTTACTCTTAAGTGATAATTTCTGTCACATTCAGTCAAATTTTTTACTTAATATGACTCTGAACAAGTAGTCAGATGATCTTATCGGCTTTAAAAATAAATTTAGTGTCCCTGCTTAAGCATATATTCGTTCATTTGAGAAAAAACTGAAGAAAAAAATTGCTTCTCGATATTTTTTGGACTTCATTAAGTCTAAAAGTAATATTTTTTAATTAAAAGTCATAACATAATCCCTGATTAGGAAAAATATTCATTAATAAATGAAAAATAAAATTTTTATAAGTAACATTGAAGAGAAATCATAAAGTATTCTGTGAATATGAGTCGCTGTTATGTGAATTCTTAGAATGTTAGACATTGAATATTAAAAATAGTAAATAAAAGAGGCCTGTTATTTAAGGATTACTAGAAATTCTTCACCTTTTTATGTTAAGTGAATATATTGATAGTCAAGAGTTGCAAATTGCAACAAGCATACTCTTTCTTTACCTCTATTGTGCTGACATTAGTAGTTAGTAACGGTGTATTGATAGTTTTGGGAAGTGCGTTGATAGTTTTAGGGAGTGTATTAATTTGTATTGATAGATTCAAGAGGTGTACTGATTAAAATGATAGAAAGTTCCTTATTCTGATACAGGGCTCTTAATAAAAACTGATAGACTTAATGATTGAGTTGGTCCAAAAAAATAAACGACGAATCTACAATGTTGATGCTAATTATGGGTATAAAAATTTAAAGTGACTAAGACAAACGCCTTTATAAATAGACGCTTAGAGTTCTATTTTGTATAGAGAGTCTTTTCAGTCACAATATTATGTAGTGGTATATCCCATGCATTAGGATTGCAGTCTTCTATTTTTTGAAATTCATACGCGAGACCTATCAATTTTGGATGTTGCCATTGCCTTGAGTGATCAATAAATGCAAACGAACGATCATAATATCCACTTCCCATCCCAACGCGAGCACAATTCGTATCGAAAGCGACTAAGGGTGTGATGACCAAATCAAGATTTTTGGGCTTAATTCTCTTACTGAAGGCTGAAACAGGTTCGTGAATATGAAACTTATTGTATTTAAGGTGAGTCTCTTCGTTAAACGGAGCAAATAACAAAGCTGGACCATGTAGATGATGTAAAATAGGTAGGTATACTTGTTTGTGACGGGCCAATGCGTCTTTGATCAATAACGATGTATCCACTTCGCCGCCATATGACATATACAGTCCAACTTTTTTGGCATGATGATAGCAAGGCAATTTTATGAGCTTATCTTTGATTGCGATGGCATGGGCTAAAGCTCTGTCAGGATCAAGTAGTTTACGTTGTGCAGTGATAGTTTGTCGTACAGCTTGTATGTTTATAGTAGTCAATGGAATCCAGTTTAAGCAATTTTACTCAGGAGTCTGCTAAAGATTAATAAGTTGTAAAAAATGATGTGGATATTGACTGTTAATAATTTATATATTCTATTTAATCTTTAAGGGGTTCAGCAAATGGATATTATTAGTATACATTTGAATCGAAATCATTTTGTGAGTTGTATTATAACGAATACTTGTTGTAAAAGCCCTAACTGAAGCGAAATCATCTTGTGCAGTGTGTTATAACGAATATTTGCTGTAAAAGGCCCTGACTTAATTGAAATGGTCTTGTGTAATGTGATTAATAAAGATCTGTTGTTAACTTGTTAAACTGAGGCTTAATCGAAAGCACTACATTAATAAGCACTATGACGTGTCATCAAAATAAACGCCATAAAATAATAATAGACATCCTCCACTTCTGCCGTTGTGGTCATCGACCTTGAACCAGAGGTTCAGGTGGGCGCATCACCGATACATTAGGCTTTCTGCTACGAGGCAGACTTGCACACAGTACAAGGTATTTGCTCCCGGGGTGTTTATATTAGGCTCAAGAGTATACCCAACCAACTAACGCACAGCGTAGAGAATGCCTAAACCTCTTTATATTCAGATTAATATCTGAACCAAAAAACATTGTAATGCTTACCTGTTCTATTTTAGACAAAGAACAAGTAATTAAAAACCGTTAATTTGTTAAGGAAGCATAGACATAACATATCATCCACAAACGTAAGCCATGATCATTGCTTGGCTAAAAAAATGTCGAAGAATAATCTATACAGCAGGAATACTTGCTGCAGTAAATTTAATCATGTTTGGAGATGCATTTCTTGCAATCATAGTGACTTTCAGCAATCGAAGCTAGTAGTTTTGATCAGCTAATGTCTAATGTGTGGTGTAATCGAGGGCAAGTTCAATCTTTTCTTGGATAGATTTTAGTCGATCACTAATATTATCAAAGGGGTGATCATTACCTGGTTTTATCGCTAAAAACTCATGAGTGATATTCAATGCAACCATAACTGCAATTCGATCAACCCCTACTACTTTGCCACTACTCTTAACATCTTGCATTCGTTCATTTAAATGACGTGCAGCAGCTTGTAATGCCTGTTCTTCTCCCGCAGGACAAGTAATTCTGTATTCTCGATCCAGGATGTTAACTGTAACAGGTATAATGTCATGATCATTCATGTTGTTTATTCCATACCTCGCAATCTGTTTAAAATTTCCTCTACACGAGTACGTGCAGTTTCATTTTTTTCTATTAACTTAGCGCGTTCATGAATCAAGTTATGTTGCTGATTTTTTAGCGATTGGTTTTCTTCAGTCAATTTCGTACAGACTTGAACTAAATCATCAATGCGAGATTCAAGGCATATAATATTTTGTTCAATTGTTTGAATGCTGTTTTCTTGTTCCATGTAGTTACTATAGAGCCAGAGCTGAATAGGGTCAACGATAAAGTAAGTTAACTTGTTTGTTGAGTAAAGGTGAAAGTCAATATCACGGACTTTTGTCCTTATGTGTCATAAATTGCGTTAATCTTGCCAAAAAAGAATACTTAAAGGCAATCTTAATGATATTTTTGGTATTTCTTACACACGAAATTGATAGGCAGTACACTTAAGAGCTTTGTCAAAGCTGAAAGGCTGGTGATATAAAATATCCTCCAAAATCAATAGTATTCATCAATGCATGAATGAAGATGTTGTGTTTTGATTGTAGACGTGAAAAGGGAGAAAAGTTATTCAATAATGAAAAATATTGGCTGAAGCTAGCGGCGTGTATTGTTATTATACAGTTCAATAATGAATAGCTTAGGTGGAATCATGCAATCAGTAGAATTTAATTCTGTGGTGGAAGCGTTAGAAAGGGCAGAAGCCTCTGTCAGTGCTGCAGAATGTCACGGTATGTTGACAGCACAGTTAAGTATGGCATCAGGAAAAGGGGCGGCAGAATGTGTACGACATATTTTTGTTGATAATTGTGATCCATCCAGTGTTTTATTTACAGAGGCATTGAGTGTGCTTGAGCAAATGATTAGTCACATTCACACTACCTTAAATGATCCTGACATGGGTTTTGAATTACTTTTGCCTGATGAAAAAATATCGATGCCAGACCGTTTATTATCGTTGTCTGAATGGTGTCAAGGCTATTTGTTTGGACTTGGACTTGCAGGGGTAAGTGACAACAAAGATATTTCTTCTGATATTAATGAAATGCTACAAGACCTGGTGCATATCAGTCACCTTGATCTTGAGCAGGCGTTTGAGTCTGAAGAGAATGAGAAGGATTATGTTGAGCTGGTTGAGTATGTTCGCATCGGCGTCCTGTATTTACAAGAAGAATGTAGAGATCTTAATACAGAAACTGGTCAGTAAATTTTGAATATTAATTCAGGAAGATAAAATCGTGAAAAAAATGACTAGCACTATAAAGCCGAGTGAGTTTAAAAAAAGACGTGCAATGGTACTGAAGGCCATCGGTAAAGGGGGCGCTGTCATTTTGCCAGCAGCGCAACAATTAATAAGAAACAATGATGCTGAGTTTGCCTATAGGCAAAACAGTAACTTCTATTATTTAACGGGTTTTAATGAACCTGATGCTGTGCTGGTCTTAATTCCAGGGCGTCAACAAGGGGAATTTGTACTTTTTTGTCAGGATCGTGATCCGGCAATGGAGATATGGACTGGGAAACGTGCTGGCCAAAAAGGCGTCGTGGAAGATTGGGGTGTTGATCAGTCGTTCTCAATTTTAAAGATTGATCAGGAGCTTCCTGCTTTATTGGAAGGGGTGCGTACTGTGCATAGCCCGATTGGTAGTGATGCGATTTTTGATCAGCAAATGTTTGGCTGGGTCAATCAATTACGGCAGCAGAGTAGGCGTGGTAAACAAGCCCCTGTAGAATTTATTGATCTTGGCTTGATTTTAAATGAAATGCGTCTATTTAAAAGTCGTGCTGAAATTTCAGCAATGCGCCGTGCAGCAACAATAACAGCGCAAGCTCATATCCATGCTATGCAGCATACTCGTCCAGGGATGATGGAATATGAAGTGCAAGCTGAAACAGAATATTGTTTTCGAAAATCAGCTTGTGTTCCCTCTTATACTTCTATTGTGGGAGGAGGAGAAAATGCTTGTGTGTTGCATTATATTGAAAATGATTGTGAGTTAAATGATGGCGAACTATTGCTGATGGATGCGGGTGCTGAGTTTGAGTTATATGCCGCGGATATTACGCGTACCTGGCCAGTCAATGGTAAATTTAGTGAGGCACAAAGTGCATTATACAAGATTGTTTTAGATGCCCAACGGGCTGCAATTAAGCAAGTCAAACCAGGTAAGTCATGGAATGCAATACACACAACGGCAGTACGTGTGATCACTAAAGGGCTTATCGCAATAGGCTTACTTAAGGGTAAGCTTGAGTCGTTATTGAAAGATCAGGCATATAAAAAATTTTATATGCATGGGACGGGGCATTGGTTAGGCATGGATGTACATGATGTCGGACAGTATAAAATTAAGGATAAGTGGCGTTTGTTAGAGCCTGGAATGGTATTAACGGTAGAGCCAGGTTTGTATATTCCTGCGGGCAGTCGTGGAGTGGCCAAAAAATGGTGGAACATTGGTATCCGGATTGAAGACGATGTGCTCGTTACTACAGAGGGTTGTGATGTCCTCAGCAAAGAGCTTGTAAAGGATGTAGAGGGTATTGAATCATTGGTAGGAAGTGCTTTTAAATAAAGCGAAAGGTACGGATAAAGCGAAGTGCAAGTTATTATTAGACCAAAAAGTACAGTTTATTAGACTAAATAAGCTTTTTTAGGCTGATTGTAATGCTGAATTGTGCCACATGAGCAAATTTCAACAGCTCGCTAAATGATGTATGATGGGGTATAACTAAAAGTTATCCTGATTTTAAAAGCTGGGGGAAAGTAGTGCAAACCGAATATGATTTAGTCATTATCGGAGCGGGATTGGTAGGCGCAAGTCTGGCCTGTGCTCTGGCGGATACGCCTCTTAAAATTGCTATCGTTGAACAGTTTGAAATGAGTGATCATAATCATGCAAGTTATGATGACCGTAGTGTGGCTTTGTCCTATGGCTCACGTTTATTGTTTGAGACATTCGGTTTTTGGGATTCTATAGAATCACTTGCTGAACCGATCAAGCAGATACATGTCTCAGAAAAAAATCGTTTTGGTTCTACTCGATTAAATTGTGAATCTGAATCAGTCAAGGCACTGGGTTATGTCATTGAAAATCGTTCGCTAGGAAATCTGTTACTCAAACGTATTGAGTCTGCTGCCAATATTACGATGTTTTGCCCTGCAGAATTGCAGTCTATTGACAATGAATCAATAGCAGTAGATTCAATAACGGGTTCAGCATGTTATTCGAAAATCCTTATTAGTTATCAAGCTAAAAAAATCGAGTTGCGGGCAAAATTACTAATTGCTGCGGATGGTGTGCAATCGCGGGTGAGAGAGTTACTTGATATAAAGGTCTCCCAGCACAAGTATCACCAATCGGCTATTATTTGTAATGTGACACCTGAGTTAGCGCATAATGGAGTTGCATGGGAACGCTTTACTGACACTGGACCATTAGCTTTTTTACCCTTGCCTGATTTTTCTAGAGATAATATTTCTAAAAATAATTTTGCGGTAGAGACACCAGTGGCGAGCTCATTGACATCATCGCTACAACATTCTCCTCGCTGTTCGGTAGTTTGGACCGTCTTAAGTGAACAAGTTAAAGAAATTATGGTGCTGGATGATGAAAGTTTTTTGAAACGTTTACAGTCAAGGTTTGGTTATTCACTAGGGCACTTAGAAAAAACAGGCAAAAGATCAGTCTATCCGTTATCTTTATTACAAGCAGAAAAAACAGTGTTAGCGAACACGGTACTGATAGGCAATGCCCTGCATACTTTACACCCCGTCGCAGGACAAGGTTTTAATCTTGGCTTGAGAGATGTTGGGTTGTTAGCAGAACTACTGTTGGATGCTGTCGATGCAGGGCAAAATATAGCAAACCAAGAATTACTGGCATGCTATACAGAAACTAGGGAAGAAGATTATCGGCGAGTTATTCGTTTTACCGATAATTTAGTGCGTTGGTTTTCGTTTAATCTTAGACCCGCACAAATTACCCGAAGTATAGGCTTAGTTTTAATTGACAGGGTTCCCTGGCTTAAGTCAGCAATTGCGCGGCGTGCAATGGGTTTGGGGTCATCATCATCTAGTAGGCGATCCAGACCATGAATAACAAAGAATATGATATTGTCATTGTAGGTGGCAGTGTGGTGGGCGCACTGTTTGCTTGTGCAATGCAAAAATTATTAGGCGATCAAAATAGTTTGCGTATTGCTTTGATTGATTCAAGTGATTTGCAGCAACAAGTTAAACCTTGTGCAGACTACGATTCAAGAGTCTTTGCGATTAATCTGGCTACTCAAAATATTCTGATCCAACTGGGTTTATGGGATGAAATAAAGGCAGTTCGTGCGACACCCTTTAATAATATGTATGTCTGGAATGCAGACAGTCATATTGAGTTTAATAGTGCCGATATTGCCTATGATCGCCTTGGGTATATTGTTGAGCAGCGTACCTTGTTATGGCCTGCATTGGCGCAACTCAAACAAGGGTTTCAAGTTGATTTGTATTACTCACAACAAGTTTCTGCATTTTCTAGGGTTGGGGATAATGTTGAAATAAAGCTAGAGTCTGGTGACGTGTTTCGAACTCGTTTACTGGTGGGGGCTGACGGTGCTAATTCTCAGGTGAGAAAATTTGCCGGGATCGATACTCTTGCATGGTCTTATGATCAAAAGGCGATAGTGGCGACTGTTAGCACTGAAAAAGACCACGAATTTATTGCGGCACAAAATTTTCTACAGACTGGACCACTGGCTTTTCTACCTCTTGACGCTGGTTTGAGTTCTATTGTGTGGTCCGCAGATACTGAACTGGCAGAGGATTTAATGGCCTTAGATGATGCAACCTTCTGTGTGCGGTTACAACACTCATTTGCATCGCGTTTAGGGAAAGTGGAATTGGTAACGCCTAGAGCGGCCTTTCCTTTACAGTGTCAACATAGTAAACAATACAGTAAACCTGGTATTGTCTTGATTGGTGATTCAGCCCATGTGATACATCCGTTAGCAGGACAAGGAGTTAATTTAGGCATTATGGATGCGATGATGTTGGCTCAAACTCTGGCTGATGAACTCACTCATTCAAACTTTAACCCGGGTAATTATGCGCTGTTAAGGCGTTATGAGCGCAGTCGAAAAAGTGAAAACTTAATGATGATGGGCGTGATGGATGGATTTAAGAGGCTATTTGGCACTCAATTAGTCCCTTTACAGCAATTGCGTAATTTTGGGTTACGGTTTGTGGCTCAATCACCACTACTCAAGAATACTATTATGGTTAAAGCGCTAGGATTAAGTGGTGAAATACCTGAATTTGTGCTGGGAAGTGAACGTGTTTCTTGAGTGTGCAATAGTTTGTGCAAGGTACAAGACGATGTGTGATTCTTAAAATTACTAGTTTTGAATGCTGAATTATATTATTTATGCTGGCCGTTTTTTTAAATGATATTTGAAAGAGATGAGCGCAGAACAAGTTATTCGAAATAAATACAATAAAACTTACAGTGAGATAATTATACAATGAGTTTATATAATACACTGGCAATTTTGCTAACACTATCTGCTTTATTTAGCTATATCAATCATCGGGTTTTTAAATTGCCGACGACGATTGGTTTAATGCTGATTGCCTTATTGGTATCTATGGTTCTACTGGTAATTAATCATTTTGAACAGCCATTAGGTTTTTCGGTGAAGGGCCATGTACAACAAGTTTTAGGGTCCATAGACTTTGGTAAAACCTTGTTACACGGCATGTTAAGTTATTTATTGTTTGCTGGTGCATTGCATGTCAATTTAAATGATCTGGCAAAATTCAAATGGGTCATTGGAATACTGGCAACTTTTGGCGTTGTTCTCTCTACTATACTAGTAGCATGTATTACTTGGCTAATCGCAACAAAATTACTTGGATTGAATATTTCGTTTTTATATTGTTTGATATTTGGAGCGCTAATTTCACCCACTGATCCGATTGCAGTGATTAGTATTTTAAAAAATATCAATGCACCCAAGAAACTTGAAACAAAAATTGCAGGCGAATCTTTATTTAATGACGGTATTGGGGTAGTGGTTTTTTTAGTGCTGTTAAGTATTGCAACAAGTAACACCGAAACTATTACGGTTTTATCGGTGTCAAAATTATTTCTAGTGGAAGTGGTGGGAGGCATTGTCTTCGGCTTGATTATTGGTGCTATTGCTTATTTTATGTTGCGTAGTATCGATAATTATTCTGTAGAAATTTTGATTACGCTGGCTATCGTGTCGGGCGGATATGCACTGGCCACTGCTTTACATGCTTCAGGGCCTATTGCAGTGGTGATCGCGGGCCTTATCGTTGGAAACCATGGCAGGTCGAAAGCAATGTCAGAAAAAACCAGGACTCACTTGGATATGTTTTGGGAGTTAATTGATGAAGTCCTTAATGCAGTATTGTTTGTGTTGATTGGTTTTGAGGTGCTAGTGTTAACCCTGACGGCTAATTATTTATTGGCGGGTGCTATTGCTATTCCTACTGTACTGTTAGCGCGTTTTATTGCCGTCAGTATTCCAGTGCTATTATTTAAGCGACTTCGTGAATTTAGTCCTAAAACGATTCGAATTTTGACCTGGGGTGGTTTGCGTGGAGGTATATCAGTAGCACTCGCTTTATCGCTTCCTGAAGGTGATACACGTAACTTGATCTTGACTATGACCTATACTGTTGTAGCCTTCAGTATTTTGGTGCAGGGTTTGACCATCGGGCGATTAGTGCGCTCATGTGAGCCTAGCACTGATAAATGACTTGTTAAGTGTGAGCAATAGAAAATTATTATTAAATAATATAGTAATATTCGAAAAATAGATTGATATCCTTAATGATAATGATTATCATTAGTGTTCATGATTATGACTAAGTATTGATCCGGATATTATTCGATATAAGAGTATTATACCAAATATTTAGTGAGTAGAGTCTGTAGTCAGCGGAGCAAGGAGCAGGGAGCTTGGGGTTTGTTTGATTGTTTAGTTTATAACCAAGGGGTTGTGATTAATAGAAATGAAAATATTAAAGCTTATGTTACCTGTTATGTTGTTATTCAATGTTACGGCTTGGAGCCAGGAAAGCCTTGTTATTTATTCTGGTCGGCATGCCAAATTTATGAAGCCAGTGATGAATGCATTTACCAAAAAAACAGGGATTAAAGTACGTCTTTTTAGTTCAAAGTCGACTGCGCTAATCAATCGTTTGAGCTTGGAGGGCACTAAGACCAAAGCTGATTTGTTTATTAGTAATGATGCTGGTTCATTACAAATTGGCAGTGATAAAGGTTTATTCACCTCTGTGAATAAAAAAATTGCTCAGTTAATTAATCAAAAATATCGTGCCAAAGATAATTCTTGGGTAGGGTTAACGGCACGTGCAAGGGTGTTGGTAATTAATACCAAGCATTCTGAGAAGCTAAGGTTTGTTCGTTCAGTTTTTGATCTCGCTGATCCACGTTTGTTAGGGAAAATTGCTATTACCCATAGTGCTAATGGAAGCTTTATTGCAGGGATTACCGTGTATCAAAAAGCAGTGGGAGATGAAAAAGTACTGGCCTTTTTAAAAGGAATTAAAACTAACTCAGCAGGAAAAGTTTACAATAAACACAGTAAAATAGTGTCTGATGTCGCCAAAGGTAAAAAAATTATTGGTTTAGTTAACCATTACTATATTTACCGCTACCTCGATAAGCACCCTAAGGCTAATCTCGCGATACGATTTCCTGACCAGGAAAAAAAAGGGATGGGAGTCGCTTGGAATGTCACGGGGATAGCAATTTCAAAATATAGTAAAAAGAAAAAGCTTGCACAGCAACTTGTCGCTTTTCTGTTGTCGTCTGAAGGCCAGCAACAATTTGCGTCGGTTAATCTTGAGTATCCTGTCCGTGTAGGAGTGCCGGCTGCTAAAGTCATTCCACCAGTCAATAGTTATAAAGTGTCAAATGTTCCTATGTTAGAGATTGGGAAGTCTCGTAACAAAACTTTAAGTATTATCGAAAAGATAGGGCTTTATTAGTAATTTTTATTTAATTGTTTGTTATGGTTTTATACGTTTACGTTTGTGTTAGAGCAATATTATATACGGTAAGTGCAGCCTTCTGAGTGAGGAGCTTGCAAGTGATTAATATCAAGTGTGAGAGAAAGATTGTCGGTTATAAATCGACTGATTAAAATGCTCATTGATGTTTTAGAGATGATGTAGTGATGGTGATCATACTCATACTCTATTTTAACTTGTTCATTACTCGCATCTTTTCTCTCTCAGCCGCACCGTTTGATCCTACACTTTCTTTCATCCTTTATGGAAATAGCATTTGTTTAACTTCCGCAATCTCCTCAATCGTTTCTCAATAAACTCTCTATTTGCAATGATAGTAGTACTTATTGTGGTGTTGCCGTTGCTTGTAATTTTTATAAAAAGTGGAAGTTTGTCGGTCGACAGCTGGAAATTATTGTGGAAAAACAGTATTCCTGGGCTTCTTTGGAGAACCATAAAATTAGCCATTGTCGTGGCAATTTTCACCATTGTTATGGGAGTCTCAACGGCCTGGTTACTGACTCGATGTCGTTTCCGTGGTAGTTCGATGTTAGTTTGGATAATGGTTATTCCGCTCGCGATTCCTACTTATGTTTATGCCGATATTTATATACGATTATTATCAGACTCGGGCTGGCTATCTTGGCTAGCAGTACTGTGGAATGATATTGTAATCCCCAGTAGTATTATGCAAGGTTTGCAATCTGCTTGGCTTTGGATGACGGGTGACCCTGTAATTTTAAGTGAATTGACTGATCTTTTATCGGTGGCGTTAGTATTGTCTTTTGCTAGTTTTTCGTATGTTTTTTTAATGGTGCGCGCTTCATTAAGCCGATCAACACAATCATTAGAAGAGGCTGCTAGAATTCAAGGTTCCAGCTCGCAAGCTGTGTTTTGGCGTGTCAATGTGCCGCTGTTGAGGCCTGCTATTGCGGCCAGTATGGCAATAGTGGTGTTACACACTATCTCCGATTTTGGGGCGGTGAATATATTACAGTATCGAACTTTTACCTATGCTGTTTATCTTGAGTACTTGAATAATACCTCAGATCTTGGAAGGCCTGCAGCATTGAGTATGGTGGTAGTATTTTTAGCAATGACCTTTCTTATTCTTGAAAGATTTTTTCGTAGCCGTCAAAAATACTACAGTAATGACAATGAGTTAAAAGAAAGTCAAATTAGAAAATTATCTGGCTGGAAAAAGTTGCTGGTTTGGTTGTGGATAGGTTTGATTGCAACGTTTGCCGTATTGTTACCTGTGGGTTGGATATTGGTCAATAGTGTTGAAACTTATCTTAATGGTAAGGCTGGCTGGGTATTATGGGACAATTCTGTGAGTTCCTTTTTAGTGGCTACGACTGCGGCCACAGTGGCATTAGCGGCTGGGTTCCCTATCGCTTATTACCATAGCCGACGAAAAACATTTGTCAGTGCAGTTTGTATGCATGCCTCTAATGTCGGATTTATTTTGCCTGGGCCGATTATCGCACTGGGTGTACTCATTATTGCTACTTCGATATTTAGTGAGCTAAGCTCAACAGTGTATTTAGTGATCTGGATTGCTGCAGTCAGTATTCGTTATTTACCGTTGGCTGTTCAATCTCAAGAATCACTGCTGCAGCAATTAACTCCTTCTATGGAACAGGCTGGCCGAATCCTTGGTGCGAGCTCCTGGGAAAATTTAAGGCGTGTCATTTTGCCTGTCATAAAACCAGGGATGATCAGTGCCTGGGTATTAGTCTTTATCGATGCACTTAAAGAGCTGCCGGCGGCTCTGTTGTTACGACAAATTGATGTGAATACTTTGCCAGTTATGATTTGGGAACAGGCAAACGAAGAGCTTATCGAAGGAACGGCACTGGCTTCATTGATGTTAATTGTAGCCACCTTGCCTGCTATTTGGTTGATGATGCGGGGTCAGCGCCCACGAAAATCGTCGTAAGTGTTAAAATCAATATCCACGTCATCTGTTTTCTTAACTGCTTTAGTGATGGTTGTTTTAATTTAAATATGCTGGGTAATTGGTCTATCGATTTTATTTATAATCTAGTGTTTAAAGCTTCCTAGTTTTTAATCCGGTTTTTTCGATAGTAAATTACTTGGCAACAATTACGCATCAGGGTATAGTTGCGTTTCAACTATTCGCTGGAATAGGAGAGAGTCTTGATAATTATTTATCGAGTAGCTTGTTAATATTTACTTAGGTTTATGTGGTACAAGGCAAAATCAGATCGAATAACTTAGTGACTTAAACTAATGAGTTAATTGAGTAAAATTTAATGTCTGAGGATGCTTACCTGAGAGAATTTTAACCGCCTACTAATGAACCTCAAATTAAGTTTGATGGTGAATTTACTGTTCTTAAATATCGGTGACAATTTGAAAATGAGTGCTAATCAAAGATGGTTATTAGCGAAAATTTTTAATACAGTTACAGAGCTTTAAGCTACATACTTTTAAGTAGACTTATGACAGTTAAATCGCCAACATACGTTAGTGAGAGCTTCGCTAATATAGATACATAATTGACAGAACGCCGAAGGCGCAACATCGCTCGGAAACGCTCAGGCAAAAGGACTATTTCAGAAAGTTGACTCTGGAGAGTGACTGTAACAAGCAGTCCACCGACGGGGCATGTTACTGCGTTCATGCAGTGACCAATCTCTCAGGTTATTAGGACAGAGGAGCGGTGCTCGGTTAGTTCCGGCCGCCCTTTTTTTGTGCGCATTATTGTGCATGAATTTGTCTTTATTACTGAGGTAAAAATGTCTAATCAAACACCATTATATGAACAACATTTGTCTGCTGGCGGCAAGATGGTCGATTTTGCTGGCTGGGAAATGCCGATCAATTATGGCTCTCAGGTTCAAGAGCATCATAAGGTTCGTCAAGATGTTGGAATGTTTGATGTTTCCCATATGACGGTAGTTGATTTTGAAGGGCAGGCGGCACGCGAATTTTTACGAGTGTTGCTTGCCAATGACGTTAACCGTTTAAAAGAATCAGGCAAAGCACTCTATAGCTGTATGTTGAATGAGAGTGGCGGTGTTATTGATGATCTTATAGTGTATTTCCTGCATGATGAATGGTACCGAATGGTTGTCAATGCAGGGACACGTGAAAAAGATATGGCTTGGATTAAGCAGCAAGCAAAAGATTATAATCTTACTGTTACCGAGCGCCCAGAATTAGCAATGATAGCAGTTCAGGGGCCAAACGCAGAAAAACATCTGACAACTGTGTTAAGTACTGATGCAAAAGCGATTTCTTCTCTCACCCCATTTAATGCTCTGGATTTAGATGATTACTTTATTGCTCGCACTGGTTATACCGGTGAGGATGGTTTTGAAATTATCCTGTCAGCAGCAGCGGCTGTGAAGTTATGGGATGGTTTAACAGCGTCAGGTGTGCCTCCTATAGGCTTAGGCGCACGCGATACTCTACGATTAGAAGCAGGGTTAAATTTGTATGGGCATGATATGGATGACAGTATTTCTCCTTTAGAAGCAGGCTTAGGATGGACTATTGCCTGGGAACCTGCAGAGCGAAAATTTATGGGTCGTGAAGCGTTGGAATCTATTAAAAAGAATAAGCCTAAAACAAAATTAGTAGGCTTGGTATTAGAGGGTAAGGGTGTCATTCGTGACCATCAAAAAGTGGTTGTTGCAGGTCTTGGTGATGGCAAAATAACGAGTGGATCTTTTTCACCTACTATCGGTAGATCTATTGCTTTTGCGCGAGTCCCAGCAGGTAGCAAAGAAGCCGTTAGTATAGAAATTCGTGGCAAACTGGCCAGTGCAAAAATTGTCAAAGTTCCTTTTGTGCGTAAAGGGAAAGTGTGTATTTAGCTACAAGAAAAATTTAAAGATAACGAAAATGTAAGTGAGGAAATCATGAGTAATGTACCTGTAGATTTAAAATATACCCATTCGGACGAATGGATCCGTGTTAACAATGATGGCACTATCCTAATGGGGATTACTGATTATGCGCAAAATGCGTTAGGTGACATGGTTTTTGTTGAAATGCAGGAAGCGGGTCAGACCTTAGAAGTCGATCAAGAGTGTGGCGTTGTTGAATCAGTCAAAGCCGCCTCAGAAGTAAACATGCCAGTCAGTGGTGAAATTATAGAGGTCAATGCAGCAGTAGAGGCATCACCTGAAGTCATTAACACGGACCCTTATGGTGATGGCTGGTTGATGAAAATGAAGCCTGTTGATACTGGAAGTTTAGATGGCTTAATGGACTCGGTAGCCTATGAGGCTAAGTTAGCAGCTTCTGACCACTGATAATGTTTTGCTGGCATGATGTTTTGTTAAATTTTTAAAAATGCACATAGAGTATTTATTAGCTGAGCTTTTTTATATGTTTTTCTTTGTCTCATATTCACCAAAGAGTTTTTCAGTGAGCAGTACTGTGAATAAACAAGCCAAAAGTCATTATTGTCAGTATCGATAGGCAGGATCAATTTTTACTAGTCAGTGATTTTTGTGAGTTACTTAATTTTTATCTGCTGATGTTGATTTATTGCTTTTAATCTGCCGGCGACTATAACTCGGCAGGCTTAAGCGCAACAATTTTAATTTATTATCGTTGGTAAGCGGGATGTTAGCGATACGTTTGAGCACGATAATGGGTTCTGCTTAACACTAATTTACACTAGAGCCACAGCGAATTCTATTATGTGGTCCACTAGCAATTTATAAAGAGTAATATCATGCCATTTATACCTCATACCGATCGGGAAGTACGTGAAATGCTGGATGCCATTGGTGTCCAAAGTGTTGAAGATTTGTTTGACGAAATTCCTGAGACATTAAAAGTATCATTGAATGAAGCGGTACCAAGTCAAATGAACGAGCGTGATATCACTCGTTTAATGACTGAGCGAGCGACTAAAGACGGAACTCCCTTATGTTTCATTGGTGCAGGTGCCTATGATCATCATATCCCTGCTGCTGTTTGGCAGCTTACGACTCGGGGTGAGTTCTATACTGCTTATACCCCTTATCAAGCAGAAGCCAGTCAAGGGACTTTGCAGTTACTGTATGAATATCAAACTATGATGGCGAGTCTTAATGCCATGGACGTTTCCAATGCTTCGTTATATGACGGTGCCTCTGCACTAGCGGAAGCGGTGTTAATGGCGGTACGAGCCAATCGTAAAATTAAAACCAAGCGCATTCTCATTCCAAGTACGGTTCACCCTAACTATCGCAAAACAGTGAAAACTGTGGTGAGTGGCCAGCAAATCGAACTAGTAGAAATTGGTTTTGATGTTAGTAGTGGCACTTTAGATATGGAGCAATTAAAGGCAGTGGAAGGTGAGTTTGCGGCTCTAGTCATTCAGCAACCGAACTTCTTTGGGCAAATGGAGGCGATTGATTTATTAGTGGATTGGGCGCATGAAAATAATGCCTTGGCGATCGCTGTCGTGAATCCTTTGTTGGCTAGTGTGATTAAACCTGCTGGTGAGTGGGGAGTTAATGGTGCTGATATTGCTGTGGGCGAAGGGCAACCCTTAGGTATCCCTTTGTCTTCTGGCGGGCCTTATTATGGCTTTATTTGTTGTCGGCAAGCTTTTGTACGCCAAATGCCAGGTCGTATAATAGGACGTACCATCGACATGGACGGCAAAGAAGGTTTTTCTTTAACGTTACAGGCTCGTGAACAGCATATTCGTCGGTCCAAAGCAACTTCGAATATATGTACCAATCAGGGCTTGATGGTGACTGCCACAACTATTTATATGTCAATGATGGGTGAAGAAGGCTTACAACGTACAGCAACGGAATCCTTTCAAAATGCGCATACTTTATTATCTAAGCTAAGTGCGGTCAATGGTGTACAAGAAAAGTTTAAGGGCCACTATTTTCATGAAACGGTGATCGAGCTAAAAGCATCAACTGAATTAGTATTAAAGGCAATGGCAGAAAAGAATATTAGTGCAGGTTATGTGCTGGATGGGGACTACCCTGAGTTAAAAAATTGCTTGTTGATATGTTCCACTGAAAAGCACGCGATACAAGATATAGAGCAGTATGTGTTGCAATTAGATAAGATTTTGTCCAAGCAAAATTAGGTTTAGTACCCAATGTGGTAAAGAGCGAATTTGCATTAATTTGATAAAAGGATCCTACAATGGCGATAGTAAGCTTGAGAGGAAATAAGTGTAATACTTGTGGTGATATGCCTGCGTTAAATTCACAGGCGCCAGATTTTATATTGGCTGACGGGAATTTGAAAAATATTAGTTTACTAGATTACGACGGTAAGAAGAAAATTATTTATACCGTACCAAGTCTTGATACCCCGACGTGTCAAACGTCGACTAAAATTTTTAATGAGCGAGTGAGTCACTACAGTGATGTCATTGTATTAATAGTGTCAAGTGATTTGCCTTTTGCTATGCGGCGTTATTGTGGCATAGAAAAATTAACAAATGTGCAGCCTTTGTCGATGATGCGCTCTCGACAATTTTCAAAAGACTATGGTGTGTTATTGGAAGATGGCCCGCTGGCAGGAATTATGACTCGTTCAGTCACTGTGTTAGACGAAAATAACAAGGTACGGTATACGGAGTTAGTCACAGAGATTTCGGATGAGCCGGATTATGATGGCGCTTTTTCAGCGATGTGAGTGTTAATACATAAAACTAGATGAGTGCTTACGAAGTTTTTATTAGGGTTCTTTGGTTCTCTTGTTTTCTAAGCTTCAATACATACGATTTACTATAGAATTAGGCGAGATAGTGCAATGTTAATATTTGAAAAATCAAGAGACGGCCGACTCAATGGCGCGCAAATGCTAAGTAAAGGTTCTTTAAGCGACTTGCCTAAAGAAATGTTGCGTACATCCGCCACCAAACTGCCAAAAGTATCTGAAATGCAAGCAGTGCGCCATTACACACAGCTGTCGCAAAAAAACTTTTCAATTGATACTCATTTCTACCCTCTAGGTTCTTGTACTATGAAGTACAATCCGCGCGCATCAAATAGTTTAGCGATGTTGCCGGGACTATTGTCACGTCATCCGTATTCTATTGACAGCTTAAGTCAGGGGGTAATGTCTTGTTTGTATGATTTACAGGAGCTCCTTAAAGAAGTGACTGGCATGACCGAATTTTCGTTGACACCTGCGGCCGGTGCACAAGGTGAATTTGCTGGAATGGCGATGATTCGAGCGTATCATGATTCTCGTAATGACTCTGAACGAATGGAAGTGTTAGTGCCTGATGCAGCACATGGAACCAATCCTGCTTCAGCGGTAATGTGTGGTTACAAAGTTCGCGAAATTCCGACTAACGCTGACGGCGATGTGGATGTTGAAGCATTAAAAGCAGTGGTAGGGCCACACACAGCAGGCTTAATGTTAACCAATCCATCAACGCTGGGAGTGTTTGAGCGCGACATTGAAACGATCGCAAAAATTGTGCATGAAGCAGGGGGGTTACTGTATTACGATGGAGCAAATCTCAATGCGATATTAGGCAAGGTGCGTCCTGGTGATATGGGCTTTGATGTGATTCATATTAATTTACACAAAACATTTTCAACCCCGCATGGCGGAGGTGGCCCAGGGGCCGGTCCTGTCGGAGTAAGCGAACGGTTGCGCCCTTATTTGCCAGTCCCAATGGTAGAGAATAATTCTGGGGTGTATCGCTGGCGTACCGAAAAAGAAGTTCCGCATACTATTGGGCGGCTATCAGCATTTATGGGGAATATTGGTGTATTGCTACGGGCTTATGTCTACGCAAGAATGCTTGGACGCGAAGGCATGGTACGAGTCGCTGAATTTTCAACACTCAATGCCAATTATTTGATGATGCGCTTAAAGGAGAAAGGTTTTAGTATTGCTTATTCTAACCGACGAGCTACCCATGAATTTATTGTAACGCTTAAGTCGCAAGCAAAAGAGTTAGGGGTAAATACGATGGATTTCGCCAAGCGTTTATTAGATTATGGCATGCATGCACCCACTACTTACTTCCCATTGTTAGTACCTGAATGTTTGCTTATTGAGCCAACTGAAACCGAAGATAAAGAGACCTTAGACCATTTTATTGATGCCATGTGTGAAATACTAGAAGAAGCTAAATCTACGCCAGAACTCGTGAAAACAGCGCCTCATAATCTTCCTGTTAGACGTTTAGATGATGTCCGTGCAGCAAGGCAACCTGATTTGGTATGGGAAAAAAAGTAAGAATAGTATTAACTGTCTATTAATACTAAGTGTTTCAGCGCAGTTTCGGATAATAAGTGCGCTTCCTGAGAAGGTGGCTAGTTGCATAATTAAATTGCACTTATTACTTGAATCTGTGAGCTATAATTCTCTCCAAGTTTATTACACCACTACAAACCGTAATTCGCCATACAAGTGACTACAATCAATTTTTCTAAAAATCATCAGAAAATGCTTTATTCAACTTACTTATTTCCTCTCCTGAAATATTATAATTTTTCGCTATTTTCATCCATTGTGAAGTTTCAGAAAGAACCTCTGATATAATTGATTCTGCTTGTGAGGGAGAAAGTCGAAAGTAATTCGCTACGTGTCTAGCCAAGTCGAGGTCTAACGCATTACTAGTAGAACTTATGTTAATAGCTAACTCTTGTGAATCTGGATCAGGGTTGATATCGTATGCAGGAGACAAGCGCCAACCTCCATCCGTTAGAAGAAAGCCATGATTTCGTAAATGATCATCAGTATTGGCTATGGCAATATTAAATACGATTCGTCTCCATAGTTGCTCCAGATCTTCATCAGGTTTTGCACCATACCGGGCAATAACGTTGGCTATATCAAGGTAGCCAATATCTTCATCATGTCCCTCACCATCAATAGCTTCTAATAAGGTCATAGCCGATGCAAAGTGTATGCGTTCTCCATTCCCGGTGCGATCAAAGCGTTTGCTCAGAAAAGTATGATGTTTGTTTGTGAATTGTTTGAGTTGCACTTGGGCGCAATCAATTCCAGCGTTTACAGCTAGTGTATTTGCAACCATTTCCCATGCACCTATGTCTCGGTAATCTTCATGATTAGGGAATTTTGCAATCCAAAGTGCTAAAGATTCATCAACAACACTTGCCTTAGGACGAGCACCACCCAGCGAAGCGCCGGGTGAAATTAACATGTTAAGCCATTTTTTATATTCAGGGTCTTTTTCAGAATCAACTTGTTGTATTAAAAAAGAGGAATTTTCCAGTTCACGTAATGAGGTCCAAGGAGGTGCTGATAACGTTGAGTTATCATCAACAAAATTTCCTCCCAGTTCTTTCTTAAATCTTAACCCTCCCATCCTGTATTCATCATATACGCCAAGTAGATAATCAGTCTCTGTTAATCGTATTTCCTTGCGATCCTCTTCTTTTGCGTATAACGCTTCTCGGCGACGCATAATCATTCTTCCCCATCGGTCAGGTGATGAGTCGAGAAATAGTCCAAAGTTTGTCTTTTTGTCCCCCTTGGCTATGTACTGCGGTCCAGTAAAGAGGCGTAAATCAGGATCGAGGTTTTGACATGCATTATTTTCGACCCATGTAGAATCATACTCAAATGAAAACACTTCCTTTCCACGTAACATGGAGGCGCTAAGGGTACCAAGAAACTGCTCACCATTAAGCTCAAACCAATCAGCGTAGACAGCAATAGTTTTGTATGTATTCATGATTTTTTCTTGGGCGCGCGTATTCGAGTAGGCAAGCCTGCATCTTGAATTTTACGGCCCATTACATCATCTTGTGCCAGCAACAATAAATCGCTCTCCAACCCCAGGACAGCGAGCACTAGTAAATAATTGCCAATAGAGACGCCTGGGTCACCCTTGCGAATAGACGCGAGGGTTTCACGGCACATATCTGCACGTTCCGCCACCTGAGCCAAGGATAGTTTCCGGCGGCGTATTGCTAAACTGATATTCTCCCCTAATTCTGTCAATATTAATTGCTGTTTTGGGAATAAAGTTGATCTTTTGTTTCTCATAATGACTATTATTATAGTCATTAAGTACTATAAAGCAAATAATATTAGTCGTTAATGAGATCTTACCAATACATAGACTTGGCAATACAATATTGGATTAAAGATTAGGATCTCGGTATTTCTACTTCTTGGGATTTTTCAATTCTTCATGGGTCATAATTCCGGTTTTGTCGCAAACAGCGATTAAGTTTGTAAGGTGAATTCAGCTCGTAAATGCTGTCGATGATTCAATCCCGAAGAATACCTCATTAGGCGTTTTAGGGTCTAGCC